>VFQN01000737.1_pt1 | contig 59068 bp, 46 predicted proteins | sample 3512371 | NCBI WGS metagenome assembly VFQN01 (sample SAMN10412370, study PRJNA504923) | tailings metagenome | isolation source: Replicate 2 from Balatoc abandoned mine | place: Philippines: Itogon, Benguet | collected 2017-08-28 | reverse complement strand
CTGATCACCTCCTTCTCGCCACTGTCGTGCATTCAGTCTCCTAAGTTTCCATAAAGAGATTTTATTTTAATAATACGATACTACCGGTCCGAACTAGGGACAACTGTTTCAACAACTTTAAGAGCTAATGTGTTCGGAATTTGGTTAGATAATGCGTTTTCCGTTGAGAAAATAACTTATAGAGAAATTAACGAGATATTAACCTATCTTATGTATAACATTCAAAAAACGTTTTGAGAGATGGAAATTAGACGTAATTGAAGGAAATTAACAGCAATATTTTTGTTGGAATCATATTCACCGAGCGAAGTATGCGTGGAGACCATCCGTCATGAGAAGGTCATCAAGAGCTGAATTCAGTGATGTCTATATTCACTCGAACAAATATAGTCTTCTTTGAAAAGCAACGTAATAAATTGAAATTTCACTAAATTCACACAACACAACAACAACGAAGATCTTCAGTTTGAAAGTTCCTTTCATAGCTCCTCTCTTCAACCATCCCGACGACAACTATCATCCTTTCTTCTCTCTTTTTTTTTAATTTGTAAATGTTTGGATACAATATTAAAACGAAATTAACAAATATTTGTAAAGGAAATAAGAATCAAGATGAATTAATCACAATGTTTATTGATTTTTCTGCACAACTTGTTCATACAAAATCACCTGAACAATATCGTAATATTATATTAAAATTTGAAGAAATTAATATTGAAGATATTTCTTTTGCACTTTATTCTTCTTCCTCGAATCGATCATCTTTAACAACAACTTCTTCGACAACACCTCCCCCGCCCCCACCACCATCCTCTTCATCCTCTTCCCCTTCACCAACACCCTCACCTCGTACACCGAGCACAGGTGATCCACAGACAACGATAGAGAATATGAAAAAGTCATTAGAAATGATTCGTTTACAAAATATTATCATTAATCGTGTCTATGAAATGAAGAATGAAAGTTTTGATGTTTATCGTTCTGATCATTTATTATTATTAAATGAATTTTGGAATAATTTAAAACCAGATCGTTTACGTGGTATTAATCCACTCACCAATGAGGTAGACTCAAATATTATCTCATCCGATTGGATTGAAATAGGTTTTCAAGGTAATGATCCATCAACCGATTTTCGTGGTATGGGTATATTAGGATTACAACAATTATATTATTTTAGTAAAAATCGTAATCAAGTAGCAAAATTAATATTAACTATTTTTACTCAAGATAAAACGAAATATTATCCTTTTGCTATTATTGGTATTAATATAACACGATTTTTATTAGAATTAATTAATGAATTAAGAATACAAAAATTATTAATTGAAAATTTAGGACATATCTTTGCTGCACCATCGAAATTAATGAATTATAATGTATTACCATCCAATGATAATATATGTATTGAATTTGGTATTAATTTAATTAATGATATTTATTGTATTATCTTTGAAGAATTTTATTTACAATGGGTCATTGTTAATCCTGCTAATATTATGGCATTTAATACAATCTTTGATCAAGTGAAAGCATCGATTCGACAAAAATATGAAAGTTTATTTGAATATTATCATCATCGTCATCATTAATTTCTAATAATAAGAGTTTAGATGGATGAACAGTTTTGATCTATGAAAGAGTTGATGAGTGAGTGAGTGTCATGAAATACTTTCTGTTGTAGTTTGAAGTATGTGATGTGTCTTCTCTCTTGCTTGGTTTTTGTTAGGTTTTGTCGAGTTATCTTAAGCATCATCACATGAATACTATATACATAGACTAAGAATAATAATGTTTAAACTATCAGTTAACTGCTGATAGTTGAAAATCAAAACATTTTATCTCGAAGAAATAACATTTCTCTTTTAGTTATTTCCAATAAGAAAAATAATAATTAATAAATAAAACAACTCAAATTATTTCAATGAAATCCTTTGTATTCATACAAAAAGATAGGATGAAGGAAGAAGAAGAAGAAGAAGAAACAAATGAAAGCAAAAAAAGAGGGGATTCATTCACGATCAAAAGTCGTCGATCGAAGAATTAAACCATTTGAAACGGAAAAAGAAACAACAGAGAATTTTAAAAAAAGAATTAAATTAAAAAGAGAGAGAGAAGGAATCTTTTAATCTTTCATGTGATGAACTTTGTTTCTTCTTCTCATATAAGAAGTAAACTGTTTCCAATGAGCTTTCATCACTTGAAAAGGAGAGAGAAGGAAAGAATCCGCTAGCTCAGTTGATGTCCTCATTGGTTTCGTCCCTTCACTTCTATTCATTGGATCCTCCTCCTCTTCATAGATACGATGGAAGAGGTCAACGACAGATGTCACCGGATCCTCGATATCATCGTTGATATCGCAATCAGATAAATCATAAACCGGGATAAATAGAATATAACAATCTTTCTTGATCTCATGACGACAGTTACAAATCTTAGTAATCATAGAAAAGTGATCTAAGAAGATCTTAAGAGACAATTCATCATCAGAATACTTCTTGTCACGATTCTCTCTCCTATCTTCTCTTTTATCAACTTCCATGATCCAATGGCCTGACTTCACTGAGGATTGTTCCAGAGGAGTAAGATGTAAGGAAAGAGTAATTTGAACAAAGACACCGTGATAGTCATAAAAACCATATAATAACATCATAAATAATTGAATAAAAGTAGGATATGAGTAGACGATTCTATCTCTATAGAGGCCATTATCATCACCTCCAATAAGGGAGCCAATAGAATCTTCTTTCTTCGAACTATCGCTGCTTTGTAAATCCTCTTTCATTGAGGAAGACTTTAATGAAACTGTTCGGGTAGAAGAAGTGATTCGTAGGAAATCATCCGTATTCCATCTAACTGAGACGTAGTCTACTTGGTTAGATTGTAACTCTGACAGGTTTGAAGCAATCCTAATAAAGTCATTTAAATTGCTTCTTATTTGAGTGAGGTTCATCTTAGTCAGAGAATTAAACAATGGATCTGTGAGACAAGTACCATGAGTATGATAGTAAAGAGAAGATGTAGAGCATGGAATCGTTTTCATTGTCATTCCATTAATATCTTTTAAACAAGGGAAATGTTCTAAAGAATAAAGTTTTACCAAAGAACGAGTAAATAAAGTAGAAATTGGTAATAAACGATTAACTTCCTTTGATAGAATATAAACTTCTTCAAATAAACTTAATACAATTTTTTTAATTGTTTGTTGGGTATGATTCTTCTTATTCTCCTCTTCTTCTACAGAAGAATGGATAAGAAGTGGTTTGACTGTAGAAAGTAATAAATGAATGCTTTTATTAGTTTTTCTAAGATGGTTTAATGGTATTCGATATAATTTTAACATTTCACTATTTGTTTGTATTGTTTGATAGATATTGGTAATATTTTCATTTCTTCTTTGTCGTATAAGATCTGTAATGACTTTACTTAAATCTTTTAATATTGAAATTTCTTTTTCACCAAACTGTTCTTCATAACGTTCTTTTGTGTCAAGTACACATAATGTACCTACTCGTACACCTTCTACTTCTAAACTAGCACCAGCATAAAAGCGAATATTAGGATCATCCGTGACCAAAGGATTTTCACTAAATCTTGTATCGTTTAAGGCATTTCGTACAAGAAAGACTGGTGGTGCATTCTCCATAACTGCATGACCACAGAAAGCGTGCTTTCGATGAGTTTCAGTCGCAGATACCCCAACCTTTGATTTAAACCATTGTCTGTGAGAATCGACGAGAGAAATTAAAGCTATTGGAGTCTACCAAAAGAGGTGGATAGGTGGTAAATATTTTAGAAAAAGGATTGAGAAAGTCGACGTGACTGACCTTCAAAATTCTCGCTGCCATATGTGTGTATCGATCATAACAGTCTTCCACTGTCGTATCTAAAAGCGAAGCTTCTTCCAGGACCTGCAACCTTCGTGCCTCATTCTCTGGAACTGGAAACCCTTTTTCAGCCTTCATCACAATGCGAATTAAATCGAGTAATTGAGTTCACATTGAAGTCTGAACACATCCTCCCATTCACAACATTTTACGGATTCTACTTCAAAGGAGTGCACACTGTGCACCTGTTAGAGCATAGTTTCACGAATTGTTTCGTTGCGCTTTGTTTATGTTATTTAATAAAAACTACTACTGCCCTAGAATTAAAATTTCTTTGTATCAAAACAAAAGCAAGAGAGGGAGTCAGCAAGACAAAAAATAAAGAAATAAAACCAAACATTGAGAGGAAAGAAAAGAAAAACTAAAAACCTTGAATAAATAATACGTATGATTGAAAGAAGAATGAAAAGTTATGTATCAAATACTCTTTCCACGCCTGTTTCATTCATTTTCACCCATCAAACGGATAAACCATATTATTTATTTGTTTCTTTCTTTTTAATTTAATCATCATTGAGATTGACGTTGGCAATTCCTAATTCAGCTGATGCAACTCCCATCGCAGTCTTAATGTCTCCCACAGAACCCCCGATGATGGCTAAAATAGCATTGGTGACAATATCATCAACAGTTCCGTTTAACAACTCATTCAAGTCGATTAAGACTGGCAAGCCAGGGATTGGGATAGCATCTAAGGTCTCTTGTAAAGGAGCAATTAACTCACCACATGGCTTAAGAACTAATTCTTGAACAGGGGCATCGATGATAGATTTTAAGACAGCCAATACAGTTGACTTAATCATAATTAAAGCGTCGTGGAATAAAAGACCAGTAACATGGCTTAAAACATTACCTAATTCACTTTCGTTAACTGACTTAGCTAAATTACCAAAGGTGAAAACAGCACGATGTAAAATAGCTTTTAATTTATCCATAACTAAATTATAAACAGAGTAAGGAGTAATACCACCAGAAAGGATTGATAATAATTCAGTCATATCACTTGTATACATTTTCCAGACAATATGGTAGGAATCATGAATTGGTCCAGACCACCAATCCATTTGCCAATCAATACGCGACAATGTACTATCAAATTTCGCTGCGCCAAATTCACCATTAGAAATGTGCTGTTGAACATGAGCGTGGAATAACTTGGCTGCCTTCTCAAATGCTTGAATAATTGGCTTGAAAATAATATTTAATACTGGTCGTAATAAGGAGCTACCTTTATCAGCAAGGAAAGGATTAATCTTTCCACCAATCTTATCGACAATCATATTCTTAAATTCCTTTTGCTTTTCAATGATTGGAGCAATTAAATCCTTTACTTGAGATTGAATCTTGTCGGAAACACTGCGCACAGCGGTTGAAGAAGAAACCCAGGCAGATGAACATGCTGCTTTCACTGAAGTACCGATTGTCTTACGGACCAAGTCGACAGTCATCGCTTTGGCAGGGCTCTCAGCAATACCATTTAAGATTTCATTTACAATATCACGATCTAACAGGTCCAGTAAGAACTCGCCCAAGCGCTCGGCTTCATTACCGGCCTGACCGTACCAGCCCCTAGATTAAAAAATGAATGCCGGCTCATCAGATATTTTACGTACTTACCAGAACCAAAAGTTCCAACGAGTATTGCGTAAAGCTACATCGAAAGCTTTAGCAATGACCTCATCCTCATCATGTGGAGGGCGAGCTTTATAGCAAGCGGTCTCGAAGGCAGATAACCATTCCTTGCGCTCATTGTCATCACCGCACTTGATCCACCAAGTTCTGCGACGCCAGCTCCAAGGAACTAATTTGATACCTTTCTCGCCATGCTCAGCCACGTCATCCGAGTTGAACTCGTAGGCGTAGTAGCCAGCTGGGTAGATGATGCCTTTCAACTTGCCTTTCTCGTCAGTACCGTCATAGTACTCGATCTGAAAGTTCTTGTCAGCATTACGGGCAACGAAGAAACGATTTTTCCAGTTCTTCACACTCTCACCACGCTACAAAAAGTTACCATCATCGCTAAACGAGTGAGGAAACACACTTACCTTGATCAAGATACCTGACTTTAAGATCGCTGATGGCACTGGAGGTTCTTGTAACTTCAAGCTATCTTCTAATCCTGGCTCATTTTCCAATTCTTCCTTGATTTTTGCGATGGTGACTTGGGTGTAAGCCTTCGAAAATTCAACACCGAAGTATTTTACCACATCTTCAATTTTTTGGTTGATACGGGCTTGTGCGGCCTCATCAATTGGGTTTCCCATAGAACCTCCCATTTTTGTTGCGTGAGTAGAGCGGTCTAGAAAGAGTGGACTGCGGAACAGAAGAGAAAAGGTATCGAAATCAACAGATTCGATAGAAGATTTCTTTTGTGCTTGTGCGATGGCAAGGCGCTGTGAGAGAACGGAAAATCTTTTGGATTTTAACCCAATCAGATTTCATGGTTTCACTGCAATGCTAGATTTCACCCAGAGTCCGAAAAATCAAATTTCCGAAATTGTCGAATTCCATTTTTAAAACTTTACGCTATATATACATACGAACACATCACATTTCATGGACATTAGCAACATCACAAACGCCGTTTACCAAGACATTCGCTCGTGGTTGAAGTATGACGATCAAATTGCGTTTGCAATGGTAAATGTGACAATTTCCAAACTTCTTCTGAAGAGCGTGAGGATCATAAGAAAATCAAACTTTCAATTCGAAAATATTGGATTGATTTCTGATCCTTACCGTCAATTAATGTTCTCAGTTGCTGATAATAGTAATTTTAAAGTTGAAGATCTTAACGATGATCTCATTTGCTCTCACCTTGAGACCACTGTGAGCCAGTTAACATCACTGATGCAATTTGTGAAGAAGGTTCATAGTTTGAAGTTACGCAATCACGGATCTTCTGGACGGTCGTTTACAGACTCCCAGCTTCAATTAATTTTTGATTGGATCAGCGACTCGAGGCTTGGTTTGACAGAATTAGGAATTGAGAATTACGATATTACAAATCTGCCGATGATTCCAAACTTGGAATCACTCGAAATTACCAACACCAACACAATTCAAATCGATGGATTGCGTATTCCTTCTTTCTCCAACCTTCAAGTATTAAAACTTCGATGTAATACGAGTATTGAAGATGTCAGTAGTTTAGATGGTATTCGTGAATTACATTTATTTATGTGTGATGGTGTTCGAGATATTTCTTGTTTAAATCATAACTATAAGATTGTTATTGCAGAGTGTAGTAACATTATAGATTACTCGAATTGTTTTCGTTGTTCGAAAATCATTGATATTTGCTGTCCATCTGATTCTGAAGAAACGATTCAGAGCTTTGATCTCTCACAAGCCGCAGAAGCTCGTGAGATCTACTTTTGGGGAGGAGATTTTACAAATTCACTTGTACTTCCACAAAGTTCGAGTCTTCGTTGCGTTCACGTGAATAGTCATCCAGGTCCTGTCATCTTACCGTCTATACATCAAATTCGAGAAATAACAATTGCAAACTGCAAGTCCTTTAAGTCTTTAACGAATTTTGATGGTATTTATTCTGTCAAGCTTTGCTCCCTGAAAATTTCTACTTTGGAAGGATTAGGCAGTGGAAATCATGTTGTCGAAGTTGATTGCTGTCATCTTATAGAGGACTTCAGTTTGCTGAGAAATTGCGAAAACGTTACTATTCGCAATTGTGAAGGCTTTCAAGACGTGGATCAATTGCGAGGTGTAAAGGATATTACTTATGCTCCCGTTGATGTTGATGAACTGCCTGAGAACATGAATAGTGTAACTTGTTTGGTACTTCCCAAGGTTCCTGATGACCTATTATCCCTGAACATTCCTAACAGCTTAGAGAAATTAATAATTCAGTCACGGGATAGTGACGTCCTCGAACAACTTCCTTTGTCTTCTTTTTTAGCAGGACTTCCAAATCATGTTAGGAAGATTCAGTTATCTCTTGTGGAGGATGAAATTTCGATGCTGTACGAAGGTAACGCTCCAATCGATGACTTTACGATTGAATTTAAAAAGAATGAAGTCCATTTCTTACGAAAGCTGGATTAAACTATTGCAAAAATAGTTTAGTTATTTTTAGTGGATCTCCTCGTTGATGTTCAAGGAGTTTAATCAGCGAAGCCAAATGATGGCAAATCGTTGGGTGAATTTGTCAATACGATTTGATCAATAATAATTGACGAAGCTACTGTAAGTCATTTAAACTTCATTTCTTTGTTGGTAAATGTTAATTAAGCATGTTCAATTTGTGTGTTGTACGATCTATTTGATTATCATGAACTAACTTGATACAGGAGTAATCAAATACTATTTTTTTAAAAAGAAAGAAAAAAACAATGAAGCGAAAACAAAACAAAAAATAAAAGAAAGGAAAATAAAGAAAGCGAGCCAATCTATACTCAGAAAATCAATACAAACGATTGGTATAATAGAGAGTCAAAGTCAAAGAGAAATCAAGAGTATGATAGGTTATGATGTGACGAAGAGGATGATGCTTGTATTGGTGCCGATGTATCTGAAAAGAATAATCGAGCGAAGAGAAAAGACTAAAGGCTACTCTTCAAGTTTCCGATTTAACAAAGATGTCAAAGAACCCATTCTTCCTAATGGCGGAATACCCACTGGCTCGATCTCTGACTTGTTTTCATTCGCTGCAAAGCAGAACGTATCATTAATAACTTTGAAAAGATAAATACGAAAGAAATCACTTACTGTCTAACGTCGCGATATCAATGAACTTTGCGCTGATATCGCGCTTAAATGACGGTTGCTTACTACTCCCTAGCTTCCCTCTGAATGTTGCTGGTCCTGACTTATTCAAGTCCGACTCAACGAGCATTCTCACTGTATTCCCCATATCCGCACTATCTAAAATGGTTGAATTGCGGAAAGAGACGGGAAGATTTCTGGGGTGCGAAAGGTCGAATTCACTTTTCTCTTCTTCCACTTCCGACATTCGATAGAAATTATCTCGATCAGGTGATGTTAATTGTCGTGTTAGCATTTTCAAGCTCCCAGGGCCACTATCATAAGATGATTGCTCTGTGCTTTGTAACTTTATTGACGATGGTCGACCAAATAACTTGGCGACTTTATCAGCATTAGAAGTTGATGACTGATTTTCTTCGGGGTGTTCTTCTGGTTGCCCAATAGGCTCTGCAGGAAAATTGTCAGAAATGATAAAAACATAAGACAAGAAATCGATGCCTTACCCAGATGTTCAATTGGATCGTAATGTGCTATGTTTCCTCCTTCTCTTGGTAGTGAAGTGCGCGGACTCGATTCTTGTTTTATCTGTGTGAAGGTTCAAATCATAAACTAAATTTGAAGGAACTAAATAAAAGATCATTACTTACCGTGAAATTTGTTTCCATTTGTTGTAATTGATTCCTTGCTAAGATTCCACGGAAATTGGGAGGACTGTGTGGTTGATCGGAAGCTACTGTAGATCTTTTCGTCGCAGATTCTAGAACTGCTTTCCCTGACTTCAAATGATTACTTCCAGCACTCGGAAGATCACTTGTGGAAGCAGCTCTCTTACTCATTTGAGGAGGTGGATCTGGTCTTGTCCCCCGCACACTTCTATGTTTCAGCAGTCTCGCATCATTGTTATTATTGAGACTACTATTACTCGCTGTACGAGGTAAAAACTCTGCTGATCCTGTCATTGCCCATAAAAATTCAGCTCGTGATATTCTACCATCATTATTCACATCTACTGAAGTAAATATTTCTTCAACACGTTTTTCTACTTCAGAATATAAATTTCCAACATCAGTAGGTTGTATTGTACGTATAATTTCACCATTTTCATTACGATTATCATTTTCCATTGCTTGTATTAATTGTGAACGTATAATTTTTCTTAATTCATCTTTTGTAATATATCCATTACCATCTTCATCTAATATACGAAATGCATTATTTAATTCTTCTATATCAATTTCACGTGGATCTAATGTAGCAATTAAAAATTCTGTAAATGATAATTGTTGATTTTTATCAATATCAATTAAATTAAATAATTTATCGACATCATCTTCACCTAATTCTGGTGCTAATTTTTCCATTGCTGTATGAAATTCTTTACGTGATATTGTGCCAGATAAATCAGTATCAAATGATTGGAAAACTGCCCGTAAATCTATTGATGTACGTGAATTTAAACCAAATACTACTGCCATCATACCAGTTCTTTGCATATGTGTTTGATCTTGTGATTGTTTTAACTTTGATACCGCACGGAAACTTTTTGCTGATAATAATGGCGATGATTTTGATGATCTTGTTATTGGATCCATTAACCATGCATTCTCTAGCGCTTCATGTGATCTTACACGTGTACGATAATCTTGATTTAATAATGTTTTCACAAAATTTACACCAGCACGTGAAACATTTTGCCATGGACGATGATTAAAATGATATCGTCCAGCTAATATATTTGTAATCATTGCAGCTTTACCAGCATCGGTTAATGGACCACCAATATCTAATGCTTCAAATGGACGACGACCACATAACATAATATATAATACAACCCCAACTGACCATACATCACATCTTTCATCATAATTTTCTCGAATGACTTCAGGTGCTGTAGTATACGGTGTTCCACATTTTGTTTTCATCGGTAAGTTACCAACATATCTTGAACCATAGCCAAAATCAATTAACTTAATTTGTGCAATACGATCATTATTACAATCAATTAATATATTTTGTAATTTAATATCACGATGTGCTATACCACGTGAATGTATATGTGTTACCGCCGATAGGATTTGACGACATAAACGACGTGCCCAATCTTCGTCAAGATATTTATTCGGTTGTCTTGCTATTAAATTACCTAAATGACCACCTAAACATAATTCCATTACAAAATACATATAGGCAGAACTTTCGTAGACAGAAAATAATCGAACAATGTTAGTGTGATCAACATCTTTTAATAGCTTGATCTCACGATCTAATCGACCACGTTCTGCAGTTGCTTTATTAACAATTTTTATTGCATATTGTACATGAGTATCTTTATGTTCGCCTATAACAACAACACCGCAACCACCTTTCCCTAATTCATGATCACGATCAAGGTAATACGCTTCTTCTATATCTGTATCATATAATCGAATTAAACTTCCACGTATACTTGTGGTTGGTATAGCCTTGATAGATTTTTTAGGTGATGGTGGAGGGTTTTTAACATCATTAAATGAGCCACAGCAAAAGAAGGACATGATATTAACAAAGCTTTTAAAGCATTTAACAATTCCTTTCGCTTCAATAAGGGGGAAGGATAAAAGGCTTAAAATCGGGAAAATACTCTAAATCCTCATTCAGCTTCACAGTTGAAGCGGGCGAAGAGGGAAGTCTATGAAGGCAGAGTCTCAGATCTCAGATTAATATATCGCTCGGTCTTTATCTGTGTTGTGTTAGCGTTTCTTTCAATACAAAACTTGAACTGTGTCTTTCTCATTACTCGACTTTATCAAATATCGATTTTATTTTAAGAGATGAATGTGTTCGTTTTCAACGGAACTATGTCTGAAAAGCGGAGTTTAATCAAAATAATAAATTGAAGGTTTTATATGTGAATAAAAGTCGATTTTCGTCTTTCTTGTTAATAAAACGCTCAGCAAAGAAAAGAAAAGGTTCAAGAAAAACAGTGATAAGAGACTGTCGAAGACTGTCTTCAGCGAAATTTATTGGAAAGAAGATATCTAGACGTTTTGCAAGTTTTATCAGTCTTGGGAACGAGTAAGATCTTGGATTATTTCGAAGGGAATCTAAAGTAAATCGAGAAAAGAAGTTACCTTCCTTTCCTCATCCTCTTCATCAAATATCATCGCTAGCATTTGAAACAATATTTCATTTCCGACTATATTATATCAGTAGTGATTTAGGCCGCGATTTCTCGAAGATTCCCTCTCAATTCTAAATGGTGCGGAAAAGTCATCTGAAGTGAAGAACAAACACATTTCATATTCTCCTTTTATTTAATACTTTTATAACAGCTTGAAAGCAGCAAATAAATATTTTTAATGGAAGATAATCATCTTGCCACTACTATTCAAAGCCGTTGGCGGGGTTATGTCACTCGATCGAGGAATAAGATTTATGTTGATTCACCGCCAACTGACAACGATAAAGACAAAATTCGCTCTGTTGGAAGTGGGGAGATACCAATATTTCGAAATACTGGGAAGTTAGAAGATGTACCAGAACTTGTCAGTCCACCGAGTGAAGGATCTCTTCAAACGTCCTCTGGTAAATCTCGTGGTCGCTTGTTGGAACCTCCGCGTACTCCGCCACCCAAGATGAACGAATGCGTTCTACCCACCGACTCGACAAAAAAGGAGAAAGTGCCATACGCGAGAGACTACGACGTGGAGATCATTATTGATGAGGCAATCGGCCTTCCTCTGACCACCACTGTCACACGAGTTCATGCCCGATTACATATGCCAACAAAAGAAGACCAAAGAGATTGTTCGACATTTGCCTATAGTGATTTAACCTCAGATTATACGAATCCCCGATTTGGTTTTGCCGTGAAATGGCGAGGTATGTCATTATCGTACATCTATCTGCCCTCCACTAATTGATGTGCTCTTTGTTTCTTTTCCACAGGAAAATACTTACATCAGACAATGACAATACTTATACGAATAGATACATTAGAAAGTCCAAATTTAGAGCCAAAAACAATCGGATTTTGTGCCTTGCGGTTATGCATTGATACTTTAGGAATGCAGCCATTAAGCGAAGTGTTATTTGATGGAAAACCATCATGTTTCTTTAATACTGGAGAATTTTTGGTACCAATATTATATGGTGTATTTCCGAATGATATACCGTTCATTACAGAAGCGAAATTTCAAGAATCATTACCACCGATCCCTAACGCCTTTATTAAAATAAAACTGAACGCAACAAAAGGTATTGCAGTGCCATCTACACCAACAGCATCAACTATTGGAGCAACTAACAGCTTTGATATCAACAATCAGCAATCATCGAGAAGGTTATCAATGCTACCATTATCACATAAACAACCATCAGTTCCTGTATTAAGAATGTCATCTGCAATATTTCTTGATGTTAGTAATTCACCAAAATCAGGGAAAGGGAATAATAATGATAATTTTCATTTATTTTCAAAATCTGTTGCATCCATTATATTAAAAACATATTTATCAATGAAAATTAATGATAAAACAAAATTATTAGTCATTGATACGAGTGTGATTGATAATTTTCGTAAAGGTAATAATATAGATTTTACACAAAGACAATTAGCATTAAGAATGATTAATACCTATATTGCTCAATGTTTTGAAAATGAAGATCAACCTAAAGAAGCAATAAGTTCGAAATATTTATTAGAATATAGTGAAGAATATGGTGCATTAGCAGGTTTAGATATGTTGTGGAATATGCCTGATAGGAAAAAATTAATACAAGCTGCTGAACGCGCTGCATCTGTTGCTGCAATGAAAAGTGGTATGTCAGGTAGATGGGATAATAAAATTAATTGTTTTAAGACAGTTTTCCGATATTTACCAGGTGCTTTAAGTTCTACGAATCGTCATGAATCCAATGGAATTGAATATAAAGATCGAGAAGTTTCTGATAAAGCAGCAAAAGGTGTTCAGGAGCAAGCAGAGTCATTAGTAATTGACGATGCGTCTGTAAAATTATCGCTAAACAGTGTGGAACAATGTCCGGCATATTTAGATGAATTTAGTTGTACGGTAGGAATGAAATTAGGGCCTCGAGCATGCCTATTAGTCATTGTAAATGCTGTTGATGTCTTAACAAGTAGACGAGCGGCCTCTACGAAGTCTATGGAGGATATTACTGGACCGTCTCTACTATCACCGTCAAGTTCGAGAGCGTCACTCTTCAGCGGTGAAGATTACTCAACAAAGAATGATCGCGTTTCGAGAGCACAAAAGCTGAAAGGTTTGCGAGGGATTCATTCGGGTTATAATGATCCCAAAGCCACTTGGTGGGGATTAGTACCGTTATTCACAAAGTTCCCATCTGCTTTTATAACAACCGAGACCGCATTACCACACCGCGATCATTCTGAAGCAATGACAATGCAAGGTAGTGAAAACCCCAATGCCTGTCCCACAGATCCCATCGATGCTACATTATCATCTTTATCATCCTTACCATTATTCGTAAATTACGGAACACATCAAATACCACTATTTCAAGGAATACCACCAGATGAAATGATTAATGCATCAGATCCTTTAGCCTGGGTTATGAGTCGATTAAATTATCAAGTGAGTCGTGTCGGTGATGATCAAGCACAAACAGGAATGGTTTTGAAAATGTTAATGTCGTTAGGTGGATGTTTTGTAGCAAATAAACCATCAGGTGTTGATGCTGATATGCCAATCTCAGCATCAGCATCAGGTAGTTCAAAATCAACGAAAAATTCAAAAAGATCTAAAAAATCAAAGAAAAAGAAAACAGAAGATATATTATTAAGTTCAGGTTGTTCAGCTTTTATTCGAATAGTAGATCCAAGGATAAAAAGATTAGCAGGAAGTCCATTATCTGTTGATACAACAAGAGAATATAATACAGAGGGATTAGTTAATATATTAAATATACAATCACATTATGCTGTTGATGATAAAGGTATATTATCATTACAAATGGATAATAATAAATTAAGATCATTAAAGAATGAATTTCAATTTCAACCAAACAAATATAATGGTAAGAGAACAATTAGAATGGCAATACCAGAGTCTGTTGATCCACAATATCTGATACAAGAATTAAATAGTAAATTTTATCAAAGTTTAAGTACATAGCAATGATACAGAAGAGCTTTAATTTGATCAAAGGATTTAGAGGTTGTGCTTGTGCAAAGGAAGAAAAAGAGGAAGGAATTACTTTCCGTTAAGATCCTTTCTTGGGCGAAGGAAGAATTCATCCTCGTCGAAAGCCTTCACAAGCTACCTTGCGCATTCAAACATTCTTCTAGCTCAAAAAGTGTATTTATTCGCACTCTATCTATCTTGTACTCTTTGTATTTACTCTTTTTCTATGTTTCTACAACAACTCTTGCTATATCTACTTTCTGTTCGATGTCTGTAGTTATTGACTACAAGCATTTTACTATGGCTCCTTGTGATTGCCTTTAGTTCTTGTCTGACTTTTTCATTGTTAATAACTCGTTGTTTATTTCACATTTTTGAATAATAAAGGGTCAACAGATCCCGACTGACTCTTTCCTCGCTTCCTTCCATTTCACAAAACTTGCCACCCTCCCTTTGCTGTCAACAATTATTGACCATTGATTGATAGTAACATTTAGCTTCAAAGACTTCAAATTTTTATTTATTAAAGTCAGGCTCTCTTTTAAGCACCCGAATCCTTTAGAACTGATGACTATTACTCTCACCAAGATCATGAGTGGTATTGTGTTCTATCCTCCCTTTCATTAATTTTCTCATTGTTATTGCTGTGGAACGATCAATGATGGATTTAGTTCTTGTTTTAATATTTCTCACAGATGTGTTCCCTATTGACATATGTCATAGGAGTGAAAAATTAACAATCTTCCTACTATGAAATAATGTAGCGAACTTTATTACTTTTCCACGCATTGTCGTAAAAGTAACATGATGGTCGAGAAGTTTTTCTTGGGAGATCATTTCTTGAATTTTCTTTATAAAGCACTCTCCTCTTTTAAACATCATTTATTTTCTCCTGTTTTCCTCTTTTCCTTGGCTCGATGATGAATTATATCTATTTTTATTCGCTATTTCTCTTAAAAGGTTGGATTTGGAGAAGTTTGAGTAGTTCTGTGCTTGATGCCTTCGTCAAGGATTTCTAGTTGGAGTGGAAAAGAAGAATATTGTGGCCTCCATCCTTATGCTCGATTAAGCACTTATGTATTTGAAATGAAACAAATTCGCAAATTTCACTTTTTTCCGGAGAAAATTTATTTTTTCAGTAAGTAATGAATATGGAAAGAATCAGAATTACTGTGAGTATGAAGAAATGAAAGAATGGATTATTATTTTTCTTTTTAGTTTATTTAATTTAATAATGTGCGTAAAGTGTGTGAAGATATTCTGTTTGTTCTTGGTGTAGTTATGAAAAAAGATTATTTTTAAAATTATTTATGGGATTTTTAGTTTTTCTTTCTTAACTCCCCTCCCTCACCTTTGTATACCTTTGTAATATGATAAGCAGTGTGTTTGGTTCGTTGAATATCAATCTTTGTTTTTTCAACTGCTTTTTTAATTTTTCAACAAATGAAAAATAGTAACAACTCAAATTAAGGAAAACCTTATCTAAACTTTTAAGGAATTTCGTATCAACAAAGCTAAAAGAATGGCAGCATTTAACAGATCTGATAACGACTCGAATGAATATGAGGAAGAAGATTATGATTCCTCTAATGACAATATTTGGATAGCAGCTTCTAATGGTGATATTGAAAGAGTGAAAGAACTCCTTCAATCAGGTATTGCTATCAATAGTCAAGATGAAACGGGATACTCACCAATGTAAGTATAATCATTACCCTTGAATAAACCCTTTGACCTTTCTTTGCGAAGTCATGCTGCTGTGAGCTATGGAGAAGTGGATCTGATTCATTTTCTGGTTGAGCAAGGAGCGAACCTAGAGTTGAGAGACCATGATGGTGATACTCCGATCTTAGTGAGTGAAGACCCTCAAATCTATGAACTGCTGATACAACTTGGAGCCAACCCAGATGTAAGAAATCACAATAATGAAGGCATTATTGAGAAGATCTTAGAAGATAACAATATAAAGATGATGCAATATTTTGTTGATCAAGGAAAGTTAGATGCGAATGTGGTGTTAGAAAAGTTTAATCTGACAGAAGAAGATATGATGGAGGCAGTTGATGAAAGTGATGAGGAGGAGGAAGAAGACGATGATCAAGAGGGAATGGAAGATGCCACAAACTAAGTATTTTTCACCTTTGCTTGCTTTGAATAAGAAAACGAATCAATACAAATCATTCAACCTCCTTCTTCTTTTAGAAAGTTTATACAGGAATTATATTGTCATTTAAAATACAGAAGCTGGTTGAGAGATAGTGATCTTTCTATGTTAGTGGAAGGGAGTGCGAACATTCTTTTTAAAATGCGTCATACCTGATTCACCATCAATGAATAGTTTTCATCTACTTACTTTCTTACTATTGACCTTTGATTCCTTGCTGTTTCGGACTTGTTGTTTTGAAACAATCAACTCTCAAAGGATGATACAAACTACGGTACAAAGATTGAAATCATCGAGGAGGATCGTTCCTTTCTTTCGTCTGTTCTCTCTTTCAGAATCAAGCGAAATAAGCTCACCTGACCCTAATCCTTCAAACTATCAAGAGCCTGAAGACCTTTATGGCGGAAGAGTTTCGAAAAAGAAAAAGCTGATGTATCAAAGATCCATGGAAGATTTGCAAAGGAATGGTGACAGTAAACGGTTTTTTTCGACATCAAAAACCACTGAGAGGAAAGGCAAAGCGAAAAAGGGATCAAGGAAAGAGAAAGAGAAAGAGAAAGAGAAAGGGAGGAAACAAGCCAAGAAAATTGATGAAAAAGAAGAGGATGAGGAAGAAGGTGTCCTCGTAGATGTCTCGGGATCAGAAGAAACTCACAACAACAAAGAAGTGGATAAAACTATGTTTGGATTGGTTATTGAACGATATTTAAATCGATTTCTTGTTCAAAGATTAATTCCAATTAGTTCAAATAACACAATAACTGAAGCAAATGCTCATAGCAATAACACAACACTCAACGATGATGATAACATCGAATATCAACGACAACTAGAAATCGATTTTAATTATACACATAAGAATCAACATGAACGCGCATTATATAATCTGAAGAATTATTTCCTTTGTTATCCAAGCTCTAAGATGATGTACGAATCATCAGTTTCGGTTGTTCCAGGGGATTACATTAGTTTCTACACATTCAACGAGGTACCTCCCGGAATGAAAGAACTAACAAATACGTCACAAACTCATCATTCTGACCAAAATATCTCTGATGCTGCTTCAATATTAGAGTCAGAGAACGGTCGAACTTACTCTCGCAGAATCCCTCCTTATCCAAGTCTTCCTCTCAATCACTATCAAGCGGGATGGATAACTCATGCTCTACCACGATCCAATCTGCTTGCAAGACCAAGTTCTTCCAGTGAATCAAGAAAGAAAGTTGTTTTTAAATCAATTGCTTCAAATGTTACTCAACTGTTTATCCTTGTTGCCTCGCGTCCTTATGTTCCATTACCTACAATCGACCGCTACTTAATCACAGCCAAAATGTTGGAAATCCCAAAAGTTCATTTAGTAATTAATAAATATGATTTAGGGGAAGAAAGTGAAGAATTATATCATGAATTACTTTTCTATGAAAAGGTTTTAGGGACCAAAATTTTGCGGACCTCTAATCAAGATCACACAGGAATTAACGATATTAAAGATTTATTAATTAACCAAACCTCTGTCTTTGTTGGACAATCAGGTGTGGGGAAATCGTCGTTAATTAATGCTCTTTTACCTCATCTTTCAATTAAGGCGAATCCTTTAACTGGCAATGAACAGTTTGGCGCCCATACAACCAGTAATGCGCGACTGTATCATTTCTATGATGACGAAGACAAAAATGATATTAATTCCGTGGAAGTTTCGCCACCATTGCGTCATGGTGTTATCATTGATTCGCCTGGAATTCGAGAGATGGGAACATGGCATTTAACGTTAGCTGATATTGTTTCTGGATTTGATGAGATTTATGATTATTCCAAAGAATGCAAATTTCGTAATTGCAATCATTTAGAATATAATGGTGAGAAGAATTGTGCTGTTTATCGTGCTGTAAAAGAAGGAGATATACATGAATCAAGATATAAATCTTTCTTGCAACTAATAAAACAAATAGGCTACGCACATTAGATTTGAATAGCAATCAACATACCTTTTCCTTTTAATTTACACTTCTCCTTTTCACTCTCTTTTCATTTTTTAAAGTGTCAATAGATCTCTGGATCTTCAAGTATCTTGGAGGTGAGGATGTGAAATGATTCGGGCATTAACTATAGCTTGCAATAACAATTGAATTGAATGACAAAGAATAAGAGAAGTTTCCCAGATATAGTTGCAGAAATGAAGGTCTTTTCATCTGTTTTGCTCTATATTCTTTCTTTTCTATCATTGAGAGGAGAAAGTTTTCGGCCAAAATCTTACCGATTTAATCAAGTTCAGACAACTATTATGCGGAGTTTAATGAAAAATATTGAGTCTGATTTTGAAGGAGCCCGTGGCTGGATTCCACTTGGTCTCACGGATGACATGAATGATGAATTCCCTAAAAGGATCCAGATTTTAGGAGGAACATATATATTGTGGAAGAATATGCGAGGGGATTTGTATAAATCTGATTGGATTGTGACGAAGCAATTATCGCATACTGATTCGTCAGATGTCACTATATTCCCCACACATACAACACGAGATATAATCTGGGCGTACCTTCCCTTTCCCGGGTTTAATAAATCATTTCCAGAATTACCAGATAGTATTTTACCAGAACTGAACAATGCTAACCGAATCACAGTTGCTCGTGATCTTCCCTACTCCTTCGATTTCACCATCGAGAATTTTATGGATCCAGCTCATATTCCTTTCGCGCATCACTCTTTTCAAGGAACAAGAGAGGATGCCGGGCCTATGCGAATGGAAATTCTTACAGATGTAATAAATAATCACACACACTGTGAAGTACTTTATCGAGAACGTTATAAATCCAAAGAACGCCCTTGCATTGTTTCTTTTATGTCGCCTATTTATTATAATTTACAAATATTTAATCAAAACATGACATTTTTTATTCGCCCATTGATTATTATAGTTGTTCCTATAGGACCGGGAAAGACGAAAATCTTCCTTTCTGCGATTGCTCCACGCAGCTTTGTTTCTCGTTTCATCCCTAAATGGTGGATTCATGCATTTTACTTGCGGTTTTTAGATTCTGATATTTGGATTCATGATCAAGAGAAATTGGTTCGTTGTGGATTGTCCTCTTTCCCTCAACGAAATGCTGAGACTACGCTTAGTGATCCTCTCCTTGGAAGAAGGCCTGGCTCAAGAACCCCAAGATACTCATTGATGACTGAATCAGATCGTGGATGTATTGCCTGGAGGAAGTGGTGGAAACATCACATGTAAGTCAACCCGATTTTCCGGAAGCAGATTTCATTCTCTTTAGGGAACATCTTCCGCTGTTCGGTGCGACAAAAGTCGCGGATTTTACTACCCTCTCTGATCAACAGAAAAGAGACCGATACTTCTCACATACTGCGCAATGCCGTCATTGTATGCGAGCGTTAGCGATTGCTCGGATCGTCCATATGGTCAATCCAATAGCAGTTTTTATCTCCTTCATATTCCTGAATAATAAATTCGTTCAGGTTTTGGTTCTGGTCGGCTACTTCCTTGTTAATAGAGTGGTAGAGTCTGTTGAGAAAGCATTGATAACTCCTGAACCTTGGGTAAGAACCTCTGCAGCACAATTCTCATAGGAAACATTTTGAGAGACTCGTTTCAATTCTTTTTCATATCTGTATAATTCAATTTCTGCATTCTCCCAGAATGACAACGGTGGACTATCACAGTTGATAGGAAAGCAATGCATTTTGTAGTAATTAATCTGACCGAGTTATTAATTTACATGTTGTTTGGTTGTAGTGTGGAAATAAGGAGGAATGGAAGATAGGAAATAGTTTTACAATCTTCGTCCACGACGAGAACCCTTGCGACGAGTAGAATCGGTTGGGATAGGAGTGACGTCTTCAATACGACCAATCTTTAAGCCAGATCGGGCCAAGGCTCTTAAAGCAGATTGGGCACCTGGACCTGGGGTCTTTGTTCGGTTACCACCGGTAGCTCTCATTTTAATATGTACAGCAGTAACTCCTAACTCCTTAACTCGGGCAGCAACATCTTGTGCGGCAAGCATAGCAGCATAAGGGGAAGACTCGTCACGATCAGCCTTGACCTTCATACCACCAGTAACTCTGCACAAAGTCTCTCTTCCAGATAAATCAGTAACGTGCTAAAATAACAAAAAGAAAATCCATACTCAGACTTGAAAGATCAGTTGAAAGTAGCATGAACATACCACGAATGTATCGTTGAAAGAGGCAAAGATGTGAGCAACGGCGAAATATTCATCACCCTCAGCAACTTTGCGACCCAAAGTGGTAACTTCCTCAACAGCCTTTTCTTTCTTCTCAGCCTATTAGAAATCAAATTCCAACCCCACAAGAAGAGAGAGGGAAAAAAAACAGCAGCAATTTAGATCCATGTCAGAGATCTTGGAAAGAAGAAGGAGACTCACCATTCTTATTATTTATTGATTAAATTCACTCAGTCAATTGTAATGAGTTGTTTGTGGTGGTTCCAGCAAATTCTGGAAATTCGGATTTTCGAGTTTTAGAACCGTATAATAAAACGATAAAGAAAAACGATAAAATAGCCGGTCAGATTATGAAATGTTTGTTATGGTTTTGAGTCGCTTCATTCTCATCTATTACGTGTTGGCGACTGTTTTTCTTCAAACTTCTTCCTATGATAACAAGTTTGATGCAATTAATCCACCTGTCAATGTGTCGAATTTCGTCTCGTACATTGCAATTTGCGCTGTCATAAAGGATGAACGACAAGATGATCTACGAGAATGGGTTGAATATCACCATAAAATGGGTATTGGTAAATTCTATTTACATGATAATGGGAATATATCAGTAGCTGATATGTTCTCGGATTATATTAAACAAAAGATTGTCGATGTGAAAGAAAGGAAAGATATTGCTCCACAGTTATCAGTTTACCATCAATGTATTCGAAATTATCGAAAATACCATCGATGGATTGCGTTTATTGATGCTGATGAGTTTATTGTTACTAAAGACCAATGTTCCATCCCCAGTGTGATGAAGAAGTATGAGGGTTATGGTGGTCTCGTTCTTAACTGGCGGCTCTTCTGCTCTTCAGGACATCTTACCCGACCACCTGGTGGTATTCTACAAAATTATTGGAGATGTAGTGACTCTACTCATTTTAAGTCCATTATCAATACCGATTATGCGGTGTCTCACTACGGTAATCCTCATCTGTTTCATTACTCACATGGGAAATATTCTGTTGACACAGATTATTGGAGAGTGGTTTCCCCATACACTGTGCCAAGGCCTTCTTTATATCAAATTATCTACCTTCATCATTACCATCTAAAAAGTAAAGAGGACTATGATCGTAACAGGAAGAGAGGTAGAGCTAGTACAACCGATCCTTCACACAAGAATGAGAAATATTTCTGGAGGATAGATGCAGAATGTAAAACAAACTGCTCTGTCTTACAAATACCAGATAAAACAGCAAAACACTGTTCTTTGAGTGCCTTTGCTTTTATTCAACCACCTTCCTTTGAGTAGACAGATAAACAATATATCCTTGATATATGAACTTCGATTGATCAATTTATTTCGTGTTATCACCAAAATATTTTTTGAAGATAAAAGGAACCATTTATTTGACATTTTCTCTTTTTCAGTTTACCTTTGTTAGTTCCATGAAAACGAGTGAAGGGAGTTAGCTCCTAATGATATAATTTGCTAAACAAAACATACAATTCATTCATTTTGTCACCCAAACGCTTGATTTATTTGCTTATTTTCAGTTGTTGTTTCATTCTATCTGTTGACCAATGATCAATGAGGATCAACGATCGAAATGACCATGAATCATCATTTCATATCAAGAAAAGTCACCTGCGTGTAGTTTTCTATTCACGAAGATATTCTGCATACTTCCTTTTTGATCATTGAGCAACAAAATTTCATAGTCGAGCAATCAAAATTTCTAGTTATATTTATTGATGTGGGGAAAAAACTTAATCATCAATGACGTGCAAAGATATTGCTAATGATTTGAGTGATCCATCCGATGAATCCCCCTCCCTCAACGTTGAGCTTTTCACTTCCTCCAAACAACCACGATGATAAAAGTGTCTTCATTCTCGAGGGAAGGAAAGTATCTAATAGGAATGGATGGATTCCTGCTTTCAATGAAAACTCCCCTAACTCTCCATAATGTTCCTTGGGATCAGCATATCCACTATAGAACACTTCCTCGGAAGCGACTGCGAAGATTTGATCACTTTTCCCAGCCAAGGAAGAAAGGGGTGGAGCTCTCCGCGATGATGAACTTAGTCCCAACCCTCGCAATCCTCCAGCAGAGCTCTTTCCACTCAAATATTGGATTTTGATTGGTTGATCCTTGTGAAACTTATTCTTCAGAGCTTTGACAACACGACTACTTGTCTTATTTTGTTCAGCGGTTGTTACAAGCTGTTGAGTAATATCAATTGCTTTCCACAATCCTCCTAGGTGATCGACTAAATCTCGATCATAAGCTTGCTTCCCTGTCCAAACTCTTCCTTGTGCCACCTATACCAACAAACATTGAAAGAGTTAGTGGGTAATATGTCCAATTAATTCAATCAATGAGAATATTGATACCTCATGTAAGTTTGTGACATTCATTGATCGGCTTGCAGCAGCTTTCTCAACAAAACTACGATAGGCTTTCTTGGCAGATTCTTCAAAATAGACTGCTTCATCCTCAGTGAAGCCACGAGTCAAGGAAAATGCCTTTAAGAAAGAATTAACAGAAAAATCACGAATAATTTGCTAAATTCCCTTCATACCTCAGCAAATCGACCAATAGACACAGTTTGAGTAGCAACACCTAATTTCTCGTTTAATTCCTTAATATTGAATTTCCCTGAAACAACACCAATCGATCCTGTAACAGAGAGTTGTTCTGCAACAATTTGATCGCATGCCATAGCGAAATAATATCCTCCACTAGCTGCAACGTCCACCATCGATGCAACCACTGGTTTCTTTCTTGACAAAGCTCGAATTTCTCTCCAAACTAGATCCGAAGCCAGGGCTGACCCTCCAGGCGAATCAATTCGGAGTACAACTCCTTTGATTCCATCGTCCTCTGCTGCCTCTCTTAATAGCTCGATCATGGTGTCAGAACCAATATTATTGGAAGAAGTCGAAGCACCAGTATTAATCGATCCAGCTGCATTAATAATACCTATTCTAGATCCAAAGGTTGTCCTCTTAATCGGAAGACCTCGTAGAATGGTGTAACCACGTCGCATCTTCCTTAAATACCTTTGGACAGGAAAATACTCAACCTTTCCCCATAGCCGTGGAGAGAGATAGCTAGAGAGAGAGGCAGATGATTCCCCTCCCTTTGCATCAAGATAATTTCGCAATACGATTCCATCTATCTTCTTCTGAAACCAACGAGGAAATTCGATACTTCCATCTGTAAACGCGAAATAGAGAACGTTAGAAATACTTTGCAGAAGGTAAAGAGTACAGACCTTTGATAGAAAGAGTTGCCATGTTAGAATGAGTCCGGTTTTGTTCATTTGATCGAATCGATCCATCGATGGATTCAGTAGTGCTATTAATTATCTCAGTATTTACAATCTGTGTGGTGTTTAGTCCGATGTCAGGGTTGATAGTTGTGTTTAAAGCAGATTCGATTATTGGATTTACTTGTGCTTCAACGTGTTCTGCTGCGGGTTCAGTGATATTCGCAGCGGTACTGTCAGCATCGGAAGAATCGTTTGAAAGCGAGGAAGAGAGAGGTAAAGTTCGTCTTGGAGATCGCTGGAACTCATCCTCTAATCGAAAACTTTCTTCGTGCTCATTGAAGGTTGCTCTTGATTGAACGAAGGTGTATCGAAGGATATCAGCAGCATAGGACTCATTAAAAGTAATCGTCTCGGTCGTGTTGGTTTGATTCTGAGCATTGTAAATGTGCTTCGTTGCTTGGAATGGATATTTCGGAAACAGCTTTTGGTAAAGAGTGCTTAGTCCTCGAATAATAATATTTGAAGATCGATCGTAAGCATGAATATCTTCCTTGTAAACAAAGGTTTCAAGCAACTTCTCCACTTGATCATAATACAAAACACCGGATAGTAGACCTAATTTTACATAATCATAGACAGTGCGCAGTCGGAAACCGTTGGGAGACACTTTCCCTCCCCATATATCATCAGTGGCATTATCATCCTCAGATTGGAGATTTTCATACTTCCAAAGATTTATCAAATCAGAAACATTTTTCTTTAATATTTCACTCATGCTATTCAACCAAAAATTGGAACTTTGAAGTAATAATGAAGTAATGACTTCTCTCTGAGCATCTGACATATTAGTTCGAGTATATGTGTCACCAAACGACTTATACTTCCCAAGACGCTGGACTTGAGGTTCAATTCCAATCTTTTCAAATAAAACACGGTAGAAGGAAACAGAAGAAGAAAGACCACGCAAATCTAAAATTCCTTCAGGTGGCATAAAACGTTGGCTGCATTGACTAGCAAGATACAACTCCTTCTCAGTGCTTAACTCACTGTATGCGATAATTGGTTTATTGGATTTCTTAAAATAATTAATTAATCGGGTAATCTCAAATAATTTACCATATCCACAAGCAAGTGGTCCAATCTCTAAAAGGATTCCTTTTACTCGAGGATCGCTGGCACCAAAGAGAAGGAGATTTGTAATGTCTTCAAGGGAACTAAGTTCTTCATATTCTTTTTCACTATTTGGGAAGGAGAAAATCGAGCGTGGTGGTGATTGTAAAGGTAAGGAGCCTCCAATCTTTGCTTTTATGATAATATTCCCTTGAATCTTCTGCCAGGGAAATTGTTTCCATAAATTGAATCTTGTCAGAAATAACTCCCATTTGCTCGGTGGTTTATAGTCAAACAAGCTTGACGTTTCTTCCAAATATTTCCGAGTTGAAAAATTGTTGAATGAATCTACAGATGTGTCTGTTGATACAGGTTGAAGCAACAATCCTTTGTTGGGAACCCCTGTAGTAATTGCTTCTCGGACATTAAAAGCAACTGACTTCGTCGTCTTGAGAATATCTGGCTCTAAAACTGTCGATGTAGAAGAAATATCTTCTAAAACACTGCGTAAAAAGTCTTTTTCTCTCAGTCGGACTGATTTCTTGAATTCAGGAAAGAAGCCTTGTACTTCTCTAACCCAGATTTGTATTTGCAAGAACACCAAACATACTAATACAATAGTCTTTCTCATCCTTCTTTTCAGTCTTTCAAGGCCTTCTTCTCATTCAAGTGGAGTAGAAAGTGGTCGAAGGTCTAAGGAGGTTTGGATGAGCGCTTGCTTCGTCATTCTGAATCGTGTCTTGAAAAAGATAAGAATGATAATTCCAGGAACTTTATTTTTCCTTTCTTTTTACGTCAATTATGAAGGAAATTGTTAATAGGTGAGTTCAAGGCCAATCAAAAACTGCTGCAGTCTCTTCGTTAAACTGGAGTTTGGTAGTTAAAGAAAGGCACTTGAGATCAGAAAATGAAGAGAGGAAAAGTATCAACAAAGGTGGCAAAGCAGGAGGAAACCAAGATTCCATCAATCTCTTCAAGAACAATTGTTGGCAATACAACAGCTTGCCCTCCTCTAGTCATTGAGTCGAAGAAAATCATTCTTTTAGCCTATGGGTATGTAATTTTGATTCCGTATTGAATCAATTTTAAGTATTTACTGTCATTTAGTGCGATTATCAAGAGCGTTTGCATCCAAACTGGAAATCTCCTCACCACATACACCGGTCATCAGGATATTGTAACCCATATTGCTAAATATGAAGCTTCGGGTAATGAGCTGCTGATAACATCTACCTCTATAGATGGCGTGGTGAATGTGTGGAATCAGGTAAACCAGCGATGTTGGGATTCTTTGATACCTAAAGAATTCTTTTTTTCAGTCAACTTTAGAAACTGTCACATCATCAAACGTTGGAATCCCCGTCCTCAAAGTGCTTTTATTACCTCGAATAAAAGAGAATAATGAAGTGGTTGAGGAGAAAGATTCCATTGTTATCAAGCCAACTGCTACAGTTAATGATGCTTATTTCCTCACTCATCCCGAGAAAAATAATAAAGGTAAGAACTTCCTCACAGTGAGTATCAGAAAGTCTTTATCTTATTTTGTCGACATAGATCCATTAAATCAGAATTTTACTGTTCAAATTCACAATTCAACAGATTTTCAGACTTCTGAAACTTTTCCGACCATCACCACCACCTCCACGATTTTTGAATCTTTTAGATTCTCTCTTAAGTCTGAAGTCTCTCTAGATTATTCTTCGAACACCATGGAAAATGCAATTATCACGATAGAGAATAAGTAAGTTCATCTTCAGCTGTTAATCCACCCTTTCTAACTTTGTCGCTTTCTCCAGACATCTTGTCTTTCATATCCTCAGCAAGCATCTATTTGCTCAAAAAACCAAGAAAATTGATATTGGCTTAGAAATAACGTCTTTAGCCTGTCACCCAGCCACAGGAGTGATTGCGGTCGGAACTCAATATGGAGATATCTTTATCTTTAGAAATGTCAGTGATTACTTGAGAGCTTGGTATCAATCGCCGAACAAAAAAGACAAAGAATTTGATGGAATTCTCATCAAATCAAAATTAACATGGCATTCTCATGCTGTCAAATCACTTGCTTTCAGTGTGGATGGTCGCATCCTGTACAGTGGAGGTGAAGAAAGTGTTTTAACCATCTGGAATTTGAATAAATCATTGAAATCCTTTATTCCTCGCGTTGGTGCGCCAATTAGTTCGATTGTTTCTTTCCAGGATGCATCACAAGCTACCAAAATCTTACTTTCCTCTGCCGACAATGGTTTGAAGCTCATCAACACTGTTAAGTAAGTCTTTTATCACCTTCCCTCCAAATTTCTTTTACTTATGTTATAATAGTGTTGAAGTTGAATGGAGTTGGCAAGCGTTATTTGTCGCGCAAACCCTACCTCAAAAACTTTCGAGTGGCAGTGGAAGCGAAGATTCTTTAAAGCAGAGAAGTAGACAGATTTTACTTCAACACTATCTGTACCCTTATGTCTCATTCGATCAGCAATCCGACAAACACTGGAAGCCAGTGCTGGAAGTTGATCCTTCCCAAGCACGTCATATCACTGTTGCTGGCAACTTAGGAGCGTTGCAATGGTTGGACACAAATGCTGCTGTGGTCTCTAAAAAATTAAATATTTTAAATTATATCCGAGTTTCAAGGAAAGATTCGCCAAAGAATCACTTCATTCCAACGGTTATTCACCATAAATTTACTCAAGATGGTAAGATGAAGGTAAAATATTCTGGATTTTGATCTAACAACGAGTCTAGGACGAATTTTGGTCACTGTTGATATGAAAAAGAATGAAGAAATCCTCACTGAGTATTCCCTGAAGTTTTGGTTGTTAGAAAATGAGATAGAAGGAGAAAGTAGCAATGGACATGAGTTAATTGCTCAAATGAACTCGCCACATCAAGACTTGCCTATTACCGCCCTCGCAGTCTCTTCACTTGGACATGTGAGCAATTTCTCGTTAATTGCAGTAGCCGCAACTGCTTCTCTAGATGGATCGGTGAAAGTCTGGAAAGGAGCATATGAAATGATTAAAGCGATGACGAAGGCGAAAGAAGCCAATGGTAACACTCCATTGATCGACGTCAAGACCAACAAACTCATATGGAATTGTGCTTATTCCTTCCAATATCGCTCGTCACCGTGTCTCGCCTTGGCATGGTCTTCCGATCTGTCTCTTTTGTCCGTTGCTCATGACAATATAGTTTCTTTCTGGAACCCTCATACGTAAGTATTTCACAATGAAGAAATTAATACGGAATTTTAATCAAGTCTTTCCTTGTAGCGTTACAATGAAACATGCCATCACAGACGATCTTCGAATCAAAATTCGATATCTTGCTGTCATTGAGCCGCGCTCATTACCTCAGTTTGGAAGAGGATGTGGACAGGCTTTCTTGCTAGTTGGATCTGTGTCGGTCATTCGTGTGTACGATTTGATGACGATGACTTTATTATGGAGCTATTCCGCACGCTATATTAATGCAGTTGCTATTGCCAAAGATGAACGAGAGATCTGGAAGAGCGAAGAAAAGAGTGGTGATGAAGATTCATCTATCTTTAAGAAAGAAGGTTGGATTGCTTTATCCTTATCATCAAACAAACTTCATACCGAAGATAATGAAGATATTCCTGCTCCTAAACAAAAGTCTGAAAAAGATGAAGAGAGTTCGACCAAAAGAAAGTCTTCTGTAAACGAGGTTTTAATTTTTAGCCCAATCTCTTCAACTCCTCTCGTGCAATACACGACACCATCAAAAATTGCGTCATTATCGTTCTTAGCAAATCCTGATTTTCAATCGACGGATCTTATCGCGTTGACTTTAGATTCTGAAGTTATCGCAATTTCTTCTTCGACGAATACCTCTTCAGAATCGACAAAGCAGATCCAAGTTGCCCGCGTGAAGCAAGCGAAATTACCAGTGATCATTCAAGAAACAAAATTGGAGGATAATGGAGTAGTCATTATTTCTGCCGAAGAAAAGAAGAAACAATTGAATCATAAATTGTTAGTTCCAGCCGCGAATAGTCGCTTAACAAATAAAAATTGGTTAAAGGAATTGATCCCAGAAAACAATCAAGACCTTCCTAAACCATCTGATATTACACGTGAGTTGAACTTTCGCCAATAACCTTTCCAATTCACGGAATTTCGTATTTGTAGTTGATTTCTTGAAGGCTATTTCTTCTCAGCGAGATCCCTCTGCATCAACTTCAGCTCCGAGTAGCTCTATCATATCATCTTCCACACTCACTAATTCGAGCAGCTCAGCGCATCTTGTTGAAAGTCAGAAAGATGCTTTACATTCCTACTCTGCAGCGAAGAAATCTGCTGTGAAGCGAAAAATCGATATTGGTAAGCTTTCTGAATCTTTACTTCAAAATTTTCTGATTCTTTTGATTAGATCAAATCACTTCGATCCTTGAAAAGAAAATCCCTTTACTTGCAAAGCGATCATTCAGCCAATTGAATGATGATGAAGAAGAGAATCACACTGAAGATCATGGTCATGACTCTAATGGAGTGACTCAAGCGGAAGTCGAGACGAACGGAAAGTCGAAATCGAAAGCAAAGAGCTCATCGAAAAAAGTATCTTCTGATGAACCAACATTTGCATCACCTCCTCCTAAGGAGCCAGTGCCGCCTACAACACCTGCCGCCCCTATCGTTCCACCAACCCCAGAAACTGAGAACCGCCGAAAGACGAGAAGGATGACGCGATCAGAAAGTGATCTATCAGAAGCAAACGTTCCACAGGCGTTGTTAGCGAATGTGGAGCAGAACTTGCCTCCAGTCACTCCATCCAAGAGCAAAGCGAGTTCATCGGCGATCGTTGCAACTCCCTCAAAGACCGTGACTACTGCTCCATCTTCGGCGACAAAGGAAAGTAGCAAGAAAGCAGAGGTAGTGGTTGAGTCTGAAACTCGAGTTACAAGAAGCCGTCAACGCAAAAACAGTGAATCTGAAAGTGAGTCTGAAGTTGAGAAGGAATTGCCAGCGGAGCCTCGTACTGCTCGTGCAAGCCGTCGAAGACCGGAGACATTAGCCACTATCCCTGAAGAGAAAGTTGTCACCGAAGATGTGAAAGAGGAGACTGAAGAGGTCGCGGATGAAACTAAAGGTCCAAGGCGATCAACTAGAAAGAGAGGAAAGTCTGACCTGGAAGAAACCGAAAATGAAGAGAAAGATGAGAAGCAAGACACAAAATCTAAGCGAAGGAATACAAAGAAATAGTCACATTTAAATATTTTGTGCTGTAGATATGAAAACTATATTGAAAATGGAAATGAGATATAATATATATAATTTTAATTAAATTAGAAGTTTCCAGTAAGAGAGATCGTATGTTAAGATCTACTAACATGTCAAATGGTACGGGGAGGGTTGAATACGCGATTCTTCTCAAAACTAATAGTTCAAAAACTTTCGAATTAAGACTTCGGTAATCGACCTAAAAGTCCTCTCAACAATAAATGTTTGGTTTATTGCGAGCTTAAATTTGGCATCTCTCTGAAATTCAGTCACTAGGAAAGGACCAGAACCAAATGTTGACTCGACAATAATCGTTTGAATATGATGACATTCGCGTAAATGCAGCAAAAATTCTTTTTTATAATCTTGCGATCGAGTCAAAACAACAGTTTTGATAGTTAATATTTGAGACAGATCAAGGACTTGGGCAGAACAGAGCTCCAATCGCGTTACTCCTTCGAAGTTGGGAATAACTACACTTTCCTGACGCCACAACACTTCGAGTTCCTTCACACCTTTAAGTTGTCTGGCATCGTACAACTCTAAGCAATTTCGGATAGAAACCTTTTTACAGCTTCGTAAAGGTCGGAAATCTAAAACTTCATTGCAAGATGTAAGTTCAACAAGATGGTTTCCTGGTCCAAAACCATTTAGAGAAGTCAATAACAACGAGGAAAATTCAATTTTGTGAATACTTCCTATATTTTCACATGATTGAAAACCAACACAATTTCTAATCGCAAGATGCGAGAGGTGGTGATCGGTGGGTAATATAAAATGTTCTGGGAATTCAGAAATAGTTAAACTCCGTAAAAAGTTGCAATTAAGACTAATGCCATTCATTAAAGTCATCCTGCATCCTTGAACGGAAAGATGCTTCGCCTTCTTGAAGTGACTAACATCAACAGGAGAGTAAGGACAGGATGTTGTGGTTATTTCTATCACCTCTGAAAACTCGAAGGATTTTGAATAATCGCTTATATTATCACAATCTCGGATTAAAACTTTACGATTATTATTAAGACAAGAGATATCTGTAATTCCAAGACATTCAATTAATTGTAATTCATTGATTTCACCAAACAGAAGAATATCAGCATCATTTAAGTTACAATTCAATAAAGAAAGCGATTTTAAGTTAGTAAAAGATCGAAGATGAAAATTTCGAGCAGATATTGATGAATCTGATATTTTAAGTGTATTTAATTGAAGAATAACCGGAATTTGGTTGAGGTATGTAATTTCAAGGTTCTTTACAGGATAAGAGAAGAGAACACGACGAAATAAGGCTTGTTCTTCAAGACTTAGGTGACCTAAAAGATTACAAACAATCTTATCTATTGCTTTAATTTTATGATGAAGAATAGAAATAAAGTCTGAAATATGACAAGATAAACATGCTAAAGAGGGAAGGGTATCGGGTAAGGATTCACGCTTGATATTTAGACCTGACAAAGGTAATGAGTTTATGAAAAGTTGCTTTTGTGGATCTTGAATTAATTCCAAGATTTTAGACCGATATGCTTCTGATTGATAGAATTGTTGGCAACTTATATTTTTCTTGAGTGAAATCTCCCTTGCTTGCTTCATGAATTGAGAGGACATTAATTTATTCACTCTTGCAAACTCCATCCGATCTGAAACATCTTTTAAATAATGAAAGATCTCACATAAGAGTACATCAGGGAGAACGACCTTCGAGATACCAACAGACATCTTTCGAGTCAAATCTTGACTGCGTACTATAAAAAGAATGAGATGCAGAATTAGTGAAAAGCGTTTTTTCTATTCGTTTCTTTTTGGAAGTTGCTTATGAACTTTGATCAATTATCATTTTCTACCTCTTTTATTCGCATAACAGGTCAACTTTATTCAGATCACAAAGAAAAATAAAGGAGATTATTATTTGAAGTGATTCTTCTGTGAAGGTAAGAGTTAAGGTTATTGATGCTAGTGCTTTCTCACATTTCTCGTCGTCTTTTTAGATGAGTGACGATATTAAATTTCGCATGGGAGAATATGTTGAGGCACGAAAGGATGCTTCTCAACCTTTTCGTGTTGCTCAAATTGTTGCGGTTCATAAGCAGACCGGATTATATGACGCAGCATTTCTTGATAAAGGCGAAGCGCTTGACATCTCTGTTGAAAATATTCGTAAGACTAATGATCCAAGGAACGAAGAGCAATTACCCACTCCAAGAAAAGAAGATGTACAATTAAAAGTTGCCTCTCCTAAAAAATCGAATTTTCCCTTCAAGGTTGGTGAACAAGTTGAAGCTTTAAGAGAAAATAAAGAATTATGGAGATTTGGTGTCATTGCAACCATTAATGAAGAAGAACAAACAGTTGATGTGATTTATTCTGATCATTTTCGTGAAAATAAATTACCGTTAAATCGTGTTCGATCATTTAATCTTGCTCCTGACTCAACTTCGAATCAAAACCTCAGTAACGTCGCTCAGAGTCCTCGATTCCCTTTCTCAGTAGGAATGCCAGTGGAAGCTCGATACCAAGGAGGTAGCTTGCATTATCCTGCTGTTGTGTTAAAAATTGATAAGGTTGGAGGTAAAGTGGATTTGTTATATGAAGATGGGTTGAGTGAGTCGAATGTTCCAATTGATTTTGTAAAGAAGCGAGGGAATGGACAATCTGCCTCATCCAGTCCGTCACATTATTCCTCACAGGCTAATCAATCCCGAACTTTTGCAATTGGAAGTAAAGTGGAAGTTAATTATCGCTCCCGCGGGAAATTCTATCCTGCTGTTATTAAAGAGTATCGACCTGATGACGGAAGCTATGACATCGACTATGATGATGGGGAGAAAGAAAGTCGAGTGCCTCTCCAAAATATTCGTTTATTAAAATCCTCCTCCGATTTCACTCACGGCCAAAAGATTGAAGTCAATTATCGGGCAAAAGGGAAATATTTCCCTGCGAAAATCCGTGTAGTCCGTGATGACGGAACCTACGACATCGATTACGATGATGGTGAAGTTGAAACACGCGTAGAGAAAAGCTTAATAAGACCGTTAGAACAAGTCTCTCTTCAAAGAAAAGTCAAACTAAATGAAGGTGCAAAAGTTGAAGTGAACTATCGAGGAATGGGAAAATATTTTCCAGGTCGAATTCGTCGTGATCGTGGAGATGGAACTTATGATATTGATTACGAGGATGGCGAAAGTGAACTTAGAGTAAAGGAGGATTATATTAAATTAACTGATGCTAATAAGGTCACACTCTCAGGATCTTCATCGTTAGCTGTTGGCACGAAAGTGGAAGGCAATTACCGAGGAAAGGGAAAATTCTACCTTGGGACAATCAAGGCTTTGAATGACGATGGAACATATGTCATCAATTATGATGATGGTGAAATCGAGAAAAATGTTAAATCTGATTTAATTCGTGTGAGCGCAGTCTCTCAGTCCCCAACAGAAAGCCTGAGAGAAGGAATGAAAGTTGAAGCAAACTACCGAGGCCGAGGAAAATTCTATCCAGGAAAAGTGAAGAAGGTTAATGATGATGGAAGTTATGAGATTGACTATGACGATGGGGAATGCGAGAATAATGTTAGTCAATCGAACATTCGGGTCTTGGGTTCTTCACCTCGTGTCTCTGGTGGAAAGTTCAATAAAGGAGCTAAGATAGAGGCGAATTACCGCGGGCAAGGAAAGTTCTTTCCAGGAAGAATCGCTCGAGATCGAGAGGATGGAACCTATGATGTGGATTATGACGATGGAGAGACAGAACTTAAGGTGAAAGAGGTTTACATCAGACTTTTACCAGAGAAATTGAAAGAAGGAATGAAGGTAGAAGGAAATTATCGAGGTAGAGGAAGATGGTTTCCGGCTCGTATTAAGCGCGAATTAGAAGATGGAACCTACGACCTGGACTACGACGATGGAGAGTCGGAGAAAGGTGTTGTCGCACAACTAATTCGGAGATTAGGAGGAGAGGTGTCGAACGATCGTGGTGCTTTCGTTGAAGGAGCTAAAATTGAAGCAAATTATCGAGGAAGTGGTCGATACTTTCCTGGTAAAATCGCTCGTGTTCGTGGGGATGGGTCATTTGACATTGATTATGACGATGGAGAGAAGGAGCATAGAGTGAGAGAAGATTGGATAAGATTACCTGGAAATAGCCCTAAAGCCGGTCCCATAAAGTTTGATGTTGGTATGAAAGTTGAATGTAATTTCCGCAAGCGTGGTAATTATTTTCCTGGAAAGATTCATCGAGTAAGAGATAATGGAACCTATGACGTAGAATATGACGACGGTCTTATGGACGAGGGTGTTGATGCGGAAGATGTTCGTCTCATTGAAGTTACATTTACCGAAAGAGCAAAGATTGAAGCGAACTATCGTGGTAGAGGAAAATATTATCCTGGTCGAATTCAAAAGGTGTGTGGTGAAGGTTACTATGACATCGACTATGATGATGGTGAGAGTGAATTACATGTTCATTTTCGTTTTATTCGAGCAATGAAGATTGATCCTCGCTTTAACATTGGTTTAGTTGTTGAAACGGACTATTCTTCCATATTAGATTCTGATAATTTTCGTTCAGGAAAGATCACATTCCTTACTATTTCTGATGAAGGTGTCTTCTATAGCATCGGTTTCTTTGATGGTACGAGCGAACAGAATATTCCTGAGTCTCGTATTCGATTGCCAAGATTAGTTAGTAAACCTCCAGCTGATGAGAATAATCAAACAGCAAATTCAGTTTCTCGACCACCTGCTGGCAAGCCAACCTCAGTAGCTCCTTCACATTCCACCAACACACATTCGAATGGCTATCAAGAATCTCCTTTAAAGCATAGAAGAGTGAAAGAAGCATCTCCTGTCACAAATCAAGGATTTGGACCATCACAATTTATTAAAATCGAAGGAAATTATCAAAATACTAATACTTGGTTATCTGCGAAAATTATTAAGGAAAATGTTGAAGAAGAGACAGTTGATATTCAATATGAAGAAAATGGAGAAATTGAAACACATATACCATTAAATCGTATTCGTTTAACGATGCAACATCCACAATTATCTTCCTCTGCCTCTGATCGTGGTAATTTAAATCTGAATAATGCTACAACTGATGTAAATGATTCTACCCATTTATTCCAGTTGTATTCATTAGTAGAAGTCAAAGATTTTCGTATAGGTTTAGATAGTCGTGTTGCTTCTTCTGCTGGTCCGAAGTGGCTGAAAGGTCGTATTATTACGATAGATTACGAGCAAGAACTTGCAAGTATTCGATTAATTGGAAGTAATGAACTTCTTGAGAATGTAACCTTTGAAGAAGTTCGATTATTAAGAACTGCATCTGGGTCAGGAAATAATAGTCGTTCTCATTCCGCATCAAGTAGTGCGGGTAATTTAGGTGAAGGAAATGATGATGCGACGCAATTAAAGTTATTATTGCAAGAAAAGAATGTTGAAATTCAACAACTACGAAATACTGTTCAATTACTCGAACAACAGAAATTCTATCAATCTACTGCTAATGGGAAGGTATCTCCTACCTCCTCTGGAGGTAATGATATGATAGGGATAGCATATAACCAAAGGGATGAAAATCGTGAAAAATTATCAAGGATGGAGGAGAAAATGAATCTATTAGTAAGTCAATTTATGACATCCAAGAAGAATGAAATTGATTTAGCGACTGATGTACAAACTCTTCAATCAAGATATGATGAGTTATTAAACAAATTAAAAGAGAAAAAATTGATTTAAAAAACAGAAAGAAAGAAAAACTTGTTCGTAACTCTCTTCACATCAAGAGATTTTTGAAGAAAAAAAAAGTATTGAATGAATAAATGGATTTGTAATCATGATTTAAACCTGTTTTCATGTCTTTATTTCTTTTCTCTCTCTCTTTTTTCTTTCTGCGTTTCTAACACCACCTTTTAGTATTTATTCGTGTTTTTTTTGTATCGGATGTGATGTTTTATGTTTTTGCTTTTTCAGTTCATTAGCTTCTGAATACCTTGGGAAGTTTTATTGATAAGAAAATTTTGTTTCGTTGGAGTTAAGATTTGGTTTGACCTTGTATCAGATAAAGAAGGTGATATCAGATGATCAGAGAAATAGTGTGAGAAGAGACTGATTATAGACCAGTGATTGTTAGTTTAAGACAAATCTAAACCATAGAGAATCCACAGAGTCAATCAATGCTTATATACAACGGGGAACTGATACTATCGTTCGTCTATTAAGGTTACTATTAAGATGTCTATTAGTGAGTGAAATTAGTTCTCTTTCACTGCAACAGGCTTCTTGTAAAAGGAAGAGATGGAAGAAGTCTCGCCATCCATGATGAAACTCTTGAAAACGACAGCAACACCAAGAGACTATTGAGAGATAGAAGGGTCAATGAGGTCGAGATGACGCAGTGACAATAGGTAAACGTACCACAATCAAGCCACGAGCAGCTTCCTTGGTGATCTTCCAAGCAGCAGCGTTACCAGAAACATGAACAAACTTTCTCATTGTTGAACAGTATTAGGAAGAATGTAGGATGACAGGAGGTTTAATTTAAGTGATGATATCACAGTGATTAGCAAAGGTTTCTTAGATTCCTTGAGTGCAATTAAATTGTGATTGGAGGTCAAGAACTTATGAACCATCTAAGATCTACACCATAGCTTGCACATCATCACGAAGACGTGGAATCATAGACGTTCTTAGACATTATCAGGCATGCTCTTCCTTCCCATTCTTGAATGCTTTCAAGACATTGGGAAACTGCTGGGAGAGTGGGAGGTGCAGAACATTCTTCAAACTCTTTTTATTATACACCACTCCTAATAGTTCGGATTTTCGTTTAGGAGTTTGTCCATTAAGGTAATTAGGTAGAGACACAAACGTCACAAGCCCTCTCTATTGCTATATCATACCATCAACTTCATTCAACAAACATTCTTCCTTCCCTGCTTCCATCATATTGATAGTATCCGACACATTCTAATACGAGGATAGAAGAAGAAATGATGCAATTGGTCTTCTTTGTGTGTTTGATCTTTTTCCTTTCTGTCTCAATGAGTTCGGTAAGATCATTCAAGGTTTTTTATGATGTTTGAGAAGTTGTTGCTGACTCAGATTCTTTAGGCATTTGTTCTACCATCCAATAATCAAATATCTTCTCCATCTTCGAGGACAGTACTATCCATGGCTATCAGAAATCAGCGATTTCGTCCAGTGAATCATCGAAGATTACGAAAGCCAGTGAGTCTTACCTTTTACACGTTTCTCCCTTCACTCTGACTCATCTCTCTATATAGGTTGAGGAGCGAACACCATTATTAACATTTGAACAAAAGAAAGAATTTTTTGAGAAGTTAGAGGAATGGGCAGAACAACAGGAAGTATATGATCTGTGGAGTGAAGAGGAAGTACGACCATTAATCGAAAAATATGAGAAAGAATTGAAAGAGAAAGAAGGAAAATAATTTTCATAACAAATGAAAATAAATCAAAATAAAAAGTAAAAATGCTTCTTTTCTTCTTTTTCAATCGGTTCGTTCTTTCCATTCCTTCTAAAAGTATATGCTGTGCTTTCAGTTAATTTTAATTTTAATGCTATATCGATGGATTTAGATCCACATTGCTTAGAAAACTTTAAAAGTTTTGATAAAGTTTTGATTAAAGGATGTGTTATCATTCTGCTGTGAAGATAAGGAAGCATCGTTCATTTCATTTCAACATATTCTTCGTCGTAAATGAAGCTGAAGAAATTTGACCAAATACTGGCTCTCTATGTAGATACATTTCCTTTCCAGCGAGTTTGAAATGTCGCCACTACTCCAGCTTGCTGTGATTAAAATCAGGGATTAAACTTAATGTTGAAAAGAGAAGGTATATTCAGTGTTGCTTTCACTTTGAAAACAATATTTGACGTCACCGATGGAAAGGAAGAGAGAATTCAGTTAATTTTATCCTTGGAAGATATGCATTTCACAGTATGAGATATAAATGTATTAATATTAGGTTAATGAAAACAAAAAGAATTGAAAACAACTTTCTTCTCAAACAATACACGAATTCATTATCCATTTAAATTTATTTTTTTTAATTATTTGTATTATTATTATTACTTTGAATATAAAATTTTGGTAAAAAATCACGATTTTCTTTAATAAATTCAAAAGTTTCAGTATATACTAATCGTCGGGTTATCTCAGGTATTAAATCACCATAAGCACCATATAAATTACGACGAAATTCAGACATTTCAGTATCTTCAACAGTATTTTCAGCTTTTTCAAAGATTCTATTTAATAACATTAACATTCCTTTATCTTGTAATAAATTCTTTCTTAATGATTGTATTAACTTTGGAAAAGAATGTAAGAAGATAGCAGTTGTCCAATCTTTACGAAAAAATTCAATCCAATCTTCTATAATACCTTTACGATAAGCATGAATTGCATTATTTAATATTGATTCTTGAAATCCTAATAATAATGATAAATTACGATATTCAACATAATCTAAACCAACATAGATCACTTCTGTTACCATACCAACTGGATCAAACTAGAGATAAGAGAAATGGTTAGAAAGTTCAAGAGAAGGAAAAGAAAAGGAATATCTTACCCGAACTGAAGTTACTCGACGTGGTGGTAAAGGACCAAAACTAGCACTTGCACTCACTGAATTATCACTGACGTAGGTAACCGTCTCATTGGGTGAAGTAGGTAAATTAGATGAGAAATACATGACATCAGCAGGTAATTCACAGACAATCGAACGAGGAAGAACAAACTTCAATACACGATTCTTCATATCTTGTAGTGACGTCTGTGATGTGGCAGGTGGTTTATTAACATGTTGTAATTGATAATTTGCTAATTTACGATTATATAATAAATCATTATGATATTGTTGAGCGAAAGGATCTAAATGACGATAAAGAATTTGCATTGCCACATAAGCACCTAATTCACGAGGATTATATCTATATGGAAGAAGAAGAAATAAGATAGGATGATGTGAGGAGTGGTTTACTATCGATCATACTTACTTATAATGTGGTAATTCATTACGAAAAATTCTGGAAAATTTTGTATAATCACAAACAGCATAAATACGTGTATCAACTGTTTGAAAATTTTTATCAACAACTAAACCACCATCAAAGACTAATCCACAATCATTAATTGCAGCAAAGATATCACGTTCACAGGATTGATATTCTTGTCCTGCACATAATAATAGTGCAACACAGGAAAGATGAGTAGGGATCGCATTAGGATCTTCCATCTTCTCTTCTAATACTTCAATATTCGCACTACTATTGGATTGAGCAGTTGATGGACGAAGATCTTGTAATTCAATTGCATGAATGAAACCTGTACGAGATAAACCAATCTCAGTCACAGAGCAATGCCAATAGATCTGCTTGATACCAGCTAAAAAAGCTGATTGTGATACTAAGGCATTTTGCTATAAGATAAATAATGATGTCAGGAGAAGAAGAGAAAGAATGATGTCAAGGGGTAACTTACTGTGAGATCTTTACATCCTTCGATTTGATCTTCTTGTTCATTGATAAGACAGATAATACGACTAGGATCAATACCAGCACGAATTAAACCACTTGCTGCAGTAAAAACCTTCAAACAAGTGCCACAGATCGCTACTGACTCCGTGCGATTCTGACAACGACGTTTCACCCAGCTAAGAGCTAGAAGGTCCGCAGCAGGATTGCCAAGAGCGAAAATACCTGCATCAGCACACTTTGAAGGATGAACACCTCGAAGTGAAGGAATCTTTCTAGCACTATTGTCTATTGAGAGAAAGAGGGAGCGAGGGAGAGTTAGAAGAAGAGTGAGAAAGGTAAAGGGAGTTAGCTTACCTTGAGTCCAAGTAGAAATAAGCATATAATCATATTCGATGACGAGCTCATCAGAGATAACAACAGCTTTATTCTCTCGATCAATATCAGTAAGTCTTCCTTTAATCACATTAATACGATAAGCATAACCCATTGCCCATTGTTCACTAAGATAAGGAAGATCAACATCTTGTATCGATAAACAACCAAACTGTTCTATATCATATTTCAGTAAATCCTCCGAATACTTGGAAGCATTAATTAATAATGATTGAACATTCACTAAGTCATTATTCCCCGGAGTATTTGCTGCATTGATATCATTCATCTTAAAAGAAGTTGGTAGAATATCAATAATATAATAGATATTTGGTAGATAAAGATAATAAATTGATAATAATGTTTCTAAGAAAGTTTGTCCATGTAATGAACCACCAATTATCACAATTCTTTTAGAGATAATTTTCTTATAATAGGATAAATAATTCTTACTAATATAATATAAAGGACAATCCTCTTGTGGTAAAACAACCTTCTCACTGGTGATTGGATTGATTAAGTTGGATGGTCGGGTAGAACATGCAATATGTTTCCCTTGTGGATAGCGACGTGGACGAATGAAATGGAAATGTTCAATGACTTCTTTACAAGGTATAAAATCTTTATCATGATGATAATAGAAGATAGATTTATTACATTTTCTCATAATCGTTAATAAGAGATGTTTGGTATAATAAGAGAAGATTGGATCAATACAATAATGTAATATCACGTATTGTGATCGTAAACGATGACGTGTATAGGAGATCACTTCATCTAAATGATAATGTATACGTAACCAACTAAGATCTTCATTAGTTAACATACGTTTGGATAGGGTGATCAAACCAATAATGCGTGAGTGTAATGTAAACTTAAAGGATATATCATCAGGGTTTTCATATATTTCTACATCATTGAGACGTGTTGATAATTGTAAATGATTTAATATATCATTTCTTTCAATTTGTGATTTAATGTTTGATAAGAAATCATATAATTCATAATTATTAGTGGTGTTTCCTCCTCCTCCTTCTTTACCTTCTTCTCCTGCACTATTAGTGGTGTCAGAAGAAGGAAGATCAACTGGTAAAATACGCTCAATGGAAAGATTATCTTCAACCATAAAGAAAGCGCGGTGAATAATATATAAAGATTGATCAAAGGAAATCCCAGGACGTGTTTTAATATAATTGAAACCTTTTAAGGCAATGGAAGGTACAGTATCATTAGATAGCATATAAAGACAATAAGCCAATGATGATTGCTCTTCAAAGGCTAATTTAATTAAATCTAATGATCTTGATAAGTAATCATCTTTTAAGCATAATGCAGTTATAGCAAAAGCATTAGCACGTGGTGGTTTTTCTTTATTAATTGCTTTTGCACCTTCTAATCTTTGTATACGTTCTTCTAAACAATTGGTAATATTCATATAGACACGATCATTATTTGTTGATGGTGTATTATCATGTGATAATGGAATTTTTAACCAATTGGATTTCTTATTTTCTTTATAATAATAGATATTAGATGATTCTAAAGTATAGTTTGCACTATTAGGTGCTGGTAGCGTATTATTAAAAGGTGCACGTGAACTAGCTAACCATGGATCATCTTCTTTAAAATAATTTTCACGTAATACTTCAATAGAATCTAAATGATGTTGTAATGTTTCTTCTTCATCTTCATCAACATCTTCTGATTCATCTAATAATTCAATAATTACATCAAATTCTTGTATAATGGTTTGTCCTACATCATATGCTTCTTCCTCTGATCTTGGGAAACCAATTAATACAATTGCTTGTAAGAAAGACGGATTCGGATGACGTGTAATTAATAATTGACAATATTTATATAAAATACTTTTATTTGTATAAATAGAATCATCAAATGGTCCTAATGTTGATGATCCACCACTGGATTCTTTTAATGTATTATATAATTCATGTAATGTTGATTCATCATTTTTCATTGATTGGAAATTAATAAACAATATATTTTGATGTAATAAGAAATGTTCTAATAATTTTAATTCAATTAATCGAATATCACCAACTAATGTAATTAATAATGGAGGTGGTAAAGGTACAGAATCTGATTGAATAATTAAATCAGGATATGCATCAATATCAAAGATCTTGGTGATTAATGACATGTTAACATCTAATGATGTTGCTAACATACCTTTAATACGTTCTTGTTCATTCGACATATTAGTATGATCTAAACCAATGAAAAAACGATTATTAATATCTTGTTTTAATATTAAATCAGCTAATAGATAATTATCACCATTAGATAAGATTTCAGGATTAGAATGTTGAATAATTGGGATTAATTCATCATTATCTTCAATTCTAGCATTACGTACAGATAATTTAGGTAAAAAATCATTACGATGTAAATATAAAATTTTTAAATTATTTTTAAATAAATCTTTACATTGTGTGATAATACTTTCTTCATTCGTTAAAGTAAACCATTCTAATGGTTGAAAACATTCATCAATATAAGGTGATGTAATGAAAGTTGTTGGACATATCCAGAGGATATACTCTAAATGTGGTAATTGTGCAAAAGCTTCACGTAATAAGGTGAAAGCTGTGGTTGTTTTCTCTTCCATATGCCAAAAGTTGACAAATAATGTATTATAAGTCTATTAGAAAGAATAAGAAAGAATCATTTATTGAAAAATAGATCATTTCTTACCGTAACATTTAAAAAATTACGTATTACTTGGAGGGTAGTCTCAAAGAGTTGTTGGTCAGGACTACCACCCATGAAGGAGATAGAATCATCCAATGCTATGAAACCACGAAAAGTTGTTTCATATTCATCATTCATTGATGGTGTAGATGTTTCACCAATTAAAGAAAGTACACTTAAATCAATTAAATTAGGTATATTGAAAGGTCCAAAAATGGCTTTGTAATAACCTAAACCAGCACTTCCCTTGGTGATATCCTCACTAATCGCTCGATGGTCATCACTTTCAGTCAAACGAACTAAAATGGAAGGATCCTTCTTTACAATCTTCTTATTTCTTTTCATCTTTCTCAAGCAGTCTTCCACGACTTATCGTTTGATTATGGTCAAAACAAAACGAAACCGTCACTTTCCCTAAATTCGTAATGGGCTAGATTTACGACTTGCACCTTTAGGTATCTGGGTGTATAGAACATTCTCCATAGAGAGGATTGAAGTTTTATGATGAGTCATCACTAACTCAAAAGAAAGATTTTCAATAGTCAAACAACTACACTAATATACTTCCTACTTATTAACTGATAGGATTAGACCTGCAAAAGAAATATAGAGTGAAAAAAACTACTTCTTTCGATCTATGTCACTCCGTAGTTGTTAGCTTATTAAAGATGAATTCGCTAACCTCGGCACCAACGACGAACATTCCCATACAACAAAACGATGAAAATGGGATCCTTCCTTTGATTGCAAGTTTAAATGATGATGACCAAGATTTTGGTATGTTGATGAGCTTATCTTCTCTGGAAGGTATTCTTGGTATGACATCGAATCAGACTGTTGCACTCATAACACTCGTCGTAATGTTTAGAAATCGAACCCTTCCCTTAGCATCAGAAGTAATTATGTCACGAGGAATTGATTTAAGTGCTTCTTTTATGAGTGATACAATATTAATGGTCTGTATCAGAGAAGGATATGAGGAAGGTATTGAGTTCCTCCTCTCCTTTGGTGTTGACATTAATCAAGCTGTTGAATACGGAAGCCTCCATTTTTCACCTCTAATGATGGCAATTTTATCAAATCAATTAAAAATTATGAATTTATTGATTTTTAATGGTGCTAATGTGAATTATCAAGAACCTCTTGATGGATTAACACCTCTCATCATTGCCACCATGAAACATAATATTGCCGCAGTAGAGTTATTATTAACTCATTATGCGGATCCTATGCAAAAAGATGCGAAGAATACCTCTGCTTATGAAATGGCAGCAATGTCTGGTCATGTTCAACTCATGCATATTTTGAAAGAGGCGGAGAAGAACTACAACAACGTCTGCACCTTTTAAGACTGTCTCATAGTTTCTGCATGTAAGACCAATTCTGCATGTAAATCCCTTAGCTTATCTGTTTGTCCTTTTCATTTCTATCTTTCTGATATATGTTTTTTGAGAGATTGATAACTTAAATCATAACCGAATACTTTCTGCTTCAGCTTCTCTGCCTTCTGCCTTGTGCTTCTTTGTTTATTTCTTACAATACTTAATCAGGTAATACAAAAAAATTGAGAGAAAGACACCAATGAACTTAAGAGAACTAGTCCTCAATTAATTAGTGCGAAAGAACATGTAAAACTACGAACATTTAAAGTATGTTCAAGAAGGGGGGCAACGTACAAAACGACTTAAACTGACGCAGTATAAGCGCGACGATGTAACACTGGCTGGTTGCCAGGAGTATGAATGCTTTTAAAGAGATGTCCACCATGATTGTCATCAGCCGCACCAGTGAGAGCTGGAGAATAGGGAGCAATAGTCTCCTTTTCAGAACCATTAAGAGGGGAATACTTTCCATCTCGCTTTTTACTTTTTGGCTTTTTCAGAATGGTAGAAGCAACAGGCACTGCTCTTATATTCTTATCTGACTTCTCAACCATTTCATACAAACTCTTTGGCTTCCCTGGTGAAACAGGAGATTTCTTTGCTCGACTTGGTGAAACATTTCCTTCTTCATCATCTTCAAAGTGCTCATCGCTATCATAGCTGTCAGGATTAATGGGACTATTCGTGAACTTCATATAGTTTCTTGCGATTCTTTTCTTTTGCTCACTAGAAGAAGATGATGATGCTGGTGAAACACTCATCTTCATAGGAGTTCTTGGTGGGGAAGAGGTAGTCGAAGGAGATGTTCTTCGATGTGTCGGAGAAGCAATCGGTTTCTTGATAGGCACGGCTTTATCTTGTTTTTCTTTTGAATCTTTACGATGATAGAAGCGATAGAAGACGAAAAATAACACTGCCACAACCACGACTGCAGCAACTGAGATTGAGGCAGTTTTCGCCGAGGGTAAATTTGAAAAGAATGTGTTCGAACTGCCTCCGCTGTCACTTTCATGATCTCTTGGTGCATTTATGGGTAGTGTCGTAGGAGATCGGGATCTTGTTCGTAATTTTGTAGGTGAAGCAGTAGGTGAAATCAAGTTTTTATAAATGGAATACGAGTATTTCACATCATCGTTCGTATCAATGAAAGTGATGGTCAAGTTTGACTTTGTGGCATCAGCATAGGCAAAGGCGCTGTATCCAACGCCGTACCACTTCAAATCAGCCTCACTTGAACATTTACTATTCAAAGAATCTGTCAAGGCTCCAGCACCTGCAATAAAATACTCGATTCCTTGATACTGTAAGTGTTCACTAATATGATCATGACCAGCAATATAAGCATCAACGTTATAAGCTTGAAGTAGAGGTAAAAGATAAGAGATTAACTCGGAATTATCACAATGATCACCAGCAGAATAGATTGGGTAATGACCAACAGCAATCGTCCAATCTGGTGGATTTTGCTTTAATTCATCAAAATCTGCTTTCAGGTGTAGCAGTTGATCGATTATAAGTCGAGATTGTTCATCTTTCGAAATCCCACTATAATGAACGAAAGAAATACGAAATTTAATAGTAAACAGAAAAATAAATAAGAGGTTTACCTATTTTCATTACAGCATTTATTCGATTGAGGAGCTAATGTCGCTGTATCAATAAAGACTATGGCCACACGGACTGTTGTACCATCAGTGGTTTTGGCTTGAAAGACTTTCGTAAAATTTGTAGCTGGCATAATCCAAAGATCGTCATCGTTATGTTGATAATATCTATCGATTTGAGCTTGAACAGAACCCTGATAATCATGATTCCCAGGTGAAACATACCAAGGAATGTTTAACGATGGATAGGGATCAATGTAAACATTCTTCCAAAGATAATCCCATAACTCATCTGTTGCACTCTGAACACCATTATCATAAAAGTTATCACCAAGAGCAAGAATAAATTCAGGAGGTGGATTCGCAGAAGAAGCGAATTGATTCATTGATTTTGCGATAGCAAGCTGGTTGCTGTTTTTCTTTCCTTTCCCGCCTTTACCTCCACCCTCCCCTCCTTTTTGACCACCACCATCTCCTCCTTTTCCAGCATTACCTCCTCCTTCACCATTTCCACCATTTGGATCTCCTTCCATGTGGAGACCTCTTTCACGATCACTTTGAACCACGCTTCCATATGAACCGGTCGAACCTCCTTTGCCCCAATCTGCCAATATTAAGAATCTGAGTAAAGAATCGTCACCTCTCACCAAAATCGTAGAAAGGAAGGGAAAAAGGGCAAAATAACTAGCACACAGCAAGACAATCTTCATCGCTTGAAATCGTTAAATAGAAATGAGAGAAGCATCTTCCTGTTTTCCCATTCTCACTCTTTGACCTATCTTAGATCCCGGTCAAAATCAACACATCATGAGTCATATTTTAGCTCTTAACGCTTGGGAATCCTTCACGTCTTCACACAACTAGAAGCGAATGAAAATCTCTTCTATCGGAAGTCGTTGCTTTCATTATAATAGATTGCGGATGAACGATTTGGATAACGATCAAGAAAGACGGGAAGGTGAAGGAGGGAGGCTAGAAGATGCTATCCCAGATCTTCCTGAAAATCAAGCGGTTAGAGAGTTCCTAAGGACAGCTCCAACGAAAGGTCTTCATCTGCCATTGGGCAAAGAAGTGAAAGTAATGCAATGTTGGAGATGTAAGGCATATGGCCACAGGTATGATTTCTTGTTGCATATCTTTTCGTGTTTATCTTTCTTGTTGCATATCTTCGTGAAGAACTGGTGATCGTGAATGTCCATTAAGATCTTTAGGAAATCTCAAAGTTGAGAACGAGAGGTTATCACGAGAAGATCCAATGAACACCTATGTACAAGAGTTTGATCTTGAAATGGAGGAAAAATTGCAAAGGGTTGAAAGATTAAAGCAATTATTGAAAGAGGTTCGAGAGGAAGAGAAAGAGAGAAAAAGAAGGAGAAAAAGGGAGAAGAAGGAGAAAAAGAAAGCAAAGAAGAAATCAAAGGATTAGAGGTAATTAGGATGGAGTTGGAATTGGCGAGAACTTGCTCTTCAGTCTCGGTTTATGCGGCTTTTACCCAGGAGCTTTTCGTTGTTCTCTTGTTGATATATTTGTTGTGATTTAACCTTTAATCTATTTCATCTCTTCATTTCTCGAAATATTCTAGAATTCCCTTTCTCGAAACCTTGACAGTTCTACCATCCGTTCGCCCTGCCACTCATCAACATTGGCCTCATGAATCAAATATGTGCCTGTAAAAAGGGTGGAAAACACGTGACACGGGACAACAGACCAAAGGAGTGCCCCACTCAAACTTGAGGGAGAACCGGAGAACCCCGACTGTGTATGAAGGAGTACGCAAATACTACCATCCCCTCCGGGGCAAGTTTGAGTCGGGTGAGGGTGGGGGAAGACGAAGGGGAAGAGGCAAATCTTCGCAACCCCAATTCTGCGAAACTCCGAAAATCCGAAATTATGAAAATAGAAGTGCGTCAATCATCTGAATCAATTCATCGACTGACTGATTCTCTTGAGCTTTGAAGACTTGAAGCTTAGTCTTTCAGAAATATTCATCCTTTTAACGATCCTGTAACCGGAATCCTTTTTTTGTCGTTTCCTCCTATCTCTATATTGGTGCTTTCTATTTGACGAAATGAAGTTCTTTCTTTTTCTTGCAGTATTTATCGCACTTGCTGTTGTATCCAATGCTTTCCACTTCCCAAAAATTCATCGAATGGCAATTTCAAGAAGAAGTCATGCTGTGCAAATTGAAGAGTCTTCTGTCCCCGCTGTTGAGCATCCTGCAGAACCAACTGAAACACCGGTTAAAACAACTACCCCTCGAGCACCTTCAAAGAAAGGTGGGAAAATGTGGGATATGAATAAATGTGTCTACTTTGGCAACCTACCAGCAGATGCAAGTGAAGAACAAGTGAAAAATTTTATCTATAATCATATTGGTCCTGAAAGATTAGAATCGATTAAATTAATTGTTGATAAAAATACTGGATCTTCTAAAGGATATGCATATATTAATTTTAAAGATGCTGAGGATGCTTCAGGATCTATCCAAACCTTATCAGAATTAGTTTTCGAAGGAAATCCTGTAAAAGTAACTCCACGTATTGTTCGCACTGAGGATGAAGTAAAAAGAGACTTCGGACAATTACCACGTGTTTATATTGCTAATTTAGATTGGAGTACAAATGAAGATGGATTAACTCAATTAGTTGAAGAAAAATTAGAAACTACAAATATTGTAAAATATGTTAAAATTGGGCGCGATGATTTCGGTAAGTTTCTTGTACTTTATAGAACTTTAGAGTATTCTCACCTTTAAATAGGTCGCTCAAAGGGATATGCCCATATTGAATTATCTGCACCAGAGCAAGTTGATCTTCTTATCGAAAGATTAAACGGTTTTCATGGTGGATTTAAACCATTAATTGTTGAACGTGCAGGTCTCTCAAAGCGTAAAACTGCTCCTTCGAAAGTACAAAACACTGAAACCAACAAAAGCTTCCAAAAGCCTAAAAGAAGAACTTTTGAAAATAAAGAGGCTCAATCTTCTTCTTGCTCAATATTTTTAGGCAATTTATCTTGGAGTGTCAGCAAAGAATTACTCGATGAGATGTTAACAGATGTTTTAGGTCCTGATAGTTATCTCACTATTCGTTTAGCGAAGGATTCTAGCACCGGAAATCATCGTGGTTTTGCCCACATTGATTTCAAGGATGAAGAGTCAGCTGAACGTGCTATCTCTGAATTAAATGGTATGGAGTTATTAAACCGTGTCTTACGAGCTGATCGTGCCGATTCACGTGGTAAAACCTCCCGCAAAGGAAGTAACACTGAAGAGGCTTCATCCCAGCAAGAATAAGTCCCTTTACCACGCTTGGAAGTTAAGTGAAACTAAATAATCGAGCTTGGGCGCCGTTAGGATCTGAATCTGTTCAATATTTAAAGGAGTTTGTTTTGTTTCTAGTTTTCCCTTAGTTCCCCTAAAGGTGTCTTTCGTTCCTAATCTTCGATGAGTCATGATGAAAGATATCAATAATTCTACTCATACAATTAATAATCATACTCAAAGAAAAGTTTTTATATGCTTAACATAAGAACGCTAGATCTTTATTCTTTTCTGTTACCTACCAAGATCATCATTCTTCACTACACGACCTTTTAACCGTATATCCCAACTCAACTGATGAACTATTTCATAAAAGCTAAGAGAAAATCAGAAATAGTCTAGATCATATACTTACCTATGGAATGGGACAATCAATTTTCGCAATCTCGATTCAGAAGGGAGGTAAGGCTCAAATTTTCCTCGAAAACGAGAAGAAGGATATTTGTTTGAATAGATCATCCTCCATAGACGATTTGATTGTCTGAAAACTCGTAATTGTTGTAGCTTTTTGTATTGGTTTTGTAGTAGCTGTTTGTCTTTGTGAGATACAGTCTTCAAATTGATTTGTGTATGATTCTGTACAGCCTCTCTCGTACACTAGTTTTCATCAGTAAGAGAATTAATGGTGACGAAGATTCCTAAATCCATACCTTGTTTAGTTGCTCAGTAAGTATTTCATAAGAAATTTCCTTCATATTTTTTGGACGAAATAAATTCTCATATAAACGTCTCCAAAGAGGTTTTAAATGGTTTGGTACAACTAATTCACATTGTAAGGGATTAACAGAGATACAGCTCATTTCTGAAGATAATGCACTGTAATTTGATTTTGGTGCAGTAAGAAGGGATTCAAATTGTCGAATTATCTTTGGATGTTGCAATAACATCTCGATGTTATCTAAGAGAGGAATAGTCAGCTAAAAGAGCAATAGTCCGAACATATGGTTTGAAACTTACCAATCACTGCCGTTTTTGCATTAGAAGTGATATTTAACAATTGAGCTTGTTCAATTGCATAATTTTCTATAAATTGTTTCGCTTCAAGAACAGTTGGTGCTTGACCATTAAAAGAATAACTATTATCTAAACATTTACCATGTAAATACATTTCTAATGTCCATAGAAAACCTCTCAGATAATGGATAATACTCTCCTTTGGACATGGTCCTAATGGTTTTTTAATTGATCGTTTCAATATTCTTTCTATTAACACTTTATTGGTTACTTTTGAGTCATCAACTACGACTTCGTCATCCTCATAATCTTCATATTCGTCCTCTACCTCCTCCCCTTCTTCCTCTTCTCCCTCCTCCTCGTTAACTTTGTCCATCATTTCTTTATTTTCATTTGATGTTATTTCCATATGATTTTTTAGTTGGGAGATATTCTCGAGTAATTCATTATTTTCAAAATCTTCTGCTTGGGTGATTTTCATTTTGTCAAAACTCGCATCCTTTTGATCATCATCAATTTCTTCCTCTTCTTCTTCATCATCACTTGGTACATGTATTTTCTTTTTTTCAGTATCTTCAAATTGAGTAGGTTCAGGATCTTGAAAGTACACTGAAAACTTTTGTCTTATTTCTTCAGTTAATGATTCATACTTCTTATTATCGAGATCATAATCACACACTTGGAACTTATACTTTGTTAAATAATACAATAATCTTTTATAACTTGAATTATAAAACAATTTTAATATTATTAAACTGCAAAGATGCCTTCCTTCTTTTCGGTGTCCAAATGAAAAATCTGGAACTACGGTGACGTTGTTAATAGTGACTGAGGTCGAAAAACTCGCGGGTTTATCAAAAGTCACATTCCATTCAATGTAAAATTTTCGTTTTTGAGCGAATTCATTAATAACTTGACTGGGGGAACATACATCCATAACTGGGCCTTCCGCCGATGAGCTTTGAAGCTCCACTGACGATTCTATTGGTCTATTTCCCTCAATATCCATCCAGGTCTGTGAATCAGAATTGAGGAACTTAATACTATTGATATCTGGCGTCACGAAAAGCTTAAAAAATAAGTATAATGAATAAATATTGTATTTTACAGAGTAATTATCAAAGAAAGGTTCCGTGGGTTGTGTCAAAGACTTCGACAAACGAAGTAAATGAAAAGGATGAGGGTGTTGAAATAATTGTACAGAAGATTGAAGCGTTTCATTTCGTAAAGAATTGACCGATAAAGTAAGATTTCGATACATAAATAAAGCTTTATCATAACTATAACCTCGAAATTTCTTCAAATAATCATTACCATTCAATAAGGTTAAAAGCATAATATCACAAATCAGATTCATTGATTGCGATGAAATTAATTTGGAAGAAGAATCTGCTGTCGTATTAAAATAAGAAGTAATCGATTCATTCGAGCGAGAAGAGGAGGGAGAAGGACGAATATAAGTAGGGTTGTGGAAATACGTGTGATATGCTTGAACTAGGCTCGGGATATGACAAAGGATGGCGGATTTATTTTTCGAACTACTTTCTATATAACATACATATAAATCTTTTACATATCGAGCTGATGCAAGGGATTGGACTATAATGTCAGAATCGCCTCCGTATAGAACAACAGTGTCATTACTAAATTCAAATTTGCTCAGAGAGTCAGGAGAGGTTGAGGTTGCTGCCGGCATATGATTTCGAATCCAATCTACAATTTTTAATTCTCCTTCACCTGGTTCATTAGGACTGGAAAGAAACCATGTGAGGTTTCGGTAAGGTTGTCGCTTTAGCCTCCGAAAAAGATAAGAGAGCATTAAATATTCCATCTCAACCATTAAGTCTGTTCCTGGGGTTATAACAGCTCTCTCGTCAAAAACTCTCCTTTTCCTTTGCAGTAATAATTTAGCAAATGGTGCCGGTCCATCAAAGGCAAAGATAACAGACTTTTTAGGGGCAATATCACTAATCAAAAGATCAAGCTTACTCCAAAAGAGTTTGGTACTTTTCTCAAGACTTCGTTTTCTCCCAACGGCTCGGTGCAATATTTCATTCATGTCGATGCATAAATGGTCCACCTCGATTGGAAACTTAAAGTTTTCGCGAGCAACAGAGAACTTGTAGAATGACCGAGGAAATCGGCTGTATAAACTCTTTTTGAGACCAACAATTCCTGAAAAGGTCAAGTGATAGAATGATAAGCATATCAAAAGCAAGAAGAGAAGCTGGTATGTCCTCATTGCACTGCTTTTGGAGCACGAACAAGTCTCTCGCTCTCGGCTCTATTGCATACACGCACTTCACCGTTTTTGCCGTTTTTCGAATCGATCGATTAATAAATCGAACTTTCCAAAAATCGCAAAATTGGGTTTTTTCTCAGTGTGAAGAAGATTCTATTCGCTTCTCATTCAATCAATCATTCCATTCATCTTCCATCCTAAATATCTTCCAGTACAAGTCTTGTTGAGTCCTTGAGGAGTTTAAACATTTTTTTGAAGAAGATGGATCGACTCACAACAATCGGATTGATTTTCTTTTTGATTATCTTAGGTGCCTATATCATTATTTTTAGTGTTCAGTACAAAAGGCACCTTGTTGGAACAGAAAGATTATTAGTTTTGAATACTCGAACTGCTCTTTTCTTGCCAGTGTATGCAGTATTCATGCTGATTTCACTCGCGAAGCCTGAAGCTCTAGCTGCGTTAACTGTTCCTATATCTATCGTAGAAGCTTACTCCTTCTATTCCTTCTTTGCGATGGTTGTTACCAACTTGCACGGTCCCGCTAACGCCATCGCAGCGTTCAGAGGGACAGGAAAAGAGTTGATATGTTGTAATTCATGCTGTCCTTCTGATCATACAAGATACTATCAAAAGACTTTATGGGCTTTATTCCATTTTTTAGTCACACGCAATATTATCATTACCATTGCGGCAATTGGTTATTATACTCATACTTCAGCTGGAAAAGCTGTTTACTCAATTGGTAATGCAATTGGGACCGTCATTCTGTTCTATGCTTTGATTCACATTGTTTTATTCTGTAAGTCCCTCTCCCCCCTCACTTCTTTGATTACCCTTCTTTTAACTGCCTTTCTTATAGATGAGAATGTCTTCAATGACTGTGTAAATTTATTTGGAATTTTCAAATTTGCATTATTAAAGTTTTCTGTTGGTTTAATTGTATTACAAGGATTAGTTTGTGAGTTTATGATTCAGGCGAATGCTGAACCTTATAATGATGATAATAATTGGTCATCTGAAGAGAAACTTCAACGCGGATATTGTAAGTCTGATATTTTCATGTTTTAATCATTATTCTTATCTTTTAATTTTGTTTAGGTTTACTGGTTTTGCTTGAGTTCGTTATCTTGGTGGTCCCTTATCTCTATACCTTCCTTTATCAAATCGATCTTCCACCAAAGAAACCTGTTGAATCTTCTTCGGTCCTGGCTCCTTTAACTTTTGGTTCTTACGCTTGTCAAATACTGAAATTTCATGATATTTTCTCAGCAGTGAGTTATGACGAGAGCAACCATACTCAGCCATTGCAACCAAAATATTAAGCAATTCAATTCGTTGTCTTATGTAAGTGAAACGAATGGAAGAATCATATCTCCGGAAAGATAATCGTAAAAATAACTATCTATTTAGTTATAACAGAACACCGAAAACAAAAAATCTCCACAGTTAAAATTTTTAGGTAGTGTTCTCAACATTCATAGGTATTACCGCCAAAAACCATGTATTCTTGATGCTTTCAGAATTTCTAGTCTGCTTGCTCTTTCGTGTTTAGTTTTCCTTTAATTCAGGCTAGAATAAATAGTTGTAGTATAGAATAATAGCTGCTTTGTAATAATTTTTCGATGGCGCGGTTAATAGATGAATCCTTTACACTAAATCCATTGTGGGAGTTGTACCTTGATCAACATTTTCTTTCTTTCCTTCGAGCCAAAATACCTGTTTTCGGTTTGTTTGATTGTTCAATCAGGTCCAATGACTTGCGCAGTCAATTCATCATTTGGAATAGTGTCTTGAATAGCATCAAGTACAATCTCTGATAATTGCTTCTCTCCTTTATCAACAGCTTTTGAATGTTCTTTGAGTAACACATCTAACTTCTGCTTATAAAGATTGTTTGTCTTGTGACCATGAAAGAAATTATGTAAAGGTTTAATAATATTACATGTATTACTTCCATATACTTCACACGCTTTCATTTGATGTGCATACTCTAGATAGGTATGAAGAATATCCTCTTTGGTTTTACCGGTGCAGATTGATTGTACATCGAAGAATTGTGAATCTGCTGAGGCAAAGAGAAAAGGATTATTATATGCTTCTCGTCCTATCATCACACCATATAAATTATTAGGATAAGGGGAGTCGTTTGTTTGTCCTAAGTGTTGCTTCGCTTGATGGAAGGTTGTGATTCCACCGTTAATGATGAATTTTAGATCAGGAAACATTTCAGCAATTCTGTGTACTAGCTCTGGATGTAAAGGCGGAACCGTTCGATTTTGAGCTGGTGTTAATCCTTTTAAGACACAATTCCGTGCATGGAGAATGATCTTCTCCACTCCTGCTGATCTGACATTTGTTACGAATTCCACTAGATCATCAAAGGAATCTTTCCCTGTCACACCTAATCGACATTTCACAGTAATATCTGTACTTGTAACTCTCCTTTTCATTTCATGGCAAATTTGACGCACAAGATGTGGTTCTAACATTAGCTCGGCACCAAAACCTGCTTTTCTCGCTCGATTTGAAGGACAGCCACAGTTCAGATTAATTTCATAATACTTTCCATAAGACTCACAAAGAGAAGCAGCCTCCCCGAGACGAGTTGGATCATTTCCACCTAGTTGTATGACAAGAGGATATTCGATCGAATCATGGCCAAGAAAAGGCTCTAATTTGGAGGAATTGTACACTAAAGCACTATCCATCGTCATTTCAGTATACAGTACTGTCTTTCTCGTGATTTGTCGCATGAAATATCTCCAGTGTCGATCAGTCCATTGAATCATAGGTGCAATAGAGAGACAATCATCCACTAAGCTCATCTTCTCTATGACAATTTTTTTTCAGTTTTGTGTGCTAAAACCAACCTTTTGTCCATGTCCGCCGATATTAATTACCCGGTTAATTTTGTCCGCCGCATTGCTTGTCCGACCATTCATTCACAGCCATGAAGAGCATCTTCTCTACAATCAACACACTCATTGCAACACACCCCACATCAATTTTTTTTCAGTTTTCAAAAGAAAGTGTGCACCTTTTGTCCATGCTCATTGAAACACACCCCGCATCACAGACTAGAGACAGGTCCTTACTCAGATTAATTACTATCAAAAGGATTCCCTCTTCTCTTCCATCCACCCTTTATTTAGGTTATACAAAAAATTAACGGTTTAAATTAATTGTTCTTTCGGAAATCAAAAGAATCTAGAGAAAAATGTCATCGAATCAACAAGATAATCGCAATAACAACAATCGCAGAAATTTAAATTACGGAAGAACTAGTAATCGTGGTCCAGATAACAACCGCGAGAGATCTTATTCTGATTCTCAACCAGTTCCTCAAGTTGTTCCTCCTCGCACGGACCGACCACGTTACAACAACAACAATAACAACGCTGGCAACACCAACTACTACAACAACAGCCGCAATGTAAGAACTTCTTCACCTGACGCGCCTCAAGGCCGCCCTGTGACAGCTAATCCTAACTATCACGGCGAGGAAAGATCTAACTCTCCTCCTGCGTACAACCGTCGTCGTGAGTACGTGCCAAGAAGCGCTCCAGGTGGTGCTCCAAACCACGGCCCTCCAGGCCGCCCTGCTTACCAAACTCGTCGTGATGATCAACCTGCTTACCAGCAACGTAATGACGATCGTGGAGACAGAAGAAGAGGTGATGACCGTGATTACAACAATCATAACAACAATCGTTCAGGTGGATACGAATCATCAAATCTCTTCTCTGGCAAACCTGCTCCATACAAACAAGATACCAATAAATTACCACGTATTTCTTCAACTGATTTCTTTCATTTAGAACTTGAAGATTTACGTGCATTTGTCGCAAATGAAGATGAAGTTCGTATTAAATCCTATAAAGGTGAATTAGTCTACAAATCATTAATTCTTCATTTACTTGGGGATCGTACTATTTCAAGTCAATATCGTCGTGATTTAATTTTATTACGTACACGTTATGAATCATTATTTGTATTATCAATTTTCTTAAATCAAGGAACAAATTTCCGTATTTTATTCCCTGAATTTGGTGGGCGTCAACCTGATTATTATGGATTAGTTGTTTATGCATTACTTTGGGAATCTGCCGTTACACGTGATGGTAAAGAACCTAATTTAGTAAATTTACAACCATGGTTTAATATTGTTCGTAATATTAAAGAATGGATTGATAGTCATGTGAACTTTGAACGTACTTTTCCAAGTGTTGAAGGTAAAGATATTGTTTGGAAGTCTAGTGCTTCTAGTGATATTAAATGGAAGGAATCTAGTCTTCATGAGTATGAGTATGCTACTCCTACTCATGAGGAGAATAATAATCAGAACCAATACCGTGGTGGAAATCGTACTCAAGGTCAACAAGGAGGCTACCAACCTCGCCAGAACTATGGAGGTGATGAGAGCAACAACAAGTATGGTGGAAGAGATCAAAGAGAAGGAGGAAGAGGAGGTGAGAGACGCCAATATGACAAGTCTGAAAGTTACGATCAGGGAGAACGCAAGCCTCGTGGTGAAAGACGTGCACCATCCCCAGATAACAACAAGGCTGTTACTACATCTGGGAACTTGAATGCTGTTAAGTCAGTAACTGAACCAAAGGTTCTTCCTTCGATTGCTTATCGCAACGTTGCTGATCTTAACTCAAAGTTAAATCAAATTATTGCAAAGGAAGCAAAGATTTACACTGAGAAGTATGGTAATACCATGAACTTCGTTCCAAGCGCTCAAGCCGGACATGAATGGAATGATTTAAGAATTCGTTCTAATACAATCTTCGGGCAAAACACTAACTCTACCTGGACTGGTGCTCAATGTGTTCACTGTGATGCTTTCTTGATCCGTGCTAAAGTTGATAACAAGACTTCAAACTTGTTTATCTTTGGTTTAACTGAGTGTCCAAACAAGAAATCAGATGAATGGATTCAAGGTTATCAAAAGAGAATTAGCCAGGCCTTCGCCTCTCCTGAGTATCCATTAAAGGATAAATTTACTGTTGCAGAATTAAGAGACTGGGGATTCCTAGACCAGGAGGAAGAAGGAAAATAAATCACTGGAAGGAAGGAAGAATCTTTAACCTTTAATCACGCAATTATTTGTTTTCTTTTCATTAACTCTCGTAAACCACGCAATTAACAATATCTCGGAACATTAAACACAAGCACAAGGATTAATACACACCCATTAACTCTTTCTTTTCTTTTTTCTTATATTTAATTTTTTTTTTTGTCAACAAAACCATCAAATTTTTGTCAAGTTTCGACTTTCTTCACTTCTTACCTGCTGGAATTGGAGCAATTTATAAAGTTGGGGAAACAAGAAGAAGAAAGTCGTTCTTTTCACTTGATACGGATGAATTATTATATATATGTTATTATCACACACATTACACACACACCCACAACATTTTTTATGTAACACGCTCATCATATTAAATAAACAAAATATATAAAAAAACAAAGAAAAATCTCAATAACATTACCAAAGTGTCAAATGATCATGATATACAAATTAGTTTAGGATTAGGTTTAGTGTCACGCAATGCAGTTTCTTACCAGACTATATGTTGTTATTATCTTTTTTTAACTTTTCCTGGAGAGGGCATTTCTTTTCACTCAACTACATGAGAATGAATGAAAGGGAAAAAGAATTTCCTCTTTTTTCTTTCATTTGTGATCGTGTTTGTTGTGCAATCACCTCCTCAAGAGGAATTGCTGTTAAGAAAGAAAGAATTAAAATGAGTTCAACAAAAAAAAACAAGAAAAAAAAAAAGGAATTTAAATTTAAAGGTTCATAATTCAGTTTTATTGATTAAGTTTCATTAACAAGGATAACGAAAGGTGCAAGGTTTCTCCTATCTCATCAACTCGAATAATTAAGTCACAATTAGTGTTAGAAGTTGGAGACCTTCGCTCTCTGTAATTATCAATTTACTTGACTTACAAAAAGGCATCAATGCACCTAACTACATAATCAAAGCATATCTATGCAGGTTCTTAATTCAATAGTCTTCGATTATTCGCATTTGGTTTCTGCTGTTCTCTACCTTTTCTTCTCTCTTTCTCTTCATTGCTTTTCTTTTTTTGTTTTTTTTTGTTTTATGTAGTTCACAATCGTCCACTTTCTTTTCTTTTTTGTGTGTCATCTGAAGTAAACTCTAAACCTCTATCCAATAATCCTTCTTGTAGTAATATACTCTTTGAGGAGTCGGAATGAAG
>VFQN01000736.1_pt1 | contig 59079 bp, 91 predicted proteins | sample 3512371 | NCBI WGS metagenome assembly VFQN01 (sample SAMN10412370, study PRJNA504923) | tailings metagenome | isolation source: Replicate 2 from Balatoc abandoned mine | place: Philippines: Itogon, Benguet | collected 2017-08-28 | reverse complement strand
ACGTTCCCGTAAGTAGGCATGGGGGCCGGAACCGAACTTCCTACCCCCCCCCCTGTCCCAGGGGAAATTTGTCAAGCTTAGGGGCATGTGCCACAGTAAACCTGGACTCTCCTGGCGATGCACAGAAGCTGTCTGATTGTTGCCTTTACGCCCTGTGAGCCCTGCTAAACCCCGAGATACGGTACCCCTCCCCTTGGTATGCCCCTCCCTCTATCACGCAGGGGAGCTCCTTCACCTGGTATACCGGTATTCCGGTACCAGGGCATCGATATGCAAGCGACATGGATACCGTACTCTCTTCCTGTGGGGCTTGACAAACTCATAACCTGGCTTAGCAATTGCGTTCCTGGCATCCCGTACGGTGTCAAAGTACCGTAACAGTTGGCGGGCAAACAAAAACATCACTCCTCCACCAATTTCAGGCTCCCTCTTCCCCTGAAACCAATAAAGCGGCAATGTAAATATGACGTCGAAGGAGTTGAGCAAGGCTATCGAGCGCTGCTTGCGTTGCACCGAGACTTTCTGTGGCAAGTACTCTCGCGACCACGCCCTTCCACTAGAAGAAGTCAGCGCAAGGTTACTAGATGCGTGCAACGACAGCATCGAGGCGCTGTTTAGGGCGTGGAGGCGTTGGGACGCATGGGTGGCATCTGTGTCCAAGTCCGCGAAGGCAGACTGCTCCAAAGCATGGCTGGACGCTTTAAACGAGACAAAGGCTCTCATGAGGCTTGTGGCGCTGTTGGAGCTAATGAGCCAGCAAGCGGCTGTTGCGACGTCGCCGACCAGCCCTGCGACTGCCAGGTAGCTACATTCAGTGTCTGTGTCCATGTCTGGTGACTGCCAGACGCTGCCATAAACTACGGACTGTTTCAAGCCTTGTGTGACAGCTTCTCTTCTGCTGTCACACGTCCTGCCGCCCAAGCGCCCTTCATAATGACTGAAAGCCCTGCACCACACCCAGGGAGGGCAGGCCGCTGCGCGCCGTTCCTCCCAGACCTTCAAGCCCACCATCATGACTGACCCAGATGCCTGACGTGCACAATAATCCTCATATTCGTGCTCTTGACCACAGTTGGTCATTTCTTGTTCATGCCCGCCCATACACGCAGGCGTCAGGCGGTCCAAGTGGTCGGGGTAGCGGGGCGCACGGCCATCATGCTGACCAAGCAGGCCTGGTGCACAGCCTGCCTCGTGTCCAAGGTCAGCAACAACGCAGCACTCAGCGCAGTGGGCAACCGGATCATTGCGGAGGTCACGCAGCCGGGCTTCATGAAAGCTTTGGCTAACGCGGCGAGGGCCGTCGTGGCCGTCTCGGAGCTGCTGCGCTCCGAAGCCGCCGCACGGCAGCTTGCCGGGCCCACGTTCGAGGTCGTCACCTTTTCGGCCGCCACCGATATGCTCCTGGCTGACACGGCTTCCGCCGTGGGACTGTACGTCAAGGGGATGACGGACGCGCTCAGCAGCCTGCTGTGTGGTCCCAGGGCGGCTGCCAGCAGGCCGAAGGTCCCGAACGAGGCGACCCAAATCGTGGAGGCCCTGGTTGAATCGGAGCTGTTCGCAGCGGCCGCCGCTACCCTGGTGGACAGCCCCAACGCCTTCGCAAGCGCGGGGCTGTCGGCGAGTGGCCTGCAGGAGGTATGCCAAGAGATGCGGACGGCATGTGGGTCATTGGCAGGAGCTGTCGGCCAGTTGGCACTGCTAAGGGACGAGCTGGCCTCGTGCCGGGGGCAGGAGGGCGCGCGGCTGGCTGCCGGCCTGTGGCGCATGGGGCAGCACGGGGCGGTGCGGCGGCTGCAGGTGGCGCTGCTGGACCAGCTGGCGGCGGAGGCGGGGATGGGGGCGAGGCTGGAGGAGGCGGGGCAGGAGCCGGAGGAGGCGGAGGTTGGGCAGGAGCGGCCGGAGGAGAACGCGCAGCAGCAGCAGCAGGAGGAGGCGGAGGCGGAGGCGGGGGGCTGGGGCGGCAGCAGCGGGACGTGGTGGTTCGCCAAGGAGGAGGCGGAGCGGGGACAGCTCCTGGGGATGGAGTCTGGTAGAGGTCGGGGCCGTGGGGGCAGCCCGCCGGAGCGGGACAGGTGTGAGCAGGAGAGCTACCACTGTGAGGTTATGGGCGCAACGATAGGGTGGTGGTACGGGACGGAGCCTGATCTGGTAGCGGGGGCGGGCGTGCCTGCCGCCCGGCCGCCGCCGCTGCTGGCGGCGCGACTGACGGCGCGCGCTACAGAGGCGCTGTGCCGGCTGTACCAAGGGAAGGGGCTGGACGGAGGCTACGGCCCTGAGCCGACGTGCATGTTTGCCCTGCACAAGGTAAAGCGCCCGTGCATGGCGCCCATGGAAACGGCGACCGTAACACGGTTTGCCCTCGTGGCACTCCCTCCTTGCAATGCTCATGGACCCAGTAAAAGGGGACATCCTTTGGGTTGGCAGCGGAGGCGCACCGACGATGCCAATCGCGCCACAGCAGCTGACAGTTCCCCTTGCAGTGCAAACCCCTTGCCCGCAGCCGCTTGTGGAGCCCCTGCTTGCCGCGATAGGCAACGAGACTGCGTTTCCTGCGGCCGCGGCGCAGGCCTGCCTGCCGTACTGGCTGGAGGCGGCGGGGTGGCTGGCGGCCCTCAATTCCGAAGCCACGGCAGTCGCCACAGGGCGTCTGGCCACCTTCCCCCTCAGGGGACCTCAGCGGAGCTGCATCGAGCAGCAGGTGACTAACGAATCCATACCATGACAGAATTTACTTGCAGTAGCAGCATATCCTGCACGTAAGCGCTGTTGTTTCTCGGCGGTAGGTTAACTTGTGGCCTCTGCGCTGCTCACCTGGTCGACTCAGGTGCCCCCTTGGTCAACGGCCTTACCATGCCCATGCCAACTGCAGGAGGCAGCCATCACCGAGAGCAACATGCAGCTGCTTGGCACGGTGCAGGACGTTGTCAGCCATGACGAGCACGGTGAGCGCCGTGCAGGAGGGTGCCAATCATTAACGTGTCAACCCAGTTTTAGAGGATACTGTACTTCCCGGCTTGCTTCTTACGGCGTGGCTTTGGCAGCGCAGCAGTGCGAAGCGGCAGCAGCGGGGTCTTCGTACCCGCCTTCACAAGTCTTCTGCTCCTTGTGCACCAGTTCGCCGTCACGCACCCAATGGGCCCGTTTGCGGCAGGCATTTGCTGCACTTTACAGGCTGCATGATAGAAGCGCAGCCTTCTGCAATTCCGTATGTGCCGACGCCGTGTCCTGCAGGCTTCAGCGCCCTCACGGCCGCCGCCAAGGCGGACGTGCGGCGCCGCCTGTTCCGCTGCGGCCTGGCCGCCAGCCTGGACCACACCCTGCGCCTGGCCTACAGCGCGCAGGATAGGAACGCAGAAGTCATGGAAGGCCATGTGATGCGAGCCACCGTGCACGTGTGGTGCTTCCTCGAGGCGGAGATCATGCCCCTGCTGCCGCCCACTGCGGCACATGTCAGCTCGGTGCTGGACCAAGGAGGCGGCAGCAGCAGCACCAGCAGCGGTGGCCACGGCAGCAGCAGCGGTGGTGGTGGCAGCAGCGGCGAGGAAAGGCACCACCTGGGCCTCGTGCACACGCTGTCCAAGCGGGCAGCTGTCGTAGGCCGCGAGTTGGAGGCCATGAGCAGGGCCCCTACTCCAAGCACACGGGGGCTGGTGACCGGGGACGAGGGGCCGGACTTACTGTCCGAGGTGGCGCCGTTGCTACTGGGGCTTAACACAGCCATGGGCAGCCTGCAGGACGGGATTGCCGCGGCCGCTCGCACGGCGCAGGGCGCAGCAGCAGCGGGGCCCTCGGGTGGGGAGCAGGGGACGTCAGGGCCGGAGGAGGCGGTTATGGAGCTGGCGCGTGAGACGCTGGCCCTGGCAGCGCGGGCGGCGTGCGACCTGGGGGCGTCGTTGGCGTGGGAGCTGGCACGTGATGCGACAGCGGAAGCGGCGGCGGTCGTCGGGGCGGAAGGGGAGGCGGAAGTGAAGATGGATGGCAGGGGTAACATGGCTGCTGGTGTGGTGGTGTCGGCGGCCAACGCCAGGACGGCAGCGGCAGAACGGGTTGCCACCGATACAGAAGGAGACCAGCTGGAGGGGCGGGAGGCGGAGGAAGAGGAGGAGGGTAAGGGAGGAAGTGCGAGGACTGTGGACGAGGAGGGTGACGACAACGTTGAGGCTCGCGACGGGCCGGCAAGCCCCCGACACGACATGAAAAAGGGCGTCGGCGAAGTGCTCTACCGCATGATGTACCTGTGCCGGGAGCCATCGCCCCTGTGTCCCGCGCAGCTGCTGGCGTGCCAGCCGCACCGCCTGCTGGCGGCGGCGTGCGCGCTGGCAGCGGCCCTGCCCAACAACACAGGGAAGCACAGGTCCCACTTGCGCTTGTGCGTCGCCAACATCGTGACCATCCTGTCGGCACGTGAGGAGCTGAGCGGCTGCATGCGGTGCTGGCTGGCGCCGCCGCCAGGTGTTTCGTACAGCAGCGCTGGTATTTGCGGAGAGCCTTACACGTGCGCGGGTTGCCTGGCGAAGCCGGTACACGCCGCCATGCAACACGGGCTGTGGCTCACGCCGACCCTGGCTGTCCCAGCCGTCGCACTGCTGAAGGTGGCGGCGGGGGAGGTGACACTGCCGCAGGGCGCACCCTGCTACGGCGGCGGCGGTGCCTCTGGCAGCGGCAGCGGCGGTGGCGGTGGCGGTGGGGTATCTGGGGCAGCGGATGCGGCCTTCCAGCAGTGCGCAAAGGCGATGGCGGAGTACTTTCAAGTGATGGACGACCAGTCCGTGTATGGGACTCAGGAGGCGGTTCTGCCGGACGGGTCATGGGCCTCGCGCCTGCAGGCGGAGCTTGGCGCCGACGGACGGCCACCGCCGTCAGCTCCGTCGGGCGCCCTGCCGCCGCCGCTGGCCCTGCCGCCCAGCCTGGCCAGGGCGCTGCCGCGGCTGCGCGTGTGCAGCAACCCGCGGTGCGGCAACTTTGGGGGGCAGTGCGAGGACGCGCTGCCGTTCAAGCAGTGCGGCGGGTGCCGGGCGGTGCGGTACTGCGGGAAGGACTGCCAGGGGGCGCACTGGCGGGAGGTGCACAAGTCAGAGTGCAAGGCGCTGCGGTTGGAGAAGGGGGACGCTGTTGCTTGACGCCGCTGGCGCCGCTGGCTTTGCCTGCTGCTTAGGAAGTGTACTGCTAGCTGCGAGTGTGCTGCTAAATGTTAATGTCGTGAGGCAGTGGCGCGCGTACGTTTCTACGCGCCATGCAGGTTAGGATGTGACAGCGAGCATGCCCATGCATGTGACCAGTGTGATGCGGCAAAGTGTATCGATGTTGATGAGGATGAGCACATGCGTACCGTATACGCCTTTGGTGTTCGTGCATCCATGACCTGCAGAGTACGACCAGCAGGTGGCCAGCACTGCCCATGGCAACCGCATCATACGATTGGTTCCTGACCTCGGCATACGGTATTGTACATGGTATGTTGCGTGCGCACCTAGCTGTGGCTCTTCCCTCAGCAGTCAGACTGCAGGCGTGGACTTTACAGTGTGTGGCAGGATGCGGTGAGGGGCGGTACAACGCATGTATCGGTGCAAAGTTAAGAGAATTTGACAGTTTACATACCGCTTACCAAAGGACGCAGAGACGTGGCTTCTAGGGACTGGTGTGGGGTGGGTGAGCTTGGAGCGGATGGTAGCGGTGCTGGCAGGTGCTGGCAGCAGCGCCGAGCGTGGGAGCTTGATACTGGTATGTGCCATATGGATTTTGCGGGGCCCTGGTTAATGACGGCGCTCCGTGCATGTTGGTGAAGTTGGTTGGCTCGAGCCACGGAACGCAGGAGGAGCAGCATTGCAGGATGAGGACAGGACGCGCGGACGTCACACCGTCGCACTCCCTACAGCGCCCTCGGTGGCGCTCGTGCGGCCCGCATGCGCTATTCCTTAGGTAGGAGCCGTCCGCCTGGCGTAAGGCACGCTTACAATGCGAAAGAGTTAGTTGTGACTCCGTTGCCTAACCTGGCTAACCACACCTGCATGTGAAAGATACGGTCTTGCCAGTGCAGATGGTCCAGTACCCATTCCCTATCTAGAGCTCTTAGCAAGCTAGGCAGGTTGGCTATGACATGGGGGCCTGGGCGATGACCGGCCGCCACACTTGCTAGTCCCTTGCTCTGGGTGGCATCGAAAGCAGCCGGTACCCATAATACTGGACACATAACCAGCCACAGCACCAGGGTCACGGAGTACAAAGTAAAGTGACAAAACGCAGCCACCCTGCGGATACCTGCCGCCGCCACCATGCCGCTTTAGCCCTTAGTCTGCGCACTCCATTGGAATCACTGCACCGCGCGCAGGCATACCGCAACGCTATACGTTCTCGGCCCGTGGGCCCGTTTTGCTGATGTTCCTGCGCTGAGGCGTTGGCAGCTGGGACCAGAGACCACGCCACCCGCAGGGCCGCAAGCCCGCAACCCGGCAAGGGTACGGTAACAGTCACCCCGCAGATCATGCCACATGCTTGCCGCGCCGCGGACGCGCGCCGCGGGCCGTGCTCAACACCTTACACCATTGGCGAAGGCGCAACGCTCCGCCGGCTGCAGAGGGGATGCAAGAGCAGGCAGCAGGTGGGCAAGTTTTAGGCAGGTGCAGGCCGGTACTGTATGGTGCATGCTACTGAAGCTTCAGCACTTGTGTGTCCCATGTACTCAGGCGACCCGCACACGTACCGTACACCTATCCAGGTGTACCCACGTGGGTAGGCCGGCATGACGCACGCGAAGAACTGTGCCAACTGCCAACATTAGCCCACCGATGCACTAAGCAGCAGGAAAAAGCGGGACCCATAGCGTTGAGAGCAGCGCTATGGCCGTCTCCCTGAAGTATACGTTACACCTCGCAGCCAGCGCATTCCGGCTTGAATGTGTAAGTAACCTTCCCGATCTGTGCACGCCATCCTCCATGCGCAAGGCCCCACCTATCTGGCAGCTCCACAAGCATGCGCGCCACGGGCGGCCCCGTCTCCCGCACCAACGGCTCCAGCTGGTCCAGCTTGTCGTACATGCCCTGCGTGCCGTACAAGACATAGGTGGCTTACCATACATTACCGTTCACGTCGACAGGAAGCCCAGCAGACGGCGACAGCAGCTCTCATGCCATCCCACCCGATGTCATGTAAGGGAGTCCCTTGCCCCGCCCCGCCCCTCCCCACGCACCAGCAGGCCCCCCGTGTGCACGAACAGCACCGTACGGCCGCGCCACGCCGCCGGGTCCTCCCGCATCTCCCGCAGCATGCCGTACACCGCCTTGCCGCTGTACACGGGGTCCAGCAGGATGCCCGTGGAGGACGACACGGCCTGCGGGAAGCGACAACGAGCATCACATTTGCCAAGCAAGATACCGACAGTTTCTTCCCATTTACCACAACAGAGAGTACCTGTACGATTGCAAGCACGGCTGCAAAAGACACAGCTGGCACCTCCCTGCGTGCCTACCTGCACGGTCCGCAGCTCCTCCTCGGTGCTGATGGCGTAGCCCGACCCGCGGGTCTGCACCACGCGCAGCAGGCCCCGCGCGTCGCGGCCCGCGCCCAGCACCTCGGGCCCCGCGCCCATGCCCGCCAGCAGGCCGTCGATGTACGAGTAGAAGTACTCGGGCGTGTCGCACACGCCGTACGCCGTGACGCGCGCCTTGAGCGGGCTGCAGTACGGTACGGTACGGTGCGGTACAATAGTGACTAGAGAGTAAGGCCAGGAGGTCGCTACGAAGGAAGGCAGACCACTAACAGCTCCGCCCTACGGTACGCTCAATGCAGCACTGGGACGTTCGCGTTCACACGTTGTACAGGTGTGTGCCGTGTGCCCCCACGCGACTTCACTTGTACATACCTGAGGAAGGCGCCCAAAGCCAGCCCTGCGGTGGTGCCACCACTCCCGCATGCCTGCGGGTGGCAAGTTGAAGAAAGGGAGGAAGCGGGATGGAAGGCCAACCCTTTTAAGCTCATACAGGCACTGCATGGTTCAGAGACACCAGCTGGTCATGCTTTTCCAACGTGTCCGTCTGCCGCAAGCCTGTTGTGTGCGCGCGTCACGGTCACGCCCCCCCAGCAGCGCAGTCCAGCAACACCCCCGATGATGGAATAGAGTTGAGCGTAGCCCAAGACTGACATGCAGAGCATGCGGGACAGCCGTACGCGAGACTGCGAGAGCCCACCATGGCTATGTCTGTGATGCCCAGGGAGCTGCCCGGGTCCTGCTGCACGACCTCCTCGATGGCCTGCAACCACAGGAATACACGCCACGTGAGGGCACAACAGCAACGCGAATACGGGATTAAGTGGCTCCTCGCGGCACCGATGCCCACCAGGCCAACAACCTTCACACTCACATCGATCGGGCGCACAGGAGCCCGCAAACTCGTGCCCTAGAGCCGTACATCTATGCTGCCAGCATATCTGAAAGACGCCTGCATGCACACGCACTGGGTGCCACGTGTCCCGCCCTGCTCACCTGCAGGTACCCCCACGCCCCCAGGGAGCTGCTGCCCCCCACAGGCACCACGTAGGGCCGCCGGCCCTGCGCCTCCAGCTCCGCCCGCAGCTGCGCCAGCAGCCCATCGCTGCCCACAGCGCCGTACTCCTCCTTGGTCACCTACACACGCAGGAAGGGTAGGGTACATTACCAGTTTGGCTTGGGGGCAAGCCACCATTGGACTGAGATCCACCAGTGCGCACAATGCACTACGCCGCTGGCCGGGGGACCTGCACCATGATCCCCGGCCTGCTTCCGCGCTTGCCACCGGACAAAGGGCAAGTGTAAGAACGTGCAAGACAGTAAGATTCATGACATGATATGTTGTTGTAACCCACCAGGTGCAGGTGCGCCCCCGCCATGCGCTCCACCAGCAGGTTGCCCACCAGCCCCGGGTCGTGGTCCACCGCGTGGCGGCTGGTGCGCAGGATGAGGTGGCACGGCAGGCCAAGGTACCTGGGGGGCACAACATGCGGGCAGATGACGTGTTAAGGTGTTTGCGTTTGCGGGTGTGGTAACGGGCGGATGCCGTACAGTAGCTGCAGGCAACTCCCACGCTCCGGCCGTTGGGCTCACGTGCGTACGATGAGGCACTGAGCACCGCAGACACAGGCCTGCTAATGGCTCTGTGAGCGCTCTGGCCATCACGTATACCGTACTGCCACAGCACGCCCGCCTCCGGCCATCCCAGGCGCCTTACTTGGCCGCCACGGCCGTGGCCCGCGCGTGGTTGGACTGGATGCCCCCAATGGTGATGACGCAGTCGTAGCCGTTACGCACGGCATCGGCCATCAGGAACTCTAGCTTGCGGACCTGCACACACGCACAGTCATGAGCAGCAGCAGATCGCCTGCCGTGCAGTGGCTACCGGTACGTGCTGTGGCGTGGCCCTCAGCAGTACGGCAGGCCCCATGCGGAGCTCAGCAGTACGGCAGGGCCCCATGCGGCGCTCAGCAGTACGACAGGGCCCCATGCGGCGCACAGCAGTACCGTATGACAGGGCCCCATGCGGCGCTCAGCAGTACGACAGGGCCCCATGCGGCGCACAGCAGTACCGTATGACAGGGACCCCTGTGGCTTCTGCCCTGAGCCCCTGGCCTGGTTGGCCTGGTTGGGCACACACAACAAACCTTGCTGGTAGTGTACAACACTGGGTTGGAGTGCGCAAACCCGTACGTGTGCCTTGCCGCGATGCCAACTGGTCCTTCCAACCCGCCCTCACCTTGTTCCCGCTGAGCTGCATGCCACTGAGGTCGTCCCGCTTGACCAGCACCCGCACGCCCTCGGGCAGCCCCGGCAGCCGCCACTCGTGGATGGGCGTGGGCAGGATGCCCAGACGGTAGCGGTGGGTGGGCAGCTGCGGTGTATGTATGAGGGGTCAGCAACGGCACGGCTTTCATTCAGTGTGGACCGAAGTGCATGAGGGGATTGGGATGTTGCGTGCGACGTCTGTCGGTGCGGATGTGGGTTCTTGGGTGTACGGATGGGGCGGTCCTGCAGGTGCCTCGTGGTAGCAAAAGCGCCGAGGCAGGACGGAGTCTACCCTGGACAGCAGCTTCTGTTGGGTCAGGATGGCAAATAGAGTGCTGCAATTGGGTTTGGTAGGTATGCCTTGGGGCTGCAGTTGGCTTGGGGCAGAGCACAGGAGGGGCCAGGGGTATGGTGCGCTCACCAGGGACAGGTGCGAGGCCCAAGCAGGAGGCGTGTAGGGCTGCAGCGTCAGGAAGTCCATGGCGCTTCCGGGGAGAGCAGCTGGGCAGGTTGTGCGAGGCGGGCCCGGGTGTGCTGGCCCGTGGCTGTGGCTGTGGCGGTTGCGACGCGCGAGGGCGTTGTTGCTCAAGTTGCGGGAGGAGGCAGGTCGCGGAGTGCCGGGACAGCGAGACAGGGCCCCAAGCATCGCACAATGTTCTGATGAGTCTACTTGATATAATGTAGTACAATGCGTTCAATAACTGGTTATGTTGGTGACGGCCTCGAGGCCTGTACTCGAAAGGCAAACCAACTCCTCGTCCCGTTTAAGCAAGCTGGTTGCTGTCGTCTGGAATGCCGAGCTTAGGATAGAATGTGTAAAGGATTGAGCGACACCTGCATTGCGAGCCTCATCGCGATGGCTCCGATTCCGCTCGGGTAGACGACGTACGGCCAGCTGCACCACCTGGCTCCTTTGCTGGTCTGTGAGCCCTGGTGAGCCAAATGCATGCCCTCCTTGAAGACCAGCTGCCCGCACACTGGTATAAACCAGAACGGAGCACAGCAGCGCTACATGTCAGGCGTGTTCGTGTGAGCTCCAGCTGACGAGAGAGCCATGGTGGCTCTGGTAGGCTTCCCCGCTTGTGCCTGGGCCTCTGTGATATACCCCCCATCCATCTCAACATCCTTGACAAAGTACACGGGGAACGCGCTTGCATCCCATGACGATGACAAATAAAGCTTCCACCATGGCAGCCGCTTCTTCCTCAAGCTCACCCTCCAAGATTCCAAGCAGGTGACAGCCATCACCACCAGCGGGTGTAGTACCAATACTTGCAGCATGGCAGCATTACGCCAGTCACATTCCATGCAACAAGTCACAATGCACGTCCCAAGGTGGTTGAAGCACTGTCCAAGCGAGATGACTATTGTCCAAGCGGGTCCGTAATGCACAATGGAACAACATAGCCCATAGCCCCACACCAACAGTATCTACCGCCCAGCCCTGCTACGTCCGGAGGCGGGGGCAGCAGCTGCGGCGCCCCTATCCTGCAGCCGCTTGGCCAGGCTGAGGACCTGTTGCAGCCTGGCGTCCAGCTGCTGCCTGTCCTGCTGCTGCTGGGGCCTCCCGCCGGACACGCTCGTCTGCGCAGTGCCCTCCGCAGCAGTGCTCACAGAGCGGCCAGGCGCCGGAGGCTCCCCAGCTCCTTGCCGCTGCACTCCTTCGTTCCGCTGCGTGCGCTGGTGCCCTGCAGCTGGGTAGTCAACAGCGGCCCCCCTCGCCGTGCTACCGCTGCTGCCGGCGGCGGCTCCGAGACTCACCCGGTCTCGCTGCTGCTGCTGCTGCGTCCTTAACGGCATGGGCCGGTTCTCAACCGCACCAAGAGGCTGCCGGGCCACCGGTATCCGTCCCCCCTCGTGCTCATCCGCCTTCTGGCTACCGGTATCCTTGCTACGCGCATGCGCAGCCCCAAGGGACGTGGCCGGCCTCTTTCCTGACTCCTCCTCCTCATAGGATGGGACCTGCATCTGAACGCTGCCTGGCGGTTGAGGGGCACCAGCCAGCTGTGAATTCGACGTTGCGGATGTTACGCCCTGGCCAAGGTCGGGTGTATCAGGGGAGTCGCGTGTAGCTGCCCCTGGGTCCGCGCCCGCCTCCTCCTGGCCAACCCCCAGCTTGAGGAGTACCCCTCCCAGCTGCTGCTCCGTGCTGGTCCACAGCCGCTGGAAGCCCTCGTGGAGGTCGCCTGCGGTGCAGGTGCAGGTGCAGCGGCGGTGGGTGGGGCTGCAGTGAATACGGTATAACCACTAATGGCAAGCGCCTTGCACTCAAACATGCCCCTGGGAGGTTTTAGCACGGCATAGTCCGTATTCTGCCGACAATGCGTGTTGTAAGCACCCACCCAAGGCCCACACGCACCTGGCAGTTGCTCGCCCGCCGCCGCCGCCCGCAGCACCTGCGCGAACCTCCCCGCCCGGCGGTGCAGCTGCAGGAACACACGCCGCAGCGCCAGTCGCACCTCCTCCACCCCCACACCCGCCCCAGGACCTTCCACCGCCCCTGCGCCCGGCTCGCTGCTGCTGCGCCCCTCCGTCTGCTGGCTGCCCTCGCTGGCAGCCCCCGCTGATCCTGCGGTATCCGCCGATGCCGCTTGCGCAGGTGCGTTCAGCTGCGCCGCCTCCAGCCGGGGCAGCAGCTCCCCCAGGGCTGCCGCCAGCCCCTCCGTGCGGCCGCACAGCTCCGCCAGGCACGCAAACACCACCTGCACCTGCTGGATGGCCTGCATGGGGGCCAACGGTGCATTGCGAGTGAGCCGTGTCAGAACGCACGGCTAGGCATCAACAACGATTGATGACGGCTATCCCTTGACAACACCATGTACTGCCGTCGGAAACCCCCCAGACGTGAAAGGAAACCCTTGGGTTATGGAGTACGCGCACTGAGCACGCAGGAGTTTAGGCGAAATGCATGTGCATATGCGCACAGCACGTACCTCTGCCCGCATGCCCACCACTCCGCCGCCGCGCTCCGCCGCCGCCAGCCCCGCCACCGCGTCGTGCACCGCCGCCTGCGCCGCCAGCGACCCGCGGGTCAGCCGCAGGCCGCCCAGGCAATGGGCGAGCAGCTCCCGGGCGTCGCACACGTCGGCGTGCAGCCGGTCGCGCTGGTGCTGCAGCTGCGCGCAGTCGGCGTCCAGCTGGGAGCGGAGGGCGTCGGCGGCGGCCCTGCACGAGTCCAGCTCGGCCTGCGGCGGGTGGAGACACGGGGTACGGGGTGCAGAGATACAGACTTGTATGCAAATGTGTACTTCAGAACAGCAGGCAGATGGGCGTAGGGGCAACAGGGGCAGGCTTGAGCGGGGATACAAAGACACAGGAGGGGCAACACCTTGCAGCAAAACGTACAGGGGGTGCGCTAAACAGGGCGACCCACTGCTTGCCCAGGATGCGAGCCGGTTTAAGCACGACTTCCTCACCTGGAGCTGGTGCGTGCTGCTTTGGGCCTCAAGCTGAAAGGACGACACGGCGCTGGCCAGCTGCTGCTCCCGCGCCTGCGAGACGACATGAGCGTGTGGATACCTGGTCAGCAACGACGCTGGGGTACTGCAAGGTAACACCTCTCACCAACATCACATTAGGTAGGACCGGCACGTTCTACCACTGTCACCAACTTGACTTCCACCTCACTGTACGACATAACCCCACCCTCTCCCCTACCCCGGGCGCCCCCGCCCTACCTGCAGCTCCGCCACCCGGGCGGTGCGCGCCGCCACCAGCGCCTCCGCCTCCGCCGCCTGCACCCGCAGCGCCGCCACCGCCGCCGTCAGCTCCCCGTGCTGCTGCTGCGTCGCCGCCAGCTGCGCCGCCACCGCGCTGAGGCGCGACAGCGGCAGCAGCGGCTGCAGGCCGGGGCAGGAGGCGTCCACCTGGCAGGCCGCATCCGCACGTTGGTGCACGGGCTGCGCCGGAGCAGGTGGCACAGCTCCGGAGGGTGCAGGACCAGCGGCTAGCAACGCCGTGCGAGAGGTGCTGCGGCTTCTTCGGATGGGCGCGGACCGCCGTGTCCGGCCCGAGGCTGAGCGCGAGGTGCTGCTGCTGGCGACGCTGTCGGATGCGGATGAATCGGTGCCATGGCGAGAGGTCATGCTGTTGCGGCGGGGTGCTGCGTCGCCGGGCAGCTGCTGGCGCCGTCCCCCGGCGGATGCCAGTGCCGCCCGCGACGGACGGTGCCGGCTCGTGTGCAGCTGAGCGTCCCCCTGGGAAGCGTCCACCTCGTCCCCCGAAAGGCGCAGCTGCTGGTCGCGCAGCTGACCCCCACCCTCACCGTTTCCAAACAGCAGCTGGTACGTCCGGCTGTGGCGGTGGGCTGTAGAGTACCCTGTCCACGGCAGCATGGCACCCGTACCGCCCACCTGGCTTCCTGCTCTCCCTAGCGCCTCCCGATGGCCCAGAACGCCTCCCAACTGCCGGTGCAGGCCCTCTGGTAGCCGCAGCCCTCCGCCTTCCCCTACGCGTGAGTCCGCGTCACTGTCATCGCTTAAGCTGCGCTCTTCTTCTCGGCTCCCTGCGTTTCCGCCAGTTAGCCGCCGTAGCTGGTCCAGCAGCCCTAGCAGCCCCTGGAGCCTGGTGGCCCGGTCGCCGCCCTGGCTGCCACTGCCCGACCCCAGAACAGTGTGTGGCGGACTGTATGCTCCACCAGCACCTGCACCAGCACCGCCATCCAGGAGTGCAAGCACCTGTCCCATCAGCCGTTCTGCCACGCCAGCTGCGCCGCCGGCACCTCCTACCCCCTCCGCCGCTGCAGCCTGCTGCTTTTCCCGCCTACCCGTGCCACCATCCTCAAGCTGCCCCTGCTCCTGCTGCCGCTGTGTCCGGTGCTGCTCCAGCGCTCGCTGCAACTGCGCCAGCTCATGCCGTAACCCCGCCACCTCCTCCTCCCTTGCACCAGCCCGCCCTTCTGCTTCCCGCAGATCCGCGGTAGCCAACTCCAGCTCCTCCCTAGCTTCCTGTAGCTGACACCGCAGGCTGCACAGTAGCTGCGCGTCCGCCGCCGCCTGTGCCGCCACCCGCACCTGCACCTCAGCCTCCAGCGTCACGGCAGCCGACTGCCGCTCGGAGCCCCCCCGCGAGTCGAGCTCCGCCCGCAGAGCCTCAACCTGGCCACAACAGCACACAAGACCTGTTTACCCGCCTATGCAGATTACCGGTAGGTGGGCACACGATAATGGCATGCAAGGTTCGTATTGCGTAAACATGTACAGAACGCGTGACGTGACGCAGTGAAGCAAGCCCCTGGACGCACCTCCTTGACCGCAGCAGCCCTCCACTGCTCCGCCGCCTGGGCCCGCGCTCGCTCGCCCTCCATCTCGCCCCGCAAGGTCACCACCTCCACCTCCAGCTGCGCACACCGCTGCTGCGCCCGCAGCAGCTCCTGCACCTGCTGCTCATGCGCCCGTGGGCTCCCCACGCCCACGTCCCTTCTGCTCACGGCAGCTGCCCCGGGGCCGCTCCTGCCGCCTGCCGCTGTTGCTCCCGCGTTCGGCTGCTGCTGCTGTTGCTGCAGGCCCGGCAGCGCCTGCCTCAGCGCCAGCAGCTCGCCCTGGTAGGCCGCCGCCTGCTGCCCCGCCCGCAGCGCCTCCTGCACCGCCTGCCGGGCACGCAGCTCAGCGGCATCAAGCTCGGTGCGGCAGCGGCGCAGGTCGGCGGAGGCGCGGGCCGCGGCCGCCTGTGCCCGGTTGAGGTCGTCCTGCAGGAATGCCAAGGCCATCGGTTATCCTGGTAGCAATGTATCTTTGACTTAATCTCCGGGCAGCTGGCATGATCACAAATGTGTATGCAAAGTTGTACAGCATAAGCAGCAGCCTGTAAACGGACGGCAAATACAGAGCCCGATGCTCAGGGCCTCCACCCACCTGCAGGTGCGTCTCAAGGCGCCCGAACTCGTCCCGCACCGCCTGCAGCCGCACCACCTCGCCCTGCTGCAGCTCCTGCACACGCTGCTCGTGCTCACGCGCGGCAGCAGCCAGCTGCTCTCGTAGCGCCCCACAGCCCATGCATGGGGCAGGGGGCGCCACCGGCCCTGGCGCGGGCGCGCCTTCCGTCTGCACAGCAGCTGCCGCAAGCCGTGTGTGCATGCCCGTATCGCACGACACGTGGCGCGTCTGCAGTTGGTCGGTCTGGACAGCCCCCTCCACCCTAGGTGGACGCTTAGCGAGCTGCTCCTTTAGGGCTTGCAGCTCAGAAACGGTAGCCTCGCGCTCGGACTGCTCCTTGTTGAGCTTTGTCATTAGGGCCCCTGCTGCTGCGGCTGCCTCGCTGTCCTTGAGCTGTAATTGCTCCCGCAGCTGCCTGAGTGCGCCTTCGGTGTCGGCCCTGGCTGCCTCCACGTCCCTCAGGGCGGCGGCTGCCTGCTGGGCCTTGTCCCGCAGCTGGCCCTCCAGCTCCTCCACCTTGCGTGCAGCTTTCGCCTTGCAGCACGCCACCTCCGCTGCCGCCGCCTCCACCGCCTGCTCCTTTTCACGCACCTGCTTCTCCAGTCGAGCTACCAACGCCTCGGCAGACGTGGCCGCTGCCACAGCGTCCTCCGCCGCACGGGCTGCGTCCTGCTCCCTTTCCTGCAGCTGCTTCTGCAAATCCGTCACCATACCCTCCGCACGCCCCTTTGCAGCCAGCGCCTCCCGCAAGGATGCGACAACCTCCTCCCCTCTCCCCTTGACTGCAGCCAGCTCCCTCGCTGCCTCCTCGGCCTGGCCCTGCAGTGCCGCTGCGCGCTCCTCCGCCGCCTCCCCCTCGCGCTGAGCCCTCTGCAGCCCAGCCGTGAGCTCCCCGACGTCCGACTGCAGCCGCAGCAGTTCAAGCTGCAGCGCCTCCCGGTGGGGCGACGGCCGCAGCAGGGGCGAGAGAGCCGACGGGGTGGCCGCAGTCGTGGCCGAGGGTGTTGCGCTGGGAGGCAAGGAGGCATGAGCACCTTGTGGCCCGACCTGGCCCGTCCCCGCAGGACCATTGCAGGGGATCGGGGTTCCCAGGGGCGTGGACAGCTGTGTGTCTGCAGTGGGAGCCGCAACGCCTGCAGGGCCGGGGGTGCGCTGCATCGGGATAGAAGGCTCGCCTTTGCGGCTCCCGGAGCGGACCGCCCCGCGGGTCCAGGACACCAGCTGCTCCCTCAGCGCCGCGATCTGCGCCTGCATCAGCAGCAGCTGCTGCTCCTGCTCGGTGTGCAGCTGGTGCAGCTGCGCCTCCAGCGAGCCCACCTGGTGCTCCAGGGCCGCCTTGTCCAGCAGGGCAGTACGCAGCTGGGCCTGAAGACGTCAAGTTGGGTTTGCAGCAGGCAGAGTGTGTCAGTTGCGAGAAACATGGGTGCTAGGCACACATACCAGTGGATGCATCACCTGTTGTAAGCCTAACTCGCCCTGTACTTTGTTGAGTACCACTTGGCATGTGAGTGCACACGAGGGCTTAAGATAGCACAGTGCGTGTACTGGGTGGACGGTACTAAAGGATAACACTTCGCCGCAGGGACAGGTGTTATATACCTGAATGGTCTGGGCGTGGTTCTCCAGGGTTGTGCGGTCCGCCACGGCGTGAAGCAGCTCCCGGTACAGGGACTCCATGCGGCTGGTGTCAGAGGACTGAGAGGCCACTGCACCGCCAGGATCGGTCGCTGGTGCCTTGTAGCCCTCTTCGCCGCTGTCGTGGCTCTCACGGACGGGCTCCGTTGCTGGCGCAGGAGAGCCGTCCACGACAGTGGTAGTGCCGGACCCAGGTGCCCCAACGCCGTGGTCCGGCTGTTGGCGTTCCACCCCGGCGTTGGCCTCCTCGCCATCAGAGGCTGCGGACCGTGAAGACACGCCACCTGTGAACTTCTCGTCCCGCGGGGCTTCCTGCACAACGTGAAGCTGCTGCCCCCGCTGCCCTTCCGCCCCGCCCAGTAGCCCCTGCTGCTCCTGCATGCGCTCCACCAACGCCACGGCACCCATCGCTAGCTGCTGCAGTCGCTGAACCTCAGCCTGCGTAAGGGAAACCATGCAATCAGTGCTCTCCTAGCATACCTTGCAGTAAGATTCAGTGGACCACGCAGCAAGTACAGGTTGCGACGAGCCTCCATGCAGCACCCCAATACTACGGTAACCGAGAGCGGCCGCCCACAAACTACGCCTTACTATTCCTGCCATACAGTCACTGCTGGTAGCAAGTTATTGTTTAGTAAAGCCCCTGCCGCACCTGCAGCTGGGCGTTGGTGTTCAGCAGCTGCCTGCTGCGCCCGTCCGCCGCCCCCAGCGCCGCCGTGGCCAGCTCCAGTTGCGCCACCGCCTCGTCCCGCTGCCCCCGCAGCGCCTCGCACTGCGCCAGCAGCTGCTCCAGGGCCGACCCCTGCAGCAGCAGCTGGCCCTGCGCCTCGGACTGGGCGGCCTCGGCCGCCTGCAGCTCCGCACAGGCGCTGGACAGCTCCTCCTGAGGGGGCGATGCACGGGTGAGAGTGGTGACAAAGGAAGGCATGGGTGCCCGGCGTGATTGTGGTAATGGTCTGCGGTTGCTGTTGTACCGGGAGGTGCAGGTGTACTTGAACGTTGGTGAGTCCTGTTTTAACCGCAGGTGTGAGGGACTGCCTGCCCTTTTCGTTGATGATGGAAGAGCGTCATGTGATGCGACCCACCGCGTGCCGTCGCAGCTCCTGCTCCAGCTGCTCGCGCTCCTCCACGTCCACCGCGCGCTGCCGCTGCGCCTCCTCCGCCTCCGCATGCATCCGGCGGAGCTCCTCGCCCGCCCGTTCCAGCAGGCCCTGGTGGGCAGCGGGTGAGGGAACACAGGGCGACGTGCGGCATACGACTTTACTGCGGGCACTATGGATGTAAGCCGCACATGCTTCAGGACCCCGTAGTATGTCACGTCACGGTACACACGTGCGGGCCTGCACACACGCGCCAGTCGAGTGCTGCTACCCATTTTATAGCGCAAAGCTGTACATGGCAATTTTGTCACATTAAAATACACCGCCCACCTGAAGCTCTGCAACCTGGGCCATGACCTCTGCCACGCCCGGCTGACCGGCTTCCGCTCGGTCTGAAGGCCGATCGTCGGCCAACGGCTCCTCCGATGCCTCTGAGCCAGCGTCTTCAAGATCCAGCCGCCGTCGTACCGCCAGATGCCCCACGCTGTGGACTACAGCGGACGGCATCGCTGCAGGACTGTCTGACGGCTTGCTGCCGCCCGGCTGGCCATCGCTCGCTCCACCAGTACTGTTGTCCTGTTGCTGTTGCTGCGCCTGAGACTGCAGAGCTGTCAGTTGCTGCGAGAGCACCCAAAGCTGCTCACGCAAGGCAGCCGCTTTATCCTCCAAATCGTCCCGCGTCACCTCTGCCGCTGCGGCCTGGTCCCACAGGCTGTCCCTCTGAGCCTCCATCTTGGCCAAAAGCGCTTGCAGCTCCCCGAGCCTAGCCTGCGCGGCTTCAACCTGCGCGCGTTCACTAACCAGGGCCGCCGCCTTCTCATCCAGCTGGGACTGCAGCTCCGCTGCTTGCGCCTCTGCCTGCTCTGCACGGCGCTGCAGAGAGATCAGCTCACGCTGCACCTCCGCTGACCTTGCTGCTGCTGCTTCCGCATCCTGATGAGCCAGCTGCAGGCCGTTCTCGAGCCCTGCCACCTTGCCACGCAGCAACTCTGCGTCCGCCCCAGCCGTTGCCGCCTCAGCATCGGCAAGCTTGGTTGCGAGAGCACGCGCATCTGCGCGCGCGCCGTCGGCTGCTGCGTCTGCCTCTGCCACCCTGCCTTTCAGCTGCGCGCACTCTGCCCGCGCGGCTTCCATGCTAGCCTCTGCTGCAGCCACAGCCTTCTCCAAGCCCAGAGCACGCTGCTGCCATTCTGTCATGCCGGTCTGTGCAGCCTCCTTCTCCTCCATCACCGCCCGCTGCTGCTCGCGTAACGCTTCAGCCTGCCTGGTAGCGTCCACAAGGCTGGTCGTGAGGTCTTGGGCTTCAGCCTTGGCTGCGGCAAGGGAGGCTTCCAACGCGGACTCGTGTGAGGCGTGCTGTGACAGGGCCAGGGCGTGCTCCTGTCGCAGCTGCTCCAGGCGCTGCTGCTCGCCGGCGAGGGCAGCTTGGGCCTCCCGCAGGCGTGCGGCCAGGTTGCTGACCTGGCTCTGTCCCTGTGAGGGTTACGAGCGCAGACGAAAAGACATATGTTCGCTGCTTATGATTGACTTTCAGTAGTAAAAGCGACTATAGCATACAGGAAACGTGTGGGGCATACCGGCATACGGCTTGTACGGTTACCGCATGCCGTACCTGCTCCTGCGCCAGGCGAGCCTGTTCCTCCGCGTGCTGCAGCCGCAGCGCCGCCAGCTGCGCTTGGTGCTCCGCCTCCGCCCGGGCCGCCTCAGCAGCGCGGGCCTGCTGCTGCGCGGCGCGGAGCTGCACGCAGGGCAGGAGGGTCACCGGACACAGCTATCAATAAGAGCTCATTCAGCCCTGTGCGCAGTCTGCAACTCGCCTCCTATGAGGCTTTCTTCCCCAATCGGGCCACAAGCGCGTATGACAGCGTACGTGTATCCTCATAGGCAGCTTGGCCCGCTGCCGCCCACCTGGTCTCGCAGCTCGTTGAGCTGGGCCGCCACCTCAGCGTCACGCTCGCCCTGAAGGGCACGTGCCTGCAGCTCCGACAAGCGCCGCTCCGCCTCCACAACCTACGGCACGCACAATAACAATATAGACGAGCGTCGGTAAGAGTAGTACCTACCGGTCTGCAAACCTTCCTCTCTTTGACCAAGAACCCCACAGTCATATAGTACGGCTCAAATGGACTGTCCGTCGCACCTGTGCCCTCATCGCCGTCACCTCCTGCTCCGCGGCGGCCTGCTGCCGCTGCAGCTCCGCACACGTGGCGGTCAGCCGCGCCTCCTCGGCGCACGCCACCGCGATGCGCAGCTGCAGCGCGTGCAGATCCCGCCGCGCCCCCGCCACCTGGTGCCGCGTGTCGTGCCACACAGCCGGAAGCCCCAGCTGCCCCTCTGGCTGCGCGTCGGCGTTGCTGGGCACCACAGCCAGCGCGAGCTCGTCGCCGGGCGAGGCCGCAAGACCGGAGGAGCCCGCGGCTGCAGCAGCAGCAGGATCAGTCGTGGCAACACTGGACGGCGGCTGTACGCTGGTTGCTGGATGCCGGACAGCTTCTGCCCGCAGCTCAGCCACCTGGCTTTGTAGCTCCTCAACCTGCTGCTGGAGCCTCGTGGTACTCGGATCTGCCTTGGACGCGCGTGCTGCTGCTGCAAGCTCCCGCTCCGCCTCACGCAACTGCTCTTGCGTCTGCTCCAGCGACCGCTCGGCCTCACTTGCAGCCTGCTGTGCTGCACGCAGCTCTAGTTCCAGGTCGGTCACACGCTTCTCCAGCTTTGCAGCTCTGGCCGCTTCTGCTTCAGCCGCACGCTTTGCTGCCGCCACCGCATCGCTTGTATCCGTGGCTGATCCGTCCTTGGCCATTGTGCTTTCGACAGCGCTGCGTGCTGCTGCTACCTCCGCCGTGAGCTGTGCCAGCTCCTGCTGTTTCTGCTCCACACACCCCTGGGCCCTCTGGTTCCTCGCCTCCAGCGCGGCCGCCTGCTGCTGCAGCTGCTGCAGCCGCACCGAGGCGGCCTCCTCTTGGCCCACCAGCGCGGCGATGCGTGCCTTCACCTCGCCTTGCTGCGCCTTCAGCTGCTCCAGCTTGACCTTGCCTGCGGAGGGAACACGCCGACAAATGCAGAACTTGCAAGCCCGCCGTTCATGATAAGAAAAAAGGAAAGGTCAACAGTACACGCCGTATTTTGACATGCAGCCATGCCTTTTGCTCGCCCCGCTTACCCTTTTCGAACTGGGCCTTGAGGTGCAGCAGCTGCGCGGCCGCCTCGTCCAGCTGCGAGCGCATGGCGGTGCCCTGCCGCCGCAGCCGATCGTGCTCCTCCAGCAGCTCGCTGTGCAGCTCCTGCTGCCGGGACACCTGTGCACACAAGACGCAGGGGCCCGACCGATTACAGTTGGTGCTAAGCCCCCTATCAACAAGCCATAGCAGCTGGTATGCAGATCGCTGTCCAAGACAAGGACTCGAGGCAAGGGCAGTCAGCCCCTACGTCCATTCCCACCTGCTGTTGGAGCTTGCGCAGCTGCTCCGTGCGCGCCTCCACCTCAGCGGCAAGCGCGGCGTGGCCAGGGGCCTCTGATACCCCTGCCGATGCACCTCCATGGCCCGAGACCTTGGGGCCCGCAGTCGGCGTGGTCAGTAAGCTCGCAGCCGACGCAGCAGCCGCAGCCCTGACGTGATCGGCCTGCAGCAGCTTGCTCTGCTCCTGCGCCATCTGCTGCTGCTGTTGCTGCTGCTGTAGCAGCAAGCGCTGCCCGTGCACCTCCTGCTGCAGCAGCTCCAGCTGCTGCCGCAGGCGTCGCGTCTCGGCCCGCTCGCGCTGCAGCCCCTCCTCCAGGCCGCTGGCCTCGTCCTGTGCGGCCGCCATGCGTGTCTTGTAGCGCCCCACAAGGTGCTGGCAGGCGTCCAGCTCCTGCTGCAGGTCATCAGCCTGACGGGAAACAGGAGGGCACGGTGGCTTAGTACAAGCTAGCATGGCGCTGGAAGACAGGCGGTTGCGACGGTCTGTCCTGGTAGTACAAGATGGTCAGCGCTTCTTGCAAAGGAACCAGAGGGCCGCAAGCCGTACCTTGGCTCGCCACTTGTGCACAGCGGCCGTGGCCGACGTGGAGCTTGCGTCGTCTCCAGCGCTGTGCAGCCCGAAGTTGTGCTGCTGTGCCCTCACCGAGTTGAGACGTGCCTGCAGGGCAGCAAAAGGACAGTTGAAAATGTCGTCCGTAACACAAGTTAGGCATCCCCGCCTGGACTACGGGTACGTTTCGGTGCCGTACAGTGATACGCACTGGCAGTACCGAGGAAACAGAGTGTGTAGCTCATCAGCCGCAGCCCACCTGCAGCTCGGAAGACAGCTGCTCGGCGTCAGAGGCCCGTTGCTCCGCCAGGCGCTGCCGCGACTGCGCCTGCACCATGGCCACCTGCAACCAGGCGCACCGCAACGCCAGGTCAGCGGATGCAGTACTGCTGTGCATGGCGGAAGTCAGGACGAGGTCCGGGCCATAAATCCAAGGCACCAGAGCTACAAGGCGGCGCTTATTTAGTCCTAGCTGGAGACATTTGGTCCTCACCTGCAGCCGCTCCACCTCGGCCTGCAGCTGCATGACCGTCGCCATGTGCTGGTGCTGAGCCGCCACGTGGTACGGGTACTGACCCATGGGTCCGGGGCCCAGCGCGTAAACGCCCACTTGCTCCGGCCCCAGCCCCTGACCGAACGCCGCCATCCCAAACATTGCGCTGCCGGGGGTCCCTGAAGCGTGGATGCCCCCAGGGGTGGAGGCCGCTGTGCCGGCACCCGAGGCGCTGCCGCGGGGTGGCATACCCATGCCGCCGCTCAGGCCCCGCCGCAGAGCTGCAAGTTGCTCCTGCGTCTCGTCCAGCTGCCTCCGCGAAGCCGCTAGCTGGTCGTTGAGGCGATTGAGCTCCTCCTGGGCGGACTCGGCGCGGCGCTGGGCGACAGCGGCTTGCTGCTCATGCCGCTCTGCTGCGCTCTCCAGCTCCTGTTGGAGGCGAAAGTACCGGAGGGTATGTAACGTGCTGTGTTGTGGTCAGTGTCAAAGGTGAACAGGTTGGTGCTGTGTACTGTGTCAGCGCGACGGTGCATAACCTGGGGAGAGGGGCATGCTCGCCTTGTGCAGATTGTGTTTTACCCCCACCTGCTGTTGCGCGCGCAGCTTTGCCAGCTCCTTCTGTGCGACCTGTGCGTTGGCCTGCGCCTGCTCGAGCTCGTCCCGGACGGCTTGCAGCGCAGCAGCGCTCTCTCGCAGCGCCTCCTCGGCCTCTGCCCGCTTGGCCGCCGCGGCAGCGGCGTCCTGCAGGAGATGCAGCAACGTCAAGGTCACGTCGTACCTTTCGATAGTGCATCAGTATGGTGCTACCGATCCTCCGAACAGCGCGATGCATCGCTGAACTGCAACTTACCTCATGCGCTTCCTTGACCTGCTGCTGAGAAACCTCAACCGCAGCTGCGAGCTCTGCCCGGCTTTCAACCGCCTGCTGCTGCGCCCGAGCCGCTTCCCCCGCAGCTGCTGAAGACGTCTGCCGAGCCTCGGCTGTAGCTGCCTCGAGCCGTTGGAGCTCCTCCGCCGCGGCAGAGGCCGACTGCTCAGCCTGGTGAGATGCAGGGTTGACGAGCGTGACACGTGGGGAACCGGGCTAGCCAGCTCACCCGAGCACCTTGTGCACACAACTAAAAGGCATTCAGGCTATTATGCATGCATAGAGCTGCTCGCACCAGTGCTTGCAGTCATCCACGACGCTTCTGTTACCTACCTCCTTCGCACGGCGCTCCAGCTCCTCAACGCGGGCCTGCGCACGACAATGCCAACACCCTTGTTAACACCATGCAGATGAGCACAGAATTGAATCCGAGGGAGGCAGCGCCGCAAGGTAAGCCATGCACATCCATACATCCAAACAAGTCCAATACCGGTATATTCGCTGTGCCTGGACGCAACGCCTCACCTGTTGCTGCAGCAGCTCGTGCTCATGGGACTTGCGTGCCTCCGCCGCCGCCTCCACACCGTGCTCCTCCTGCAGCCGCCGCACCTGCGCCTCCTGCGCCCGCCGCTCCTCCTCCTGCGCCGTGGTGCGCAGCCGCTCCAGGTCCCGCCTCGTCTCCTCATGCTCGTCCTGCAGCTGCTGCAGCTCCTGCCGCGCCGCCGCTAGCTGCGCGTCGTGGCGCGCGGCCGCCTGCTGCTGGCCCGCCACCGTCCTCTGCAGCGTGTCCGCCTCAGCCCGAAGAGCCTGCCAAGGTGGCACACAGCATTCCTTTCCACCCCGCAGCACCAACACCACAAGCAAGTACGGTCTTGCAACCTCAGGCCACACGCGCGAGCCTCAAGTCATTTCCACGTCATGACCCATGGCAGGATAGCGACAATACCGGTACTCGGTAAGCATGCCCGCCCAAGACGGTGGTAGCCGGTGGTAGATACCGGTACGAGCAGCCTGAGAAGCGCTCACCTGAGCGCGCTGTAGCTCGCTCCCCGCCGCCGCCTCCGCCTGCGCCCGGCTGCGCAGGGCCTCCGCCACCTGCTTCGCCAGCGCCAGGCTCTGCGCCTGCAGCCCCAGCAGCCGCTGTGTGGCGGTGCCCACGTGCCCCTCCACCTGCTCCAGGTCTGCGGCCGCCTCCTCCAGCAGCTCCTCCATGCCCGCCATGGAGGCAGACAGCGGCCGCTTCACACCGCCACCCGTGCCCGGGGATCGCCAGGTGGGAACAGCTGCCCCCGGGCCGTCGGCGGGGGCGCCCAGGGGGTGGTGGGGGGAGGGCGCGGCGGGGCGCGTGAGGGCGGCGGCCTGGTGTGCGCGCAGCTGCCGGCGCAGGGACACCACCTCGCAGTGCTGGGCCATGCCGGCGTGGCGCTCCTGCTCCAGCTGGACCAGCACCTGGGTGGGGGAAGCACGAGAGGGCAGATGGGGCAGGGCGTTATGCATTGACTGTCTCGGCAAACTCGCCTTTGGAAAGGTTGATTATTCCATTGAGTCTAGTAAGACATAGGACTGGTAAAGGGCACGGCCATGGCTGAAGGTTGTCGCACCTTGCTGTGGTCTTCGGTCAGCGCTGCCAGCTCGCGTGTGAAGGCGGCGAGGCGCTCCATGGATGTCACGCAGCCTGAGCAGGTGAAGGCCGGATCGGCGGCACCGGAAGCAGCGCCTGCTCCAGGTGCACTGCTGCTGGAACCAGCTGCTTCGGCGCCGTCGGGGTTTGTCGCACCCTTGGGAACCACCAGTGCGCTGCCGGTGGCTGTTGCCTCCCCAGCTGGCTGCCCGTCCGGTGTGGCAGCCGCGGGCACGCCAGTCGCAGCCGCGAGGTCACTGCAGGAACGGGTCCGCCTGCAGCACGGAATGAGCGCAGTTGGGACAGCCATGTGGACCATTATGACCTCCGTCTTCAGGGAAGTGGTTGGCCTCCTTTGCAAACATGAGTTCGTGGGACCTGGACTGGCATTGCTACTGTAGCCCTGGGCAAATGTGTGGACCGTGTGCTTGTTGCACGTTGGGCATGGACAGCACGTAAGTGACAGTCGGGTAGGGTAAGGGGATTGGGAAAGGTACCGGTCGTGGGGTTTGGAATTCATGTGCACACCTGACAAGCACGTGCCGCTTGACCCGGCGCTTGACACGCGCGGAGGCGCGCCCGGAGTTTGGTGGCTGCTCGCTCGCCGACCCATGAGCGCCCTCCCCCGTTGGCCCCGCTGCTGCGGATGCGGCCGTGGCTGCCGCAATGTGCGCCTCAAGCTCTGCCAGCTGCGCGGAGCTGACCTGCGCAGCCGTGTACACATGTCCCCATCCACTGAGAATACGGCCAACAGGGCGGTGTTGCGGCAATTGTGACGGGCACAAACCGCCATGGCTCAATGCCTCCCGATTCAGCAAGGTAGACAGCTGCGCTGCGGGCCAGGTTGCAACGACATAACTAATCATCTGCTCCAGTCGGCGTGCCCCACCTGCACCATGTCCTCCAGCAGCTGGAGCTGCTCCCGCTTGGAGTGCAGCTCCGCCTCAACAGCTGCAGCCTGCGACCGGGCAGCCTGCACACAGGGCCCAACAGGGCAACAGCGCAACCAGTTAGAGCTCCAGAAGCCGGAGTACATAGCAGCCTTGTAACTTGAGCACGGGAAGCCGCACAGGGATTTGAGCGTAAGTGCATTCGCATTGCGCAGCGGTAGACGGAGACACTCACCTGCAGCCGGGCCTGCTGCAGACCCAGCTCCTCCTTGGCCGCATCAAGCTCCGCACGAACTGCCTCCAGCTCAATGGAGCAAGACGAGATCTGCCACATGCAAAACAGAGGCTTAGTGCTAGGATACTTGTACAAGCATGGGTGTCCATTCACCCTCGGCGACTTACTGGCGCCATGGCGCGAGGCAACAACCAACCCCACCTGGGCGCCTGTTTGGCTCAGGGTCCCATGAAGTTCGTCCCGCTGAGCCTGCGGGCGGACGCATGCACAAAGGTGGTGCGCTCTTATCCTTGAGACGGATTCATATTATTGGTAGTGGCAAAGTGATAGCGCTCGGTGGTGAGAAGAGTACAGTACCCGCTGCGGTCCCAACCGCCATTGGCTAGTCCGCTCACCTCCAGCAGCTTGACGGCGGCCTGCAGCTGCATGAACTGCTTGGCCTGGTCCACCAGCTCCTGCTTCTGCACCCCCGTGCCCGGTGGCTTGGATCTGCAGCACAAGGCAGGAGCGTCGTTGCTTCCCCCCGAACAAGCTCCTTTTGGCAGCGCCAGATCAAGCAGTCGCAAGGAGCCGTATAGAATGACGTCTGCGCTTGCATTTGGCATATACCCACCCAGAGCCTGGTAAGCCGCATGCAGCTGATGAGCCATCCGAGGACTCCGACGGCTGCTGCTGCTCCAGCACCTGCCGCTGAGACGCCCGCCGGGGCTGGTCCGGGAAGGCCCCGGGCTGCGTGTCATTCGTGACCCGCGGCTGCTGGTCCATGGCCCCAAACCCTGCAGCCCCAGGGGCTGTCCCAGTTTGGGTGCAGCCGGGGTGCTGCTGCTGCTGGTGTTGGTACTCCGAGGAGGCAGCAGCCGGGTCGCCATGACCGTTGATGCCCATGGCAAGGAGTTCCGCTGCCAGTAGGCCTGGGCCCCGCGGCGAAGGGGAACGCAACGCAGACTCCACCAACGCCCGCTGCTTGGCCGCGTCCTGCAGGCAGTGGCGTACCGCTCGGGCATGTGTGGTACATGAACCCCCGGATCAACACGTGCGGGTTGGGCCTCAGCACGTGCGTCGGGCCGTACCGCCTTAGGCACCCGTCCCCCACAACATTTCAGTTCGACTGTGCGCGTGTGGTAATAGCAGCGGCATGTATGCAAACACGATGCTCCAATTCGTACCTGCAGAGCCCGTAGCAGTGACGCGGCCTCAGATGTCGGCTCATCAACCTGCAAGGAACATTCAGTGTTCAGGGGTCCCGGCCAGGCTGACGTACCCTGTAGCTGCTGACACAGCAACTCAGGCCCTGTGGGCTGCAGCCCTCCCACCTGGTCGCCTGTGTCCGGTGCAGTCTTCCCAGGCGACACCAGCTGCGTGAGCAGGTCCACCTGGGCCCGCATGGCGGAGGCGGAGCGGCGGGCAGCCCCCGCCTGGTGCGTCAGCTGGGACAGGCCCGAGTCCAGCTGCGAGGGCCACCGGGGGTTATGATCACCGTGAAGCCACGCACACCATAGCGCTTGGTCTTCGGCAACGTCCCCATGACGCAGGTTGGGCTGGCTCAAACTGGTGCACATTTGAATGCCGTATGCACCGCACCCGGGATGCTCTTATGTGGACGTGCCAGAAGTTGTCAGGCTGCTGATGGCCCAAAAGCCGCAGGGGTAGTAGCTCCGCGCGCGCACACGTACCTCGGCCTGGAACTGTGAGAGCGTCCGGTTGGCAGCCGTGAGCGCCCCCAAGCCCGACTCCATGACTTGCGGCACGGGCAGCTTGGTGCCACCAGGGCTGCGGCCTACGGCAGAGAAGGTTCACGTGACGCGAGCCCAATAGGCCCTGCTGGCGGTATGCCCGCGCACAGGTACTGAGCGCCCTACCTGGGGAGGGCCCCGTGGCAGCTGAGGCACGTGGGTCCTGGCCACGCTGCCTCATGCCTCGTTGCTTGACCCGGCTGAGTAGCTCTGATAGCTCCCCCAGCTCCTCTTCTCGCTGCTTTGACTTCTCCACCAGGTCGCTGCAGGCACTAGCCAGCCTCTCAGTCTCTGCCTCCAAGCTGCTCTGGTGCCGGAGCACCACGTCGCTAAGCATTGCGCAGCAAAGCCTCTAAATGCTACGGCATGAAGTCATCAGTTGTCATGTGGGCTGCTGTAGAGACTTCGCGGTCTGGAGAGCGAGCGTGAAGGCCCGCTCCACCGCAGACTGCAGATGGCCTTGGAGCCCGCGTAACAGGTGCAAGTATTCGCATATTTGCGAGCTAAAGAGCTTCTGCGCCACGAAACCGCATTATTGGCTTGGCAGCTGCCTGCTGCCAGACTTGAACATCCGAATTGCAGACCGTGGCAGATACTGTGCAGGTAACAAGTATTGTCATATACCACTAGCAAAAGAAAAAAGTATGGTCCTTGTGAAGCTAAGCCATTGTGAATAAGCCATTCGGGTCGCCAAAATAGACGAGGTCTGATGTGAGCTGGTCCATATAAGCCTCTGGGCGCAGAATGGAAACCCATCCATGCCCCAGATATTCTGTATACTTGAGGAGGGCGGTCGCGCCCTCCTTACACGGGCCCAAGGCGACATCCAGACGCCGAACTTCCCAACCGTGGGCTTGCTCAGCTCCATCGCAACTTATACTGAGAACTCTGGGCATGAACTGAGAGCAATCGGGAGCACAAACGTCCGGATCATCTACCGCAGGTGAACATGGGCCGGACCCGTCGGGTCACCCTGGGTCAGCTGCGGCGTGACGCAGGGTGGCACATCAACCCCTTCTTGCCCCCGACAGATTCGCCAACCACCTGCTCTTCGTGCTTGTAACAAGCAACCTTCTGCTACAGACAGAGCTGCTGCATCTTCACCTCCAGGTCAGTTGCAAGCAAGGCGCAGGGGACCCTGCAAGTATCCACCTGACCACGGAGCGGAGGCCCAATGCACGTTGTGACCTACGCCCACGCCCTGTATCCGTGCAGACCGTCTACGATGCACTGGTACTGCTTCTGGGCCGTGCTGCCCTGCAGCTCGACACCACTTTCAAGGTTGACATGCTCAAAAAGAAGCTGAGAGGTACGGTGCTGGTTGCACATCAGGACTTGGCCCAGTGCGCCGCCTCGGCCGGCGTTTGTGGCAAAACCCAGGTGCTGTTCCGCCATGCAAGTACATGTCAAGGACCGTATGTACTGCTTTGTTTGCGATGTGCCCCACCGCACCCACTTGCTCAATTCCCTACCCCTGCCCCATGCCTGCCGCAGGCGTGCAGCGTGCAGTGGACTCCCTCATTGCTGATGACACGCTGGTGCCGTGCATCCTCCTGCCCATACCACAGGTGCGGTAACCCGCTCTCGTATGCTTGCAACAAACTGTCCCAGGGCACCACCCTGCGTTTGCCACTAGCGCTCTGTTTGCACCCCTGCCACACCCGTCCCCGCCATAAAATCCTTCGTCCCCCAGGTGGTGGGTCTGCCTCTGCGCGACAAGGCCGCGCTGCAGGCCTGCCTGCAGCGGTGCGTGGGCATGCTGGGCTGCACGCACGCGGCGCTGGTGGGGGAGGGCTACTACATGGCGGCAACGCACGGTGAGGGGCCCCGGCGTGGGCATTGTGCATCACAAGGCGCATGGCTCTTGCACGCAACCTTTCTGGTAACTCCACGCATTGTTGGAGAGGGTGTAAGGGGAGCAAACGATAATGCTTGGGTTCGTGCGCGTGTCCCCCCTGGACACTACTGGTACTCACGCCCTTACCCACTTGCTGTGCCACAGGCTGGTGGACGCTGCTGACCCCCCGCGAGCAGCTGCTGGTGCAGCACCTGGCCATGCAGCTGCAGGCGCAGCAGCAGGAGCAGGTGGGCCGTCCGACCCCGCGTGTTGCGCTTGCCAACGCTGCCCTACCAACGCAGTGTGCGGCTAGCCCCGGAGCCACTGCCATGATGCAGCCACTGATGTAGTCGGTGCGCTTACGTTTCCATATGCCCACAGGGCGCCACTGGGGCAGCCGGACCTGAGGCCCTGCTGCATGTGGCCAAGCGCCACTTCGAGGCGCCCCTGAGGCTGCGCACCTTGCTTTTGCAGGAAGGTCGGTTGCTGTGACTCTCCTATGAACGGCCCCGGCTTACTCTGTACTACCGCGGTTCGTGCATGTACGTCTAGCAGTGTTGCAGCCGTGCAAGGCGGCAAGAGCTAGAGAGTGTTGGCTAAGCTCAGCACGAATGAAGCAGCCGCCGGCCCCTGCCGTTGCGCGCGACCATTGCAGGCGTGCTGCTGCTGGCGCTGTACGAGTCCGGCGGGCCGGCGCCCCCGCCGCTGCAGGAGCACGAGCATCAGCTAGCGGCCGCAATGCAGGCGGCCGCCTACACCCTGGAGGTACGCGCGCACACCGCGATTGGGCCGACCCAATATTCCATGCGCGACGCTTCCTCGCACACCTTAGTCTCCGTTTTCCAAACTGACTGTTCACAGTCCCCTCCGGTACCGCTTTCTGCAGACCCCCGTGTGGCTGCGCCAGCCGGTGCCGCAATTCGCCTCCCTCACCTTCGACCTGGCGCTGGTGGTGGAGCGGCAGCCGCCCTCCGCCACGTTGCTGTGGGGGCACACGGGCACGGCCATGCAGCAGGTGGGCAGGAAGTGACAAATGGTGCTGCGTACAAGCGCAGCCACTGAGGGTAATCCACTCGGTAGGCGTGTTAGGATCCTGAAGCATCGCCTGGCAAGCGCTAAGGCGCGTGCCTCGCCGACAGCAGGTTTGCTGCCGATGTGTGGCTCTGACTAGCTGTACGCCGTTGCGTGGGAGTGCCTGAACCGCGTTTGCCCGTGTGCGTGCAGGGCTTCAACCCGCTCATGTCGCCCACCCTGCGCAAGCAGCTGGGCACCTCGCCCAGCCCCATCGGCCCACGGCTCTATAAGTAGGTCTCACAGCAAGTTGCCGACCTACTGCGCTTTGCCGGGATGTCGCTGGACAAACTACAGTCTTCTTTTTCTTGACACGATGACCAAACACGATGCCTTCTGCTGCCATTCACCATCATCACATCCTCAGGAGCCCCTCCGTGTACCGGGACGACGTGGCAGCGGCTGCCGCTGCCGCAGGGTTGGCCGGCGGTGCCGCGGGCGGCGGCGGCGACGGCGTGCAGCTGCTGTTCCGCTCCACCGCCGACACCCTGGTGTCCTTCATCATGCAGTCGTGGCCGCAGCTGCCCCCGGCGCTGCAGGCGGTGCTGCACGACAGGGGGCCGGCCAAGGCAGCGGCCGCGACTGCCAGCCAGCAGCAGCAAGGGCAGCAACAGCAGCAGCAGGTGCGGCCACCGGCACGCGCCGGCCCATAGGTGGTGTAGCGGACATGCATAATCGTCGCCGGTGTGCATGAGACTGAGCATACCGTTGACCCCTTCTGCTTGCTTGCGGAACCCGCTTCTGCCAAACAGGAGGCGCCTGGCCTGAGGCGCGTGGGGTCTGCGGCGCACCCGCTGCCCAGCGCGCACTCCGCCCTGCAGCCGCAGCCACCGGGCCGCGCCGCTGCCGCCGCCGCCCACGGCCCCCGCTCGCGGCTGGGCCTGGGCGCCCCCGCGCGGCGCCGCGCCTCCATGAGCGCCCCAAACTCGCCCGCCGGCACGCCCGCTATGAGCTTCAGCCGCCTGCACTCGCTGTTCGGGCGCAAGAGCGGGGACAGGGACGTGGCGGGCGGGGCAGCCGGAGCGGAGGGGGCGGGCGGCGGTGAGGGCTCGGCGGCGCCCGGGGGCGGGGAGCAGCCTGGCGGCGCTGCGTATGAGGAGATCCACGCGGTGCTTGAAGGTGGGTTGCTGGGTTCCCTGTCATCCCGTGCGCACACACGCAGTGACGGACAGACTAGTACCACTTGAGTACTCGGTCAGGGAGCAATGCATGTTGACAGAAGATGGCCTGTTTGCCTTGTCAGCCCATCACGGCGTGTGTGCCGCCCCGTGCTCCCAGGCGCCCGGCTGCTGGCGTTGTTGGACCACAGCCCCGCGGCAGCACCGGCTACCCCCTCCCCCGCGGGCGGCGAGGGCGGGGTTGCCGATGGTGGCGGCGGCGGCGTGGACGTGTTCGTAGCCTTCCCCAAGCGCGTGGGGCGCGCGGCGGCGCTGGAGACGGCCCTCACGCTGCGGGCCACCTACCTCATGGCCTACCACGACGTGGAGTGACGGACGGCGGTGGTGCTTAGACGCGGTGTGAAGAGAGCGCTGGGGCATGGCAAGGCCGCGTACTGGTGCATTCCCTGAACGGCATGCGTGCTGAGGCAGGCGCAAGTGCATGCCCAGGCTCTTGTGCGTCGCAGCTCCTAACGGCTGGCTGTGGAGCTCGAGTCGCAACGTGCTGAACTTTAGTGCTAAATGTTGAAAGGGTTCAGGGAAGGCGTTGATGTGTGTCTCGTTCACCGGTGTGCATACGTAGGGGTGAAGGTGTCGACCCGTATGCGGAAGGGGCGTTTACCGTGTAAAGCGGTGATAACTGCTGAAGGCTTTGTGGGCTCCTGCACTTCAGACGCTTGTAAGGCGGAGGCACAATAGGCCCAGGACTCCCTGGCATTCACAGCTTAGGAGCATGCTGAGGCATGCTATGTTGCTATCCAGGCCGTCATACCTGGCATGTTACCAGTTGCCTGAAATGAACACCCCAAACTCGTTGGACTCTGCCCCCAGTGTCCGTGCGGATAATGACAACCTGGCCTCATGATACCCTTACACGTCGGCCTGCTAAACTGGCCTCCATGCAGCCGTTAGAAGGGCTCAACGACAGTGTCGCGTACACATACAGGGCCGTCCTACGCACCACCGACGGCGCGGCACATCTTGGAAACGTTTTGATCTTGGCGCCGAGCCGTACACTCGCACAAGTCCTGACGCCAAACTGCCAACCGAAGTCAAGCGGAACACGGCACATGGCGCGCTACAGACTCACTATTCGCCTTTAGCTGAGCTATTTCCCTTTCCGTCAGCACGTGTTGCACACCCGCCTAGCACAGCCCCATACCACCCACTACACACAAAACCCATTCGGCCAACCTGACGGCCCCACGTCCGCTCGGCAACGCCCATACAGCCTCATCGCTTGGCAGGCTTTGTGTAGCAATCGACTGTCTGGGGCTGGAACCTTATGTCAGAAGCTTTGGTAACGCCACACCTCCCCTGCCGGGAGCCATTCCCGCAACCATCAACACCGCGCTTTCCCCTGCTTCCAAACCAGCAAGCGCCTCCTCGGGACCCGGTGTATCCCCGCTTAAGACACGTCCATCTCCTCCGGTGCGCCCTCCGTCACCTCCAGGTCTTTGAGCGACAGGATGCGCTGCTTGATGACGGCTGCAAGGGGAAAGCGCAACGACCAGGGACGATGTTCAGGCACAATACAAAAGTTGCCATGAGAGCAAGTGACCTCACGCTGCAAGAAAGGCAAAGTGGTGAAAACAGGTGCGGATGGCACCTCGTTGCCGCTCCTTCCTCTACGATAACACAGTCAAGATACAGTCGGTACAGACTCGCCCGTCGCGCTGAGGCCCAAACTCACTCGCGGTGCCGGGCGGGTACTTGACGGGGAACTGGCGGCTGTAGGTCTTGCCCTGCAGGTACTCGTAGTTGCGCAGGTACTCCACCTTGTCCTTGGTGATGACGCACAGGTCCACGTTGGAGCCGGAGCCCAGGTCGTTCAGCACGCCGCTGCGGATGCCCTTGGCCACCAGCGCCATGGCCTCCTCCCTAGGCAGCGCGGAGCGGAGCAAACAAGGGGCAGGAGGCAGGTAAGGGATGCAGCTCAGCAGCTGTGGGCACCCGGCTTTGCATTATTGCAGGCCTGGGACTCCAAAGGAACTCACCAGCCAGGCAAGGCCGCTGGCAGCGTGAGGACCCCTACACCTTCGCGCGTGACGGCTGGCCAGCCCGCGTGCTGCTCCACACTACTTTGCTGTCCACTCGCTCCAGCTCCCCGTCCTCCTAGCCTTGACTTTTGTCAAGCTGCAGTTGGCCCCACCCGCTGGACTGCATGCACCCCCACCTGGTCATGTCGTCCTTGTAGTACGCCTCGAACATGGACATGGCGTTGAGGGAGCCGCTGCCCATGGTGGCGTAAGGCAGCGAGTCGGTGGAGCCGTGCGGGTAGATCTGAGAGGGGAGGTGGAAAAGGGAGATCGGGTTGGCAGCCAGCGCAATCCTTGCTGTGCACCAGCATTTTGCCGCTGGTGCCCATCCGGCAACTGCGTCTTCCAGCCCTTTCAAGCTAGGCAATACGAGATGCCTTCGCACCTCCGCAAAGGCCTTTGCAAAACTCCGATGTTGGGAGCGCAACCATCGCATGGCAGGATCCGTACAGCGCATCTTCGGCATGTGTGGCCCCCATCCCCGAACTGCCCCTGCACCCTGTGCTCGCCGGCAGCACCCACCGTGAAGAGATGTGGCCCGTTGAGGTCGTACCCGCCGAGCACTAGCGCCGCACCCACGTGCCCTTGGTACCTGCGTCGATACGGTACACGCAAGCACTCAGCCTAGATCCATGCTACAACCTGCACCTGCTGCCGCCGCAGTCATCCGCTCCAAAAAGCCATGCCGTGTATCATGTTGAGCGCCAGCATACGGCGGGCTGCGCCTGAACCGCGTTAAGCCCGCGTGGGAGGCAGTGCTTATGGTGAGCGGGCCCTCCCAGCCCACGGTTACCCACTTGAAGAGGTGCTGCTTGAAGAGGGTCATGGCTGTAATGACGCGCGCCTGCCGCCCCGTCGCGTACTTGTGCAGCGCCAGCTGCCCGGACACCATGTCTGCATATGTGGATCAGGGGAATCATGTTGGTCCAGCAACCCAGCTGCGTTGGTAGAGCGTCAGCTCAAGGCTCCTGGGGGGCCTTCCACGTGGTCTGCCCTCCGACAGCCCCCTCGCCCCCGGACGCCCCTGCTCCACCACGCTGAGCCACCGGCGTTCCCGGCATGTGTCTCCACCTGCGCACCTGTCACGTGCTCCAAATCCGCCGCTGTGCCAGCGCCGCAGGCGTAAATGTTCGGGGTAATGTAATGGATCTTTGAGCAGTTCTTGTCCGCGACTGTGGTCCCGGCTGTCGACCGCGTGTCAGCACCAAGCACAACTCCATCCTGAAGCACCATAATGGGTGTAAGCTTCTCCGCGATATGGACGTGAAGTGAGTAGCCTTACGTCGTTCCGCGCCCGCGTACCTTGAACACCAGCCCCGCAATCGTTGTTCCAGTCTTCCAAGCTCTTGGAACTTGCATGCCTTTCGCTTCTAGCATGGCATTCCTCTTACATAGATCAAAGTCGAACCCTCCCGCGTTGGACCCCATGGCTACCGAGATCGAACAGAGCCCAGCTGCAATGAGTGTCTATAGTACTGAAGTAAAGTAGTAGTGGAATACTTTCTTACTGGGGCTGTGTCAAGAACAAAGGGACAAGGCCGAACTAGGCTTTACAGGGCTTCACGCGATTCACACAGCAGAGGGCGATGGCCAGAGGCTGGCCCCTGAACCTCTGGTATTCTGCCAGCCAATCACATGGAACACAATGGGATTGACAGCTCGCTCCGTGCCCCTTCGGATATGCTTCTTCATAGTTGCCTCCCACTGCCACGTGCCGCCTGGTGCCACCCAAGAAAGGCACCAAACGTGGCCGCGGGTCACACTCAAGCTGTTGCCTCAACAACCTGCCAAAACGTAATGCACCCCCTGACATACGTTGTGCAATGCACGGCAAGCACCTGTGCAACACTCCTCTCAAGGTCTTGGTGTCCCCTGGTCTCCCTGCTTTGGTGCTGTGAGCTATCAGGGGAGCTACACGGTAACTTGAGACCGGACAGCTGCTTGACACGGTTTGGCCTTCCAGGGCCTTCAGGTTATGGCGTGGCGTGGGCCGCGCTTGTGACGTGGTGGGTACAGTACTGTAGACGTGTAGAGTGCCCACGATCGGGGCGTGTGTGCAAGTGTCCAAGGGCAAGACTCAAACCTTGCCCTTTGCCCTGCAAGTGGTTGCCAGTGCTAACGCACCAAGACGATTGGCTGGCTGCTGCACTTGCTTGCCCTGTGCCCCAAGCGGTGTGGACCCACTGCAGCCCAGCCTGGCCCAGCCCAACCTGCAACCAGCACATCAACGCACCCAAACTTGAGGGGCTCCCCTACAGCACCTTACTGGATACAGTGTAGCAGTTACAGCTTGACGGACGGAAGGCGCAGACACCCGGGTGCTCCACTGGCTCATGGAACTACGTTGACACGAGACGGTTACAGATGCCAGGGAGGCAGCAAGTTGCTGCTGCCATTGGGTGATCAGCCTATGCTCCTGCCGCATCCCTTCTCCAACTGCCAACTGCTGGTACTGCCACCACAGCGTCGACAACTCAGCGCAAATGCCACATCGCCCACAGATACCCCTGGCGAATGGCAGCAGCGACCTGAGATGGCGCAAGGTCGCGGCGAGTGCTAAGCCGCAGCGCCACACGCTAATCTGCAAGGTCTCAGCGCACAGCTCTCGTGACCATGCCGCCTGAAACACCTTCACCCCGGCCAAGGAGATAGTCTTGCCTCACAGAGGTCTTGAGCTGCACGCTTGCCGCGTCCATGGGTGGCACCGTGCATAGGCTCCTCACTCGGACCGCCCACCACGCTAGCTTACACCAGCGAACGCTCAGTCCATCACCTCTCATTTCGACTCTCCTGCAATGGAAAGCCACCTGCCAGCTGCGTGCCCGAACGCCCGGGCCGCTCAGATCTTGGGCGCCCGCCACACCCGTACGCGCTTGTCGCGGGAGGCAGTGGCGAACACGAAGGCCACGCCGCCGCCCGCCTCGCTGCCCACTTGCCTGGGCAGCGGGCACCACCGGATGGTGGTGATCGTGGAGTCGTGCGCCTCGATGCGCTCCAGCAGCTCCCCCGTCGAGAGGGACAGCAGGTGCACCGTGCCCTGGGGAGGAGAGGCATGGAAAGCATGAGGTAAATCCCTGGTTGGGCGTGCGGGACAAGTGTTACGGTATGGTTTTGCACCCTGCGGCCCTGAAGCAACACTCGTGTAGGACCCGAATGCTACTGACGCACAGCCCTTGAACGTCCACACCTACCTCGTAGGATGCAGCCAGCATGTCTGACCCGGGCGGCCCAAAGGCCATGCGCTGGTACACGCGCCCCTCAGGCAGTGCCACGGGAATCTGTAGGGGGAGAGTGCAATCAGGAATTGGTAAGGACACGTGCATGATGGGGGCGGGGGCGTGCTCGTAGCTTGTTGAGCAGCACGGCAACGTCACAACTCAGCACCAGTGCACTGCGGTTCTCGTGCAGCTGGATGCAAGGCGGGCAATCCAAGCCGTGTTGCAGCCAACGCCAACCTGCAGACCAGCGACTCACCGAGAGGATCGTCTTGGGGTCCTCGCTGAGTTCGTACCGCACGTCAATGTTCCAGATCTGCATGTGTGGTAAGGCCATGCCCAGTCAGTGCGAATTTTATCACAGGGTGACACCAGATGGCATGAAAAGCAGTCACGCAAAACATCGTGTCCAGGTGCGACAGACTCGCAACGGGAGTATACTGGCCAGTCTAAACGGGACGCGAGTATGTAGTAGTAGCAACAGTCGTCTTGATACTGAAAGGAAACTCGAGTCAAGCCTCCTTTTCACAGCTCTGCCCACCTTGAGCATGCCGTCACGGCTGGCGGTGGCCGCACGGCGGTTGTCCGCCGACAGCGCCACGCACGCCACCTGGCTTTTGTGCCCCGTGAGGCCCATCACCTTCATGCAGCCTGCAGGCAGGACCAAGCACAAGGTGGGGGCTCGGTCGTACGATCAGTCTGCTGCTGCCGAGCGGGCACATAGACCCCGCAGGCATAGCCTGGCCTTGGCCGGGTGCTCCTCGTCAACTCACCCCTGAACTCGCCCTCCCGCGTGTACTTCATTTCCCAGACCTTGACGTCCGCGGAGAAGGACGCCACGGCGATGAAGCGGCCGTCTGCCGACAGCGCCAGGTCATGGTTGGCCAGCGCGTTGGGCTCGAACACGCCCAGCTCGCGGCCCTGGGATCCACAGCATGCAAACGGTGGACAAGCGACCTTAAGGCAAACATCAGTACGACATTCGTCATGATTTCCCATGCAGACCCACTTGCATCGCGGAGAAGGAGGATGCTCGCTCGTGCAGCTTACAGCGAGCCGCGCACGGTGCTGACCTGTGCGACCTTTCCCATTACGTACCGTCATGTCGTAGATGCGGCCCTCCCGCTTGGTGGACAGGCTGGCGATGTAGCCACGCCGCCCCACCGCGGCTTCCGAGGGCACGGCCGCCATAGCCAGCACGGGCTCCTTGCCGTGCACGTTGCCAACCTGTGCCGCAACATGTAAGGCCTCAGGCAGGTGCGTCCCCCTTTGAGGGGCCAGAATGTGTACACACCACGCGCGAGCGCTTCCAACCCGGCCGTTGCTTAACGTGCCGTCCTCCCACCAAACAGTTCGCGACTGGTCATGGGTGGTTTCCACGTCCTCAATAGCTGGCAGACACGGACCGGACCGCTTCAGCCTCACCTGCCACTTGGCTTCGTAGGTGACTGCGCCTGCCGGCGTGGTGCCGCCCGGGCCGTACACCGCCACCAGCGTGTCGGGGCTGCCCCGCATGGCGGTGGCCACGCTGTCGGGCGAGTCGGCAAAGCCGACACTCATCGGAATGCGCGCCGTGCGAATGCGTTTGAACTGCGGTCAGGAGGGCGGAGGTGAGACTTACAGTTTACACCAGACAAAAAACACAAGCCGAGGCGCCTTGAACGGAACTCGGTCTTGCCGGCGTTCTTGACATGTCCGTCTTCGGCTCCAGCGGCAGGCAAAACAGAGCTCGTGCGACTGCGCCCCGTGCTCACCTGAGTGTTACTCACCTTTGGGTATCCCAGGAATAAACGCTGATAGCTGACCAGGCTGGCTGAGACTTACAGTAGTCACTATTGCGCCATGGCCCCAGGGTTCTGGTGCAAATGCCCATTGGTGAGGCAGTGCAAAGCATGGTGCATCGCAGGAGCTGTCGGCGTGCAGGCCTCAAGCAGCATCGTAGGCGCATGCCCAGAGCTAACATGACGCGTGATGTGTCGCATGCGTATGGCAACCCTGCACCGACTATTACCGGAAACCTACCTTGGGGTTCTTGTTTGACACGTCCGACAGGTCGAACACACGGATCTGCATGTCCTCGCACGCCGTGGCCAGCTGCTTGCCGTCACGGCTCCATGCCACACCGTGCACGGTGTCTGCGTGGTCCTGCGCGTAACACGGCGCGTGCCAGCACAGGCTGTTAGGCAGTCCATGTGACGTCAATGGTGCGCCTCGCATGGTGGTGACATGTGAGCTGTCCACAAACCCATCGGTCCCACCTTGAGCGTGTTCAGGAACAGCTCATGCGCAGCCATATGGTCCTCCTTGCTGACCCTGCAGGCGAGTACCAATGGCGCCTTCAGTTGGTGCCTTGCCCATAAACATACAACGCCAGCAGCACGCATGGCAAGCTGACACCGCACCCGAGGGTTGCCTACCCCTTCTTCTTGGCGGCAGTCTTTTCCGCCTTGATGAGTGTCTTGAGGTCGGGACCACGCTCCTTGTTGGGGACGGCGACAGGAGGCCTGTAGACAGGCACGCGACTCCCCGGTGAGCATGACAGGCCTGGCACGACGACGCTTGTGAGTGTGTCATGGTTCCGCCTTGAAGACATGAGCTCTGGCTGCAAGTCAACAGGTTCGGGCTTTCCACCGTGACCTAAACCGTGGTAGCAGCACGCCTGTAAGCCCCATGTGTACTTACTCAGCCTCACTATCTGACCCCTTGGCTTTAGCCTTCTTGGCCTTTGTCCTGCAAAAAGTGGCCGTGGGTTGACCCCGTTAGTATGAGGGGAGGGCGCAAAACGGCATTGGGCGTCGTAGTGTACTGAGCGCCACACAGGTCACCCGTTGCTTACTTTGATGCCGACTTGGAGCCCGACGGCGCCATGAGGCGTCCAGCCGCTTTGAGACATCCGATTACGCCATAGATCAGATAGCCCACGAACAAGACGGCACTGACACCTGCTCGGCACCATGCGTCCAGGCCCAGATCAGTTCTTGCGTACCAACGCGACGAACTCCCAATCACCGCGGCAAAGTGATATAAAGCGCACCGGCTATGATCAGGACCGTCTGGCTACCCTGGCTGAGGTCCCCTGCGTCAATCGTTGCTTCGGCCATGTCCGTGACAGCCGGTAAATAGCTGTATTTAAGATGGATTGCTTGCTTCAGTAATATTCCTTTGTCAGCGCTGTAATGCGTTCTGGCAAAAATCCGGAGCTGAAACCAAACCTGCATTGGTAGTTTCGGGGCGAAGACCAAAAACGAAACCGGCAACGCGCTCAGTAACCACCGGCAAAGACTAGATACCAGCTTCCTTGTATTTTTAATTAATCGCTGTCTACCCGGAGCGGTGCGCGGCTGTGGCGGGCCGCCACGACACTGAGCCACAATGATTTCATACTGCCCTACATGCGCTAATATGTTATTAGGTAAGAACGCATACATACCCTGAGTTGTGCCTGTGCGCGCGCGCACACGGCTTGGCCCTGAACCCCCACCTGACTGGGACTCACAACTCCCCTGCCACAGTGGAGCTGACGGAGTACAGTAAAGAGCTTCGCTACTTCTGCCAGTGCTGCCCCTACGTCTACAACATCGACCGCAAGGTCAGTGGTAGACGGTTTTTCGCGCTTGTAATAGTGCAACTGTGTGTTCAGACCACATCAGGGAAGGGGCCGGCAGGTGCTTGGGTTTGCAGGCCCTCGGTGCTCCTCATGTGGACCGCGCTCAGGCCCGTGTGCTGCAATACAGATATCTAAAATGGCACCTATTGTCAAGAAACAAGTGGACGACGTGCTTGGTGGTGAAGAGGCCTGGAAGAATGTAGCAAAGACGGACGGTGAGTATATGCTCTGGGGCCCTTGTTGGGCCTGCGCCCGTGCGGCACCCTGTGCCATCTCTTCACGTCATTTGCAGTGTGCAATTTGCTTTGCATATACCGCCTATTTAGGCATGCGAAAGTATGTCGTGTGTACCGAGTGCGGCTCCAAGTCATGCACGGCCCTAACACCGTTTTTTTTCTGGCCCCTTGCAGCCACCTGCCCCAAGTGCCAATACATGCAAGCGTACTTCATGGAGATCCAGACACGATCAGCAGATGAGCCAGCCACGCTCTTCTTCAAGTGCGTGCAGTGTGGGCACAGATGGAGGGAGGGCTAGCGCTGGCCTCGCTGCCTAGTTACAGTTACAGTTACAGTGTGGGCCACCCAGCGGCTCAGCGGCAAGGCGGGAAACGGCCGACGGAGCTGCGTGCAGGAGCCTCTGCTCACGGCTTGCCAGCCTGGCCACAGTTGCGGAGGGCATACTGGGTCCGCTGAGGGCTGTTTGAGCGTGGCGTCTGCTCCGGGAGAGGGGGCGCGCCGCCCACGGTGTGTTGGCTGGCGCATGCTGGTGCAGGAGCATGTTGGTCACTTCCACAGCTTGCGCTGTACAAAAGGCGGAACACAAATCATGGATAATAGTTACCTAATGAATGCGGTTGATCAATCTATGGGTTGGACCCAAGGCTATGCACGGTCCTGACTGTGCCACTACAAGCGTGCGACGCTTTGCTGTTTGTTGCGCAGCTTGGCATCACGCTAGGGATGTACGTGTGTATCCACGCGAGTGTATTATGAGCTCTGTCTCAGCGATGTATGCTGTAGGCGAGGGGCCTTGGCACCCGGCCGCTGTGGCCCATGGGGAGCAGGGGTTATGGGCCCCGCTACGGGCACGAGTACAGCTGCTGGTGCTCCGTGGGGATGACCGAGCGGCTCTGACACAGGAGCGACTAGCGCGAAACGCTCACTGCGTGCATTTGCGTTCGGAGGATCGCGTTTGCATGGCTGTGCTCGGCACGGGCGCCCATGATGAGCTCCACCCTCCATGTACCAGTGTAGTACTAGTGATGTGGGCTACGGGCGTGCTCTGCGCGTTGGCAGGGTTTGTTCCGGTTGGGCCCCACTGGGTGTGCAGAAGCGCAGAGTCTCCAGGTTTGGCCGCTTGTGATCACTGCCTGGCTGCTTTATGCCTTGGTTGTTTACCAGCTGGTCATTAATGCGCAAGGCCTTGCTGCTGGCAGAGCACATCCTGGCTGGCACGTGCCTGACGCCCTGACACGTGCCTCGGCGGCCAAGGCAGTCGTCTCCGTGTTCAATGCGCATGAGCAGGCATGAGGGTTTGGATTGGATCCTGACGTTTGTCAACAGTAACAGTGTACTTGTCATTTGGCGTAAGGCGGCTGCCCAGTCCTGCATGGGATTGCTATGCACGCACCCACATAGGTGTCGGTCACAACTGAGATGGCAATCACGGGGTAAGGATACACTTGCACACTGACCCATGGGCGGATTCGCGCGTGCCGCATGCGACTTTTGACAGGCCAAACTGCCATGCCCACGCCTAAAAGTGTTTTTAGAAATTTGCCTCGCGCTCATCCTTTGACAGCAGGCATTTATTCACGACGCAGCTGAGCAGGCCCCCAAGCGCGTCTCGGTTGTCGCGCATTGCCTTTACTCGCTGCAAGGTGGGGCACTACATCTTAGTCGACTCAGTAACAGGTCACAACACATACTAGCAGAAGCAGAAGGGCACCCCAGAATGAGCGGGGGCGTTCGCCACACCCTTCATACTTTGTTCAAAAGCACAGTAGAGTCAATCGTCCCGCCGTTGTCAAAATCGCAATTCGAGGAGAAAGGAGTAAGTAGAGACTGATGCGGGTCCGTTACGCTGTTGCGGCCTTCCGCTCGAGATTCGCGACATAACCCTAGCAGCCGCGTCTACCTTGCAGGTGTTGACACCCGAGCAGTTTGTTGCAGCTGGAGACTATCTAGTGCACGCGTGCCCAACATGGTCTTGGTACGCGGGTTCGAAGCAAGCTAGGCTGGGGCAGCGCAGGGAACCATCCTCTCCCCAACATGGTGTCCTTGTCCCGTTCGTGCAGGGAGGGCGGCGACCCCAAAAAGCGGAAGTCCTATTTTCCTGCTGAGAAGCAGTTCCTTGTGACCCGCAACGGTGAGGCGCTGCAGGACCCAGCACTGCCTAAGTGCCCTGGCCCCACGTCAGCATCAGCATGAAGGGCATACCTGCTGCACGTGTGACAGCCAGGGACACATGCCCTACCTTCGGCAATTGCTCTTCGCCACTTGCGCGAGCCCATACAGCAAGTTTGCAAGCACCAAGCCATCCTGGCGCCGAGCAGTGGAAGAGGCGTGGCAAATGTTGAACTACTGTCCCCCGGCAACGAACACCTTATGCAGCTGCAGCCAAGACGCCTTCCGCCCTGCACTTCGTCCTGCCGTACAGTAGCCTTACGGGCCCACTCACACCCCCCAATGCGCCTCTTTTGCACACCGCAGTCCCCTGCTTACGGCGTGCCCACGAACTGGAGGGCGGCTACAACCCCAACAGCGAGTTTGCGCTGCAGGGCGAGGGCGAGGAGGGCTGGGTGGCCACCCACTCGGACCCGGGGGCCAAGGGACAGGGCGGCAGCGGGGCGGCGGGGGGGTCTGGGGAGGAGCACATCCCCTCCATTGACGACGACGAGGGGCCGGCGGCAGCGGGTGCGGGGGCGGGCGGGGCTGCGGATGACGACATCCCTGACATCACAGAGCTGGAGCTCAACGAGGCGGATGATGAGGTGGGTGGACAGCACACAGGGGGGGCGGGGTTACCGCAGAGCAGCAAAGTAACCGAACCGGAAACGGTCAGCCTGCGGAGAGCGAGGTTAGTGGTGGGCGAGACGGCAGCGGGGGCGGGGTGGGGAAGTGGAGGTATGGTTGCGTGGGCGGTACGTGCGGGGCGACGCATGAATGGGAAACGCCCATGGCCGGACAGTGCACAGCGATGCTTAAAGTACCAAGCTACATGGCGGCTGAAGTACGACGTGCGCAGCCTGCGTCGACCTGGGGAGTCCAAATGTGGCGTGAAACAGCCATTGCCAGGGTCACGGCGGCGTTGCCGCTGGGCTACTGCAACTTCTGCTGTAGACGGCCAGAGCGCCCGGTCACCAGGTGACGTACGCCGTCGCTTACCCACACGCCCGTGCGGCCCTGCAGGCGGCCATCCCGAGCCACCCCGCGGGGTCGGCGGCCGGCGGGGCGGCGGGCGGCTCGGGGGCGCGCGGCGCGGGCTACCTGCGGGCCGAGGAGCCCGTGGACAACATCGTGCGCACCCGCACGTACGACCTGTACATCACGTACGACCAGTACTACCAGGTACGGCACGCGTACGACAGCGCTGTCCGGAAGTGTTACACGGTTTTTGGAGGGGGTGCAGGCATCTCATTGACACGAGTGCTGGGCCAGCTCTGCGCATGGCTGGTGTCTCGGGCTACTTATGGAGCTTCCTTCTGCCATGATCGCTGCTAGTGGCTACGGGACCCCACAAAGTACCAGTATATACCAAGGGTTCCGTCGTACAACGTCACGGCTATGGTCTTAGACTGGTACATATACCAAGGGCACGGCCTGTTGTTGCTCGGCCGCAGGTGCCGCGGTTCTGGCTGGTGGGCTTCGACGAGTCGCGCCGGCCGCTGCTGCCCCAGCAGGTGCGGGCTTCGATAGTGGGGAGGTGGAAGGAACGCTTGTCACATTGGCACCAAAGGGACCCGGTTTACAGCGTTTCGGCCTCTCGTGGAGCCCGTGCTTCAACACTCTAGCGGTTTGCAGGCCGCAAACAGCAAGTTGCCGAGTATGCATCGCGCTGGACCCTTCTCGCGCAAGAGGCCATAATTGGGCTCCTCTCCTCACTTGCCAAATCAGTGGCACGCGCATCCATACGACAGGTAGTAGGACACAACAACGCTGCGCGTGCGCCAAACTGCTTTCACCGACCCAAACGCAGCTCACCCCGCCCTGCACCGCCATCGCCACCCCTACCCCGACCACCAGGTGATGGAGGACGTGTCCGAGGAGCACGCGCGCAAGACCATCACCGTGGACCCGCACCCCCACCTGGCGGGGCTGTCAGCCGCCTCCATCCACCCCTGCCGCCACGCAGAGGTGCGGCCGGGTGTGCGGGGCGGACGCAGGGCGGACAGGAGGGCTGACAGGACTCACTAAGGATCCGTCACAACTTTCAAGTCCCGCGCGTTGCCCTAGTGCATATTCGCCTGCGCTCGGATTTGATGAGGGTTTGTGCGTTCCTTCGGTCGCCTGCCGCAGGTGATGAAGAAGCTGGTGGACAACCTTTTGGAGGCGGGTCGCAGCTTCAACGTCAACCAGTGAGTCACAGACTCGAACAAAGTAGCACGGTAGTAAACGGGGAGGGAGAGGCGGGCGGTAGAGGCTGGTGGTGGAGGGTTAGATGCCATGAAGCCTAGGTGTAAATCCCATGGCGGCCTTGCAGGCCGCCGTCATACGGCATTTGCAGCTCCCGGAAATTGTGCATGCACCACAGCTCCATGGCCCGTCACTACTGTACACCGTCACGCGCACGACTGGCACGGGCACACTTCCTACCCCATGCCCCTCGTGCCGCTTGCACCCTCAACGTGCCTCAGCCCACTCAGCCCGCCCCTGCCGTGCGCCCATGTCTTCCTATACCCGCACCCGCCCAGGTACCTGGTGCTGTTCCTCAAGTTCATCGCCTCCGTGGTGCCCACCATCCAGTGAGTTGCAACTTGCACCAGGAGTGTCATCGGGTTACTGAGCCGCGGGAGGCCTGAGAACGGCAGCATGGGCGCATGGGACCCTGGCCTTACCGTGCGGTCAGGCCTGCGTCCTTGCGGATTGCCAACCTGCAACCGTGCTTTAGTATGGGCGCGCTGCCAAGGTGCACAAGATAGCACACAGCCCATACGGTAGCACACAGCCCATACCGTATTGCATGCGCCTTCCAAGTGAACCTGCATGTCGCCGCACCTGGCAACCAACGACTGCTGCCTGCTGCCCTGCCCTGCACCCGTGCAGGTACGACTACACCATGTCCGTTGGCGGGGAGTAAGGCCTGGGGAGGGTACACCCGCTGCTACCCGCTGGGCGAGCGCGTTGGCGGTGGGGCTGGTGAACAGAGGGAGGTGAGGCTTAGCATCAAGTTAGGCGGAAGCCTGGTGACGCTCTTGCCCTATTTTGTGGCCTTGGCATGTACGCTGGGGGACGGGGCACTGTTGTGCGGGTACCGTGAAGATATCCTCGGCTGGTCGGGGGATGGGGTAGTGGACTGGTCGGTAATGCAAACCGCGGAAGAGTTGTGCATGTAATTAGTTGAAAGGGGATGCAAGGCAAAGGTTGAAGGGTGTTCTGCAAGGTGTTGAGGGCAAGAGACGTTGCCGACATGCTGGCTGTTGCGAAGGACCTTGGCCTTGGGTATTTCACAGGCCCTGCGCAGCACAGTACCGGTTCTGCAATTGCTGTGTGGGGTTTTGTGTCAGGATGGCGAGCGCCGAAGGCGCTGGGGGCTGTGGCGTGGGACAGCAGGGCGGCTGCCAATCGGCCGCCACAGCCTTGTTGACGTGTAATTGCACGTATCCTGCTTTTGTGGCGGAGGCTTTCCGAGCCGAAGCGCCCCATGCCTCTGGGCCCAGTCCACGCGTCCGCTCGTTCTTGGAAGGTTCCTTGGTCCCCCGCGGCATACTGGCTTCGGTGCAACTTGCATCCTCCAACGCCATACAGTATATACGGTTCGCTAACGCCCCTGGCGATGTGAAGGGTTTGACGCGCGGGGCCGAAGCGGCGGCGTCGCCTTGCCTCGACGCCGCCTCGGGGGGGCCAACCGCACCGCCTGGAGATGAAGGGTTCATCGCGAAGCAGGACCCCGGCAAAACATGCCAAGCTGCACCCAGTAAGATGACGTTCAGCGAACGAAAATGTACTAGCTATTGCTTGTTTCTGATTCAATGCAAGCGGGCAAGCGTGAGTGAGGATTATGGCCTGCCGACGGGTTCGCGACCCATGGGCCGGTTGTATGGCGGCTGGCCGCTGGCCTCAACCTCCCGGATTGTGAGTTCCCATGAGGTTTTAGCACCCGTCCGTGAACCTCAAGTAAGATAAACGAGTAGAATGATAAACACTGTACTTGTGTTGTGGCTCTACGGGGGGTGGGGGGTGCATCCCTGGTGGGGATTCCCAGTCAGACATGCAGGTCGAGGTTGACCTTGACCGATCGAGCAGTTAATCTACGGACGGGCAGGAGGTTGTTGGCGCTCCATCCCGCCTACTTATACCACTTCAGGTTGCCTATTCATACACACTTACTACGGCAAGAAGCAGGACGCGCCTTCTACACGGCTGCTCCGCTTCCCCGCACGGGCCTCACTGCCTCGCTTACCTCGAGCACCGTGCCAACTCCACCGTCCCACAAACCTACCCACACGCACTCTGCACAGCTGCTCATCATCATGTCTGCAAACAGTTTGTCGCGCGTCATCTTGGCTGCTGCGCTGCTGCTGCTAGCCGCCGCACCACGCGGCACCCACGCGCGCATCGTCCTGCGCAACTCGTGCCCCTACGACCTCACGGCCTTTTCGCGCAACTTGGCAAACCCAACGCGGACGTACTTCCTGAGCGCGAACGGCGGGGAGTCTGACGTCGACTTTGGTGAGTGCCACGGCCCCACCCGTCGCACCAGGTCGCACTGAAGGCTGCCTCGGTCAGCCCCGGCGGTCGTTTAGGGCTCGGTTCATCACGCCGTGCTGCGTGGGTGGCCTCTTTGTCTCTCGCATGGCTATAATAAAACCAAATAGGGCTGGCCTACCGCTTATAAAGGGCGTCGCAGGCCCCCTGGCCACTAACCGCTGCTGTGGGGCCCGCGCCAGATGCCACGAAAGGGTAGGCATGCTGCATGGGCACGTGCGTCAAGACGCTCTCTTGCCGCCGTGCGGCTACATGCCAAGATCACGCTACACATCTGCTGTGGCTGGGCCCTTCAAAACATGGCACAATCACCTCCCCTACGCCTGCCACCCCCAGGGTCCAGCAACACGTGGGAGGGGGGCGTCATCTGGGCGTCCAGGTAGGCACCTGCATCGAGGGCCATATGCAATTGCCACGTGCCTGCTGCACGTGCATGTGGTGCATTTTCGCGAGCTAAGCGTGTCCGCACACCATCGCCCTATCCAGCACAATGCTGAAGGCTTCTGCACCCTGCTATACACGTCCCACCGTCTCTGCTCCGCTGCTCCGCAACCAATATCCCTCGGCCCCTGCGCCCTTCACCACCACCACCACTTGCCCGCAGGAACGCCAACCTGCACAATGGCCAGGCCACCCAGATCGAGTTCAACATCGGTGCTGACATTGGTGTGGGCCCCCTGCTGGACTTCTACGACATTTCCCAGGTCAACGCCTACAACGAGCCCGTGCAGCTGCGCCCTATCAACGCGCCGGCGTCCGCCGGGTAAGCCACGCCACAGGGGTAGTAAGTTCTAGGACGCCACGCCACACCACCTACCGGTAGTGCACGAGCTTCGTAGGGTGCGTGGGGACACGGCGCATGAAGGGTAGGGCAGTCCAGTATGTGGGCTTGAACTGCGCTTGGGGTGGCGCTTGCTAGGTTGGCCACGGAAGGAGAGGGGGCAGGCAGCACGCACGTCATGCCACCCCGCGCCATGCCAATACACACCACACCACAGCGGCTCCTGTTGTCCTGGCAGATGCAGGCCCAACTGGAAACACTGGTTGGGGGTTTAGGGCACGCTCAAGGGGACGGACCGCGGTGTAGCAACAGGTTTGGCATAGCAGCAGCGAGCAGCTGGGCTCCCAAACCAGGTTTAATCCGTACCCTGCTGCTCCCCTAGCCTCCCTGCCATGGCCCCATCCGGTCTCATGGTGCGCTGTGCACACAGGGACAACAGCACCGCGTTACCACCGACGCAGCAGTATCGATGACCTTCTCGAATAACGTCACGCTGCCCCTTCCCCTTGCGGACTTGCCCGTGCAGGGGCTCCTGGTGCGGCGCACCCACCTGCGTGTGGGACGACGACCTGGCGGCCGCCTGCAAGGCACCCAACTTCCGCCAGGGGCCCGACGGTGCCTGCATCAACGCCGAGGGGCCCGGGCTAGGCCACTCAGCCGGCACCTTGGAGTTCAAGAAGCGCTGCCCCCAGGTGCGTGTAGACGCCAGTGCGTACCTGCCCCACAAACCTGGTGTGCGGCCTGGGGGCGATGGGCAGTGGTGTTCCAACTGGCGGCCAGCGGACGCCAAAGCCACACCCACCGTTGGCTACTGCTGGAGCTGGACGCCAGTTCTTGTGCACAGCAGTCTGACCAGCACCATTCGCCATGCAAGTCGTAGAGCCTCCAGCCTCTCCGCGCAAGTGTTGTCTGCCACCCTCTGCGCTTGCCGACCCCACCTACCCCAGACCTACAGTGTCCCCACGGACGACGAAACCGTTCTTGCCGAGGCATCTGACCCCGTTACCGGTACCTCCGCCTTCGTTCGGCAGGAAGCTGACCATGACACCTTGTTCCACCCTCCCCGCACACCCTCCCCGCACACCCTCCCCGCACACAGGCCTACAGCTTCTCCAAGGACGACGAGAGCTCCATGTACGCCTGCGCCTGGGGCACCGACTACGAGGTGGTGTGGTGCCCGGCCAGCCACGACCACAAGCACACGGACAAGCCCAAGGGCGGGAAGGGCACGAGCAAGGACACGGAGGATGACGACCAGGAGCAGCTGCAGGGCGCGGTGGCGGCCCTTGATGCGGCGGCGCCCCCACCGCCCTGCTAGAAAGTAGCCGCTCGTACGGTCTCGCCTCGGTTTGCAATTGATGTACTCGAGAAGAAGATAGTGTGATTCGGATGAACCGCAGGGGCGTAAGTGTACGTGGTATTGTGCTGGCTCGTGCTGCGTTCCGGGAAGCAGGGCCCAACTGGGCCCAATGGCCACACGTGCGCGGGTTGCCGGAGTTGCGAGCAGGATCTCGTGGGGTACAAGTGAGGCCCCTGACTTGTTGCATGCCTGCTACAGTTGTTACCTTCGACATGAAACGGAGTAACGGACGGTGTGCCCCGAGGCCGATTCAGAACATAGATGAGTGAGCATCAAGGAATGACATTGAGCGGTTGCATACCTGTGCACTACATTGGCGGGGTGGCGGATCCCTGTCCGCGGCACCTAGCACCTACCAGCGCACCCACTGGATGGGGCTGCTGCCTCGACGGAGCATGTGATGCATTGTGCATAACACTGTCGTACTTATACTCGAATCTTCGGTGTCGGAAGCTATTTTGACTGCAGAGTGAGCAGTAGATAGTGCAAACTGGCGAGTGCATTGTTGCCAGGTGTGTTTTCACCTGGAAGTTCTCCCCTGGTGTTCACGGTCCCCTTGCACCTGGCGGAAGGACTACGGTAGGACCATTGCCATTACCGGTCCTTTCCTGCAGGTTTGCCGGTGTATAACAGACAGTAATGTCGGCTGTTGATCACTGTGTGTGCATCAAAAGGGGTGTCTCCGAGAGCACTGTGCAGGCGTTTATTGGTGCCAGCATCCTGACATTTGTGCGAGTAGCGGATGGGGTCACCAACTCTGCGTGGCACAAACCCTGTAATGGCTCACACCGGCTTATCCTAAGTACTACACTGCGTCAACGTCGAACATGTGTTGCTCTTCGGCAAGAGGCAGGGTCCAAGGAGCAACGGTTGCTTCGATTTGAACGCCGACATGTTGCAGTTGGCAGCGCAGCCGTACCTAGTCCAGTGCCACTGCGGACAACAGGCGCAAGCAAGAAGACTAGCAACTTCCTTCAGGTTCGTCAATGGAACGCCACAGGGGCTCCGAGCAGCACGCGCAGCCTACTCAGTGCCCCGTCAACGGCGGTCGTACGGTTTGGTGGGTCAAAGTGAAGGTTGGACCGCGCGACTTGCCGTGCGTGCCTCGGCCGTGCCAAGACAGACGGCCGCACGGCAGCCTGTCGCCACGGCAATCCCGATGCCCCAATCACACCCCTGCCTCAAATAGCAGCCCCGGAGGCTAACATTCAATATCACAAGTGCTGCTGTGTTAGGAGCGAGCGATTCCCTTGAGGTTACCCTTACCCTTTCCACACCGCTGACAGGGCCACCTCACGCCACGCAGCGCCCACACACGCACCCCGACGTTTAGTTGCCCACACGCCGCCCTCATATATAACTGATGAAGACCATGGCCCGCCTGCCCCGCGCCTCCGCCCTGCTCCTCCTGGCCGCCTCCCTCATGGCTCTGTGGCCCAGCGGCGCCCACGCGGGCATCGGGCTGCTCAACTCGTGCCCCTTCCCCGTCTCGGCCTTCGCGCGCTCCGGCTCCGACCCCACCTACTCGTACTCCCTGGCAGCCGGCGGCGGCTACCAGTTCCTCGACTTCGGTGGGTTCTGGCTCTGTCAATCATGCCTAACGTCAGCGAGCGAGTGTGTCGTAACCTGTCTGGGCGCCAGCTTGCGAGCTTGCGCCCATGCCAGGAGTGCGTGTCCTAGCTGCACATGCCTGTAAGGTACCCTGCTGTACTGGTACCCACACTCCAACGCGTACGGTACGTCGCCCCCGTTGTGTGCTCACTCGCAGGACCTGCCAACCGGTGGCCTGCTGGTGTCATCTGGGCGTCCAGGTAGGGCTAGGGCTGATTTACAGCTTCCATGCATGCATGCACGTGGCCTGGACCCGTGGGTCGTACTTGCACTGCCGTGCAGCGCCCACCTCTGCGCCATTTAAGGTGCAAAGCGATACTGATGCAATGTCGTAGTAGCACGCCTGGGTCTGCCGTCCTTCGTCACACCGTGCCCGACGTCCGTACCGGCACCCCATACATGGTATAACGTGAGGGGTACGATGCCTGACAAGCCTACCTGCTGCCTTGCGCGCATACCCACCCTCAGGACGGGCAACCGCAACAACGGCCAGGCCACCCAGATTGAGTTCACCATCGGGGCTGATATTGTGGGCACGCGGCTGGACTTCTACGACATCTCCCTTGTCAACGCCTACAACCTGCCGGTGCAGGTCCGGCCCCTCAACCCGCCCATGGTCAGGTGAGGCCAGGCAAATAAAGCCTACGTCATGTCACCTAGTTCACCTCGTTTGTTCCGCGGGAAGTTCCCTTGCAACCGGCCAAACTAAGCCACGTACGTAGCATCATAAGGTTCTGAGGCTCTGGGGTTTGGCTTCCCGCAAAGCTGCACACCAGCAGAAAGGAGTCACAAAGAGACTTGCACCACGTTGCGCTTTCCGGCACATGTCGTAGTGTTACCGGTACCTAAAAGCCGGTACCGTGTATCGATCCTACCTGTATCTGAGGCTCGTAGCGGCCCCGGACCTACCCCCTTGCAACCCGGCTCCCGTCGCCCGCAGCGGCAACAACTGCGCCACCCTGACCTGCATCATCCCCAACCTGGCGGCCGTGTGCGCCGCCCCCAACACGCTGGTGGGCGCCGACCCCGCCTGCATCAACAGGGACGGACCCGGTCTGGTGGCCACACCCGGCACCGCCTTTTTTAAGGGCTACTGCCCGCAGGTGTGTTGGTGTGTGGGAGGCAGCTCATGGAGCCTGCTTGTCCGTCTGTGCACCCTGACTGCTTGTGCAGGAACGGGCATCGCACAAGGCATGCATTGGGGCTGCATTTGGCGTGCCACCTTCACAAGGTCGTTCCTTGTCCAAGTATGGAGGCTGCCGTACCGAACGTTAACAACAGCCTGAATAATGGCCATCCGTGTAACAACAGCCTGAACAATGGCCATCCGTGTCGCTTTCATGCCGGCTTTCCCTTACCCCTGTCCCTCGCATGTGGCACCCCCAGGCCTACAGCTTCTCCAAGGACGACGCCACGTCCACCTTCGTGTGCATGACGGGCACCAACTACCAGGTCACATTCTGCCCATGAGCGGTTAGCCGCCAGCGTTACAGCTTCTCAGCAGGGGCCGGCGGGCGACCCACGGGTCAGTTTTGGCGTGATTGCGTGGCCGTGCAGCAAACATGCAGGCCATCGTGACCCACTGTCACGAAGCACTTATGATGTGAGCAGCTGGCTGCCGTACCGCGTACGTGAAGCGAGGCGTTGACTGGAGGCACGGCTGGTCGTTGGTGGAAATGTCGGACCTGCTCGAATGCGCCGAAATGCCCAACTTTTGCTACTAACGTTGCAAGGGCTTTGGGGCCCCATACAACTGAATAAGGAAGCACAGGAGCCTGAAGATTATATGCCATGCGCAGCTCTCCTGATTGGAGTTGACGGTTGCCGGGCTAGCACGGTGCTTTTGTGTCCTTTTCCATGAACGGCGCACGTGGGCGCCGCGGGGACAGGCCACACACTTCGTGTCAAGAGTTCTGTTGGTGTGAAGTAGTAGCAGGCTTGCGGCCACCAGTAGATATCTGCCGGAGGCGGCATGGGCGATGCTGCTGCGGGTGCATATAGCGTGTGGTGGCCACACCGTACTACGGAGCGTCGGCATGGGGCAGGCTTGCATGACGTACTGCACGCACCCTCTAAGAACCTCAGTTCACCAATGGCCTACACGCGCTAAAGGCGAACGCTGTAAGAGGTGACTCCGGTTGCTTGCTGCCCCAGCGCACTCATTTTGGGTGTGCCACAATGCTGCAGCACTTGGCCGCGTCCGTCAAGACTAGGCAAGACGCCTCCAACTTATTTGTACTGTAACACGTGTTTCCGCCTACCGGTATCAACAGCTATCTGTGTTCCACTGCCGTCAGTGTTGCACATCACGCCCGACAATCACTGTTTCTCCAACCTGCGTCCATACCGCACCATGTCCGCCCGTAACCCCACACCTAATCGGTAGCGGCGGTGCAAAGGGTCTCAACACTCTTACCGTAGGTGCCTTCCCTGCCTGCCGTACATACCGCAGTGTCCACAAGCATAAGGCCTCCCTGCACCAACGCGTGCTCATGCCTACTGCCTTGGTGGGACCGCCGCCGCCGCCGCCACCGTCGGCTGCCCACCCGCCGCTGGCTGCGCCGCCGCCGCGCCCGCCGCTGCTGCAGCCGCTGCAGCCGCCGCTGCTGTAGCCGCCGCCGAGTTGGCCCCCAGCCACGTGACCACCATGTCCGTGTACGCGATGGCAGCGTGCGTACGGCCGTACGGCGCTGGGCCCAGGCCGTACTTGTCGTACGACGGTCGCACTATCTCGAGGCTGTCGCAAACAGGGAAGGTGCATGGAAGGAGCTGGGGTTACGAGGGGAACAGTGGGGCCGAGGCTAGCTAGGCAGTCAACTCAGCAGGAGTGGAGGAGGTTAACGCAAGGTCCAAGTGAACACAGGCGCACCGCACCAGGCAAGCTTGCCAGACGCCACCCAGCTGCCCAAGGCGGCGGCAATCTAAAATGTCTTTGGCCCCCCCGCTTCACTCATACCCATTGTAACCGGGTGCACTAGCGCGCGCTGTGCACGCATGCGGAACATCCCGGCCCATTCCTCCTCCAAACTCACGTCAACGCAGGCCCCGCTCCTGCCGCCGCGCCGCCCCCGCCGCCCCCCGCCGCCACCGACGAGCCCTGCCGCTCCAGGCCCCCGCCCGCCCCCTGGCCTCCGCCGCCCGCCCCCTGCCCGCCGCCCGCCAGCCCCGCCAGCGTCTGCCGCAGCAGGTCCACAAACTCCGCCATCATGCCCTCCGCCACCGCAATGGTGCTGACGGGGGTGTACTCCACCTCCAGGCAGTGCCCCAGGAACGCCTAGTGGGGGCCGGGGGCGTGGTGGGTGTGTGGAGGGCCAGGGGCACGGGCTCGTGTTGTGGAATGAGGTTGCGTGGGTTATGCTGTTGGGGCGCAAGACCGCGCTCGCATCCAGCCGCAGCGGTCAACGCAGTGCGTGGAGACGGCGCATTGTAGCTGCATGAGGTAGGTCCTGGCGCAAAGGCCGTAATCGAGGTTCGGCGAGCGAACAAGCCTACATACGGTAAGCAAGCGTCGCAGCATCGTCGGCTCGGCCGTGCGCACCTGTGTGGAGTGCAGGGCCTGCGTTGCGGTGCACAGCCGCAGCATGAAGTCTCCTTTGCTGTAGGTGTGGCCCTGGGGCGTAGCAAGGCCACAATGAAAGCCGGTGAGTGCACAAGGACCCGCTGCTTAGATGCCCTTTCGGGGTATAAAAACGGTTACGTGTTGTGTTGTACGGCACTGGTAGTACGGCTGGTGCTGCTGCTGCACAATGCGGGCGGGCGTGACATGGCAAATGCATTGCGCACCGCGAGACTGCTACGTATGTACAAGCTCCAAACTCTGTGCGCTATGTGCCAGTGAGCTGCGATCCAAGCTGTCATGTCGCACCTCCAACCGCACAGTCATGTGCTTGGTGTATTCCAACTTGCGCTCCAACAGGCGGCTGGTGGCGGCGTCACACTCCAAGGCCTAAGAGGTGCGGGCGAGGAAGCAACACGGCAATAGGAGATGATTTTCAGCGCACATGCTGTTGACTATGTGAGTACAGGCCCACGCATGAGCGGCCCGGCCAGTAGGCATCTACATACGTCATATGCACAGTTCCTTCCTGTCACAGCTTCGGTCTCCGACATACGCGAAGTCCTACGAACACCCCACGTACAGCGGTACATCCATAAGCCCACAATGCTGGTTCAGGTGCCGCAGAGTGAACGCATAGCGAACGATGCAACGAGGAGCGGAGGATCCCCGCCCCTCACCTCCCAATGACAACCCGCACACGTGCCTTGTGTTCCTGTCGCTGCAGCAGGTACATCACCCAACCCCCACCCTTGACCTTCACACACACCAACACACACGTGCCTTGTGGTCCTGCCGCTGCAGCAGGTACATGTAGTCCGGGAGGTCACGGAAGGTGACGGCCCACATGTCGCGCAGCGGCGGAGCGGGGGCGGCGCCGCCGGCGGCGGCGGCCGCGGCGCCGCCCGCTACCTGCGGAAGGAAGGGCAGCGTGGCCGGGCAATGGCAGCAATGCTTAGGGTTGGATGGTGGGCTGCGTGATTGGGCTGAGAGAAAAAACGCCCAAACGCTTCCAGCCCACCCCACCCCACCATCAGCACCCCCTGCGCACCACCACACAACCCACCAGCCCGTGCCCCTGCTTGAGCAGCGTGCAGGTGACGGCCCACACCTCGCTGCGGGGTGAGCAGCTCATCACCTCGTCCACCAGCCGCCGCAGCAGCTGCTCCTGCGCCTGGGAGCTGGCGGGGCCCGGGGCGGCGCCCCCGGCCCCAGCCCCGCCCGCGCCTGCTGGTCCAGTGCCCCCAGCTCCACCAGCCCCGGGGGGCGTCCGCGCGGCCTGAGCGCGCAGTAGGCTGAGGTGCATGGAGTGCAGAGATGGTCACGTTACTGAGAGCGGCAACGACATTGTACGTGTGGCATTGGTTCCGGGTATAGGGTGTGGATGCTGGCAGAGCGGGGTGGTACAGTGCACTGTGCTTTCCTTGGCAGTCCTTGGCAGTCCTTAGCGACGGACGGTGTACGTCTGGTGCCACGGCTGTATCACTGCCGGGTGGAGGCATCGCTGTCAGGCGCATCGGGGTAACGAAAGGACAGAAGGCAGGCGTGGGCTGAGGGCGGGCAGGTGGGCGCAGCTGGTGGGGGCTGTGGGCGACGCGATCGGTTATTCGGACTCACATCTTAACGCCCATCCGATAGCGCTATCTTCTACCGCAAAACCTTGTCGCCATTCCAAAAGCTGTGCTGCGCCAGTCAGGCCATGGATGTCGCCGAGGCCCGCGCAAATACTGATCTATCCTTGACGACTAACGCGAGCAGCCAGTGGGCCCTAGGTATATACGCAACCTCTTGCGATAGTATTGGAAAAGGGCAAGCCACGACAGCAAAAAGTCTAGCGTACGCAATTCGCCTGTTGAGTGAAGGCGCTTGTGCCTTCCATTAAAATTGCTTAGTTGTGTCGGATGTACAGCCACTTGCAAATGCGAGAGCCAGTGTCCCGCGGTTCTTCCTGAGTGCTGTACGGCAAGGGCTCAGGTAGGACAGGAGCAGACTGCCTCGGCTGGCTCGAGCCTGCCCAGCCTGCATGCAGCTACCGTAAGGCATTAGACCAGAAAGGACATACTCCTTGAAGAGGTATTACATTGTCCGTCCGTTGTGGCCGTGAGCTCCCATGCTGCCTGCCTCCACCAACAGTGAGGCAAGTGAATGCCGCAGCACACCGCGAGCAGCAGCAGCGGCACCTCGAAACATACACCCAGGCACCCAAGCAACCAGCACTGACGCCAGTCGCAGTGACCCGGTGCAGAAAGACAGACAAACTCAATAACATACCCATAGGACGCCAAACAGCGCTACACAAAGTCACTTGCAAACGTGCACGTGCCTTGCCGCCTCCTGCCGCCTTGCGAACACCTCCCCCTTGAGGCAGGGGGGCCAAATCTGTTGGTCTCCATCAGGCCACGCCCAACGTAAATCATACGAAGACACACAAACCCCGTCCGTGCATTTGCTCACTGTAGCTGCAACACGCCATATGCCGTGCCGCGGGGGTTGGCACGTCGCGGTGGCAGCCGATGCCACAGTCCATCGCCACATGGCAATCGCGAATCCGTCGGGCAGCACCCCTGGTGCATTAAGGGCTTGGCCCCCGCCTCTATGCTCGACGCACGCCCTAAAGTGCCTCCCTCTCGCCCCATCCCTACACCCTTCGCCTGTTCCGGGACGTTTGGCCCCATCCACCCCTAACCCTGCCTACCCATCTCCCACGCCATCCGTATACTTGATCCTGCCTGCCCTGGCCCTTTGCTTTCCTTCAGCTCCCGCCTTCGCTTCTGCTCCCGCTCCTGTTGCCGTTCCTGCTTCCGCCTTCGCGTCTGCTCCTGCTCCTGTTCCCGCTTTTGCTCCCGCCTCTGCTTCTGCTCCCGCTCCTGCTCCCGATTTTGCTGCCCCCGCCCCCAACGCTCCCTGCCCCGCTCAGAAGGGCCCCTTGTTGGCAGACGCCAGCACGATGCGGTTGACCACGTCCTGCGGGGGCGAAACCACGGCACGGCAGGGAGTCAGGAACTGCTGTGTCTGTGGCTGCCGGTACACCCGTTCAGAGACGGTACCCGCATTCCCGCTGCACCGCCAACGCCTCGCCTTGCCGGACCACTCCTGTCCTACCCGCGCCCTCAACAGCCTGTCGCGCCCCTCTCCGACTGCACCTGCACAGGGTTGCACCCCAGGTACACCCCCTGCTCCTCCCTTTCTTTGCCTTGTGTTTTCTTACCGCCCCTCCCTCCAGCCCCCTTCCCCACCTGCACGGGGATGGACCCCAGCTCCTGCCCGCCGTACAGCCGCACGCTCAGCGCGTTGGCCTCCGCCTCCTTGCCGCCCACCACGCAGATCACGGGCGTCTTGGACGTCTCGGCGTTCCTGCAGGTAGGTAGGTAGGTAGGTAGGTAGGTAGTAGGTAGGTAGGTAGGTAGGTAGGTAGGTAGGAAGGCTGGTTGAGAAGCTGGCTGGCAGGAGCGAGAAGGGGGCAGCTGTACGTATGGCAACGGATAATGACACAGGGCGGTTGACGTCCAGTGGTGAGAAGACAACGCTGGCTTTCACGCACCACGGGCCCCTTCCACCAACGTGTCTGCCCCCGTGTGCCAGCGTGCAGGTTCACCCACCCCTTCTGCCAACTCATCGGACCCCATCCTGCCCCCCCCCCCCCCCCCCCCCCCTCCGGGCCCCTCTAGCCGCCCCTCCCCTGCCTCCCCCGGGCCGGGGGGGACCTGTCTA
>VFQN01000735.1_pt1 | contig 59178 bp, 79 predicted proteins | sample 3512371 | NCBI WGS metagenome assembly VFQN01 (sample SAMN10412370, study PRJNA504923) | tailings metagenome | isolation source: Replicate 2 from Balatoc abandoned mine | place: Philippines: Itogon, Benguet | collected 2017-08-28 | reverse complement strand
AGTAGTAGTAGTAGTAGTAGTAGTAGTAGTAGTAGTAGTAGTAGTAGTAGTAGTAAAAGCAGTACAGTAAGGGACGGGGGGGTACACATGGATTGTGTAAACGCTATGCCTACAGCCACTTTTTTTTCAGGTGCCCCCGTTGCCGTGCTTCTTCATGAAAAGCAGGTGAGCTGGACGGCTGTGACGGTCACGCAGCACCCATGCGCCGCACGTGCCCCCCGGCCTCGCACCTGGTGCCACGCCTCCCACCCGTCCAGCATGGGGCCGTCGGCGGACACGGCGGAGGGCAGGCAGCCGGGGTGCGGCCGCGGGGCGCCGTCCGCCGCGGCCTGCCCCCCCGGCGAGCTGCTCATGGGGACAGGGCTGGAGGGCTCCTCCGGGGGCGCCATGAGCAGCGGCACGGTAAGCCACAGCGCCATGTGGGTCAGGCCCTGCAGCGCCTGGGGGTGGGGAAGCACAGCAGGGGGCTTGCATGCGAGGTCTACTGGCGCCAAACAGCTCCCTGATGGCTACGGCCACGCGGCAGCATTGAAGTCGCACGCGTGGGCCACACTTGCGCGCGGCACTCCGTTACCAATGCAGGCTGGCCTGCGAGGGCCCTCCCCCCCTTTGTGTTGCCCGTCACGACCACTTCACAAGTGCCGTACGAGCGCCGACCCTGGCCACGCCCATGGCTCCCTGCCCTGCCCTGCCCTGCCCCTTCCACGCCACGCAGCCTCAAGAGCTGCTGCAGCTGCCTGCCTTCCAGCCGTGTACTCCGAGGCCGCCTGCGGCCCACGGTGCTGGGCTGCCGCTCCCGCGTAGTGACCGCCTGCAATGTCCCTTACAAAATGCTGCTGCTGCCGCCGCTGTGGTACTGCTGCTGCTGCTGCTGCTGCTGCTGCTGCTCTGGCGCGGGTCCTGTCCGGACCTCCTTTGCCGTCGCCCGCACGGTCCCCGGGTGCGACGCCCGAACATGCTCGCAGCCCTGCCGAGCTGTGTGTCACCACGGATGACCGGGGGCCCTGCCACTGGAACCCCCTCCCCGCCATTCCGCCTCCTGTGTGCGCCGCTGTATGCCAGCCCAGGCGCCGTTCCAAGCACCCCCACCTAGGGGCAATGTGCCTGCCCGCTGAAGCACAGCAAGGCGCTCGCGAACCGCCTGCCCGCGGAGGCAGCATCCGAGCTGCCAGCGCTGCCGTTCTTGCCGCCAGTGGCCGACGCCTCCTCCCAAAACTTTGTGGCTACAGCTCCAGACGCCATTTTTTGCTGCGTCATGGCGCAGATCTCTTGCATGGCTGCCCCGCAGCCCGCCAAGTGCCCCCACCCGAGCTGATGGCCCTCCGACGCCACCGCAGTGGCCAAATGCCCCCGCCGCCTTCGCGCTGCGGTGGGCTGACCCTCCAGCAGTTCCCTAGCACACACCAGCCCAGGCCCCCAACCTCCGGCTGCCGCAGTGCTGCAAACGGGTAGTCCAGACCAGCACACACGTGCGCTGACGGCAGAAGCACAACCGCATCGCCCGTGGCCCGACCATAAACGCTGCCAAACCATGCAGCCCTCCAGCCTGCCGACTCCCGTTCCCTTCACTTACCCACCATCCACCAGTCCCAACCCCACCAACCCCACCAACCCCACCTGGTTGAGGACCTGCGCGTAGTTGGGGGAGTTGGCGGGGCGCGGCGGCGGCGGCAGCAGCACGGCCTGTATGCCCAGGTGCGCCGCCCAGCCTAGCTGGTGCTTCAGCGCCGCCACACTGCGCTGCCGCAGCGCCGTGTCAAACGAATCGGGCTCCACCCAGTCGCTGACCTGGCCCACAACCTGGGGTGTAGGGCGTGGGTATATGTGTGGGGCATGGTCCGCGTGTGGACTGGGGTGTGTGTGCGATGGAGTCACCTCGGGTCAGCTGTGTGTGCTGCCTGCGTGCTACCCAGTGGCAGAGATCGAAGGCTTCCCCGGTGCACGATACGCTGTGTGGCAGGGTACGGTGGCCATGTCCGTTGCGCCTGGTGTGGGGTGCACACACCTGGTTGGCCCACTGCGAGGAGTTGATGTACAGGCAGTCGTCCCGGTCAAACGGGGAGGGCAGCTGACCGTTCTGCGGCACGGCTGGAGCGGGGGGTCGCCACCCGTCCCGCACCAGCGGCGCGACTACGAAGTCGAATCCGCATAAGGCGCTGCTCTGTTTGCATTGAAAGGGGGTTGCGGGGAAACGCGGGGGTTTAGAGTGTACTCGCGGCGGCGGAAGGGGGGCGATGGCGGGAGCCCAGGGAGTCCCGCGCTATCTCGTACCAGTGCATATGATCAGATGGCGTATATTGTATGTGTCATTCCTTACCTCTACTGTACCAGGCACGTCGTCGGTAAACGGCACCTGGACGCCAGCAAACTTGGCATCGCCATAGTCCGTCCTTTTCCCAAGCGGCATTCTTGATGGAAAGCGTTGCAGTAGTCCTTATATTCACGACCTACACGCGAGACGTTTCAGAGGATGCAACAGCTCATAACATGCATCATGCAGTTGGGCGTTCGTACGTTACGCCCAGGTTCTTTGAAACCACGTTAATGGCTTGCCTATAGAATAGTGCATAGGGCAAAGCATACAACTCACCAAGCATCCAAGCGCGTAATGTTGTTACGGTGTTGCGCAGCAGCAGGGGCCAGGCTCGCTCGCAACGCTCTCACTCCTTCTGCGCTTACGGGAACAGATGGTCAGGTAGCAGCATGTCTACTGCGGTTAGTTGGGCAGCAGGAGCTTGCCGGGAGGGCCCTGCCAAGCCTCCCACGCCAGCGGTTCTACTCCTCTGGACTGGACGTGCAAAAGGAGGTGGGCAAGCGCTGCCATACCAGGACACTCGGGGCACAGAACCCGCGCACCGCTACCGGTGTGTGCAAAAGGGCATCTATGCTCCAGTGCAAGTTTGGCGCCACACAGTTTGCACTATACCGGGAAGGGCACCACACCCACCTGGCGGAGTACAGAAGTGCCTAACCCAAACTGTGCGAATCACGCGGGCCCACAAGGACTGTTCCCAACCCGTCTAACATACCACGCTTTACTGCTGCCCTATACCTGACACCACGGCCACGCCAGCCGCACGTCGCGGTCTTGCGGTTCTAGCCCCTGACTGAGCTCAGCCATGCGGGGGGGAGGACCGCAGAAGCGTGAACAGCACCATGGACAAGGGGCCACGCTCTTGCATGGGTGCCGAAAACCACGTGCCCTTCACGTGCCCGGTGCCCCTGCAGGTTGACGCCGTAAACGAGCTGTTTGCGGCAGCGCGTGACGAGATCGAGTACGCCAAGGAGGAGGCGGAGACGGTGGGTGGCGGCGCAGGGAGCACTAGCGGCAGCAGGCCCCTCGCAGTTTCCCCTACTGCCTCTGCTTGCCGGGATGCAGTGCTGCGGGGGCACACTGTGATGCCGCTGCAGTTATCTAACCTCACACACACAAATCAACTGGCTGCATCGGCAAGCCGCCAAGTGCAGAACACCCTGCTAGCATGTAGCATGTTGAGACGAGTGCAGGTGGACAACGCGGCCGTGGCTCCTGGGAGTGACACTCTGTGAGCTGTGACCTGTGACCCTATGTACTCTGTCTCCATCTGCCTGAATGGCGAGCCGGGTGAATGAGTACCTTACGGCGAGCGGGCGTACCTAGGCAACGGGCACTCCCTGTCCCTGTGCGGTGCAGGTGTACTTCAACGACCAGCTCAAGGACGCCAAGGCGGCGGTGGACGCCTGCCTGGGCCGCTGGCAGGCGCTGCTGGGCAGCCTGGCGGAGGAGGAGCGGGGGCGCGTGGTGCGCAGCATGGGACTCAAGATATCGCAGCTGCAGGTGCGGCGCACTTCATGCGGGTCGTGCGAGACAGTACCGGTCACCTTGGCTCTTGTTGTGGGTTCGTGGTCAGGGGCGTGGCTGCGTTGGGACCGGTATGCGCACGTGTCAGCCTAGAGGCCTCCTAGCATGGAAGTGGCACGGGGGGTGCTCTGGTACGCACGCGCTGGCAAGGGTACGCATAGAGATGGGCATGCATGCCAGCAGCAGTTGTGAGTATGCCACGTTACAATCGTGGGCCGTTGGCCTAGGGCCGCAACACGCAGCCGCGCGGTGAATTAGGCGGCGTCTGCTCCAACAAAGCGCACGCGTTCTTAACCATTAAGTTCCATGTCAACGCAGGCAAAGAACCACGGACAGTGCATCTCAACAAGCGGTGATGCTACCCGCGATGCTCCCCCCCCCCCCCTCGTAAGCCCCTGGCCCGTTGGCCCCCTGCCGGCGCCTGCCCCGCAGGCCGAGTTTGACGAGGTGGCCAAGCTGCACCTGGAGGACTAGCAGACTGCGGCATGCAGCATCCGATGCCAGGAGAGCTGCCCTGATCACTGCTGCATGCGCGGAAAGCCACGAGCCCCATCGCCTGTAAAACTCATACCGTGCATACCGCTTGCCATTGGTATCTGCTCAACATACTGCATCGATTACGGTTTTACGGGTACTGCGCAGCGTCAGCACGTCCTGGTACGTCTGGGCGCGCACAGTGAAACGTCCACACATAGTACGCCCGCAAGCAAGTGGCCATGTTGCTGCCACCGTGCGCCTGCCTGCCCCTGCTGCGTCAGCCCAAAGCAGTGATGGTCATACCAGCAGGGTTACAGGGCGTACCACGCCGTTTCCACGCTTCTCCTGGCAGCTGGTCCCCTAGCCTGCAGCTTGCCCCCTCAGCAACACTACCGACAAGACACACACCGTTACAGGAGTGCAGTAAGCTCCCCAGCCAACCAATGGCCATATTGAAACGAGCCGTCAAACCATGTCAAGAGGACAGGGCAACGGTGAACTGCAACCTTATCTCACGAATTATGCTGCCAGGGCAGTTCAGTAGCCGGCATTTACTTCACAGGTGTACCATCCTTACTGCGCTTGTCTTGCCTGCAGTCAGTGCTGCGCATACATCTTCAGTCCTAGTGGGTCCGCGCTTCACTTACGTCCCTGGTCGAAGCGACCCGAAAGCTTTTGGCCACTTTCTCTGTCCATCATGATGCGACCAGTGCGTTTCGCCATAACGCCTGACAAACCACGCAGCTACAGAACTGTAATGTCCATCCGCTTCAGGCATGCGCAGAGCTGCTGCGACCTGTGCACGCACTGCACCTCCCAAGCAGCCCCGAATCCCCGTTAGCTAACCTCCCGCTCGTCCTACTACACACGCGCTTCCAGGCCTGACATCGTTCCCCTGAAGCCTACACGACTTGCCAACCACTGCGCAAGTGGCCCCACAGCATGGTCGACGACGTACGACATCGCCCCCGCGCGACACCTGCAGATTGGCCCCGCAAAGGCCAGGAACAAAGCCGTAGCCCAGTGAGGGGAGCCGTAACCCACAGAGGTAACAAACCCCTACAGCCCTGCAGCGCGCCAGGTCCCGCTGCACGACGCGCGTTTGTATCCGCTCCATGACGCACGTGTGAGGATGCAGCCGCCACCGCCATCGCCGCACGCCCCGCGGCGGCCGCCGGTGTGAGCTCTACCCCTCATCCTCATCCTCATCCGGTGCCCCATCCCCCCAGCTGCTCTCCTCCTGAGCCCGGCACGCAGCGTCCCGCTAAGCACCAGCGGGCGACGAAGCTGTAATGCGTCACACATACACCTTCACGTCCTCTGGGGCGGCCCCCTTCCCGCCGCCAGCTGCCGCCGCCGCCGCCTCCCCCTGTGCAATCGCCTCCGCCAGCGCCGCCAGGGCCATGGGGGGCGGCGCCAGCCCCGCCTCCGCCTCCGCCAGCGGCATCTGCGGCGGCGTGAGACCAGCCTCGGCCTCCGCCAGGGGCATTTGCGGCGGCGTGAGACCAGCCTCGGCCTCCGCCAGGGGCATTTGCGGCGGCGTGAGACCAGCCTCGGCCTCCGCCAGGGGCATTTGCGGCGGTGTCAGACCCGCCTCCGCCTGAGCCAACGGCATCTGCGGCGGTCTGAGCCCCGCCTCCGCCTCCTCAAACGGCATGGGCGGCGGCGACAGCCCCGCCTCCGCCTGGGCCGGTGTCATGATCGCACCACCCCCGTGCGCCTCCTCTCCCAACACCCCCGCCGGCGCCGCCGCCAGCGCCCCCATCACCGGCGGCAGTGCCGGCGTCGGCGGCGGCAGGTCGAACGACGGCGCACGGCTACGACCATCCCCGCCTCCTGTCTCAGGGGACATTGGCGGCCTTCCGTTTGTCCCGGGGCCGCCAGCGTGCGACAGAGTACGGCCGTTGCCGCCTCCGCCCGTGGCCCCCGGCACCGGTGGGCTGCCGCTGCCCGCGCCCAGCAGCGACATGCGCTGCTCCGAAGCCTCGGACGTGGGCGCCTCCAGGCGGATATGTGCCTCCAGCTGCGTCAGCTGCTTGATCAGCTGCATGAAGGTGGGCCGTGCGGCCGCGTTGCGCTGGATGCAGCTCTCCACCAGCTCCACGATGCGCGGGTCGGAGTCGGGCGGCCAGGACAGCCCCAGCTGGCCGGCCTGCACGCCCATGACGATCTGCGCCGCCTGCATGCCCGCGTACGGCTGCTGGCCTGCAGAGGGTGAGGGAGGTGTTGAGGAGGAGACCAGGTTAGCCGGGATAGTTCGTGCGGGGAGGTCGCGCAGGATGGAAGGATGCATGCCGCGGCGGGTCGGCAGGGGCGGGGGGCAGGGGTGAGCTTTGCGGCGTGCAGGCTGAGGACATGGAGCGGCCATGGAGGTCGCGAGGCTGCTGCCGCGGGAGTGTGCGCTGCCGTGGAATTGTTTTGCCTGCAGGTGGAGCCAAGTGGACCAAGTTCGAGTGCACTGAGTACTCGTGGGGGCGCTCACCTGTGTACATCTCCCACAGCAGCACGCCGAAGCTGTAGGTGTCGGAGCCCATGGTGAGGTGGCCCTCGAACGCCTCGGGCGCCATGTAGCTGACGGTGCTCCACCGCGTGACGCTGGTGTGGCTGGCCATGCAGTAGGTGGACAGCCCGAAGTCCGACACCTGGGCAGCGGGGCGCAGGGGGCAGCGCAGCAGAGTGAAGGCAGGTTGGACACAGGCGGCATTGCTCTGAGAATCGCAGGCCAAACTGGGAAGTACATGAGCCAGTCCACATCAGTACGGCAGGCTCACGCCGATCAGCTCAAACCGTTACTGCCTGGCCACCTGCCAGTCCAAAAGAACACCCCTGGCGCATCCGCTACACCCCTGGCGCATAGCAGGAGCTGCCCTCCGAGCCTTTTGTTCTCAGCCCATCGAGGCCTCTCTTTCCCCACACCCATTCACCTTGGCGGTGAAGCCGCGGCGGTCTGCCCTGCTGCTCATGAGCAGCACGTTGCCGGGCTTGAGGTCTCCGTGCACCACGCGGCAGGCGTGCAGGTGGCTCATGCCCTGCGCGATCTCGCGCGCCGTGCGCAGCAGCGCGCGCAGCGCGATCTTGTTGTTCCACTTGGAGCTGCTGCGGAACAGGCCCTTGGCGATGGCCTGGTGCAGACTGCCGCGGTCGCAGTACTGCGGAAGAGGCGAAAGACAAAAGGCATCGCAAGCTTGCGCCGTGCAGGAAGCCTGGGAAATAGGTCAGCCCAACTGAACTCTCTGTTGTTCCTGTTAACGGCAGGAATGACTTCTACAGGACAGCCAGGGAGGAGGAAGCAAAACGAGCCAATCGCAAGTGTAGGCTAAGGTGTTTGGGGGACTCAAACAGCAGTACAGTTGTTCAGTTGCACGAAACAGACCTCACAGCCGCACCTCCATGATCAGCTGCGTGATGTAGTGCCCCGGCCGCGCCCCGATGTGCGTCAGCACGTCCCGGAACCTCATGCTGGTGTTGATGCCGTACGGCGAGCCGAAGCCCTCCCCGCTGCGGAACGAGTCCACGGGCAGCTCGCGCGAAGGGAAGTTGGTCTCCCCGTCGAACACGGACCGCAGGAACTCCTCCTCCAGCAGCGCAACACGCGACGCAAACGTCTGCGGCAGGAGAGCAAAGAGTACCGTAAATGCTATAGCGTAGCAATTGCATCGTCGCGCACGAGTTTTTCGTCGGCAGCAGCAGCTTGCAGCGGTTGTGTATGGTGTTGTGGTGGTGCTGCCCTCAGCCCCGGCTATCGGTTGGAATGGCGTGGGTGGTGGCTCACCTGCACCACGTTGGGGTGCGACAGCATCTTGGAGAGCACCGCCTCGTGCGCGCTGGCGCCCGCGAAGTCCATGTAGTCGGCCACCGTGAACTGTATTAGAAATGCAGTGCGGGATGCACACTGTGAACTGTACGTAGGCGTTTAGGTCACGGTCACGCACCAAGACATGTGTAAGGATACCCTGCAGGGCGTCCAAATCCATTGTTCAAGCGCATGGAGAACAGGAGACACTTTACAGCCTGCCTTGCCCTTTCCTTGATCCGTGCAGGTTAACATCAGCTCCAGGGTCCCCAACGAGGTAACGCGAGCTGCTTATGAGGGAACGCTCTCCTGCCAATATGCTCGCTCCTCATTCGGCCCTGCTCCCATTCCTGCCGCCCACCGACCCACCTTGACCGCCACGCTGGCCCCTTGCCACACGCCCTTGTACACGGCTCCGTAACCTCCGTGCCCCACCCAGCTCAGCTGCGCCACCTCCTTGGCCAGCTGCTCGGCGGGCATGCACTGGAAGCCCGTGGCCTGCACAGTGCCCGCCGCGCTGCCGTCGGGGTTCGCCAAGCTGCCCGCCTCGGAGCTGGTAATGGGCCCAAGCGGCGGTGTGGAGGTAGCGCGGGCTGTACCGTATTCACCGTCACGGCCCACAGTTGGCGGGGACAGCAGCGTTCCGCCCGCTGCCAGCACCTGCGACGCGCTGGTTCCCATTGAGACGCCATTCGACGCCGTGGTCGTCAGTGGTGCCCCTATCGCGTTTGTTGCGCTCTGTTGCGGCTGCGAGGAAGCTGCGGCCGAGCCGCGCTCGGACTCCGCATGGCCCCCGTTGGCCTCCGGCGCAACTGCCGCCGGAGCTGCCGCGGCAGGAACCGGAGGGTTCGGGGGCTTGGCGCTTGTAGTCCCGGACGCCTGCTGCTGCCCTAAGCCATTGCCTGCAGAGTGCGTTGGCGCCGATCCTGGCTTGCTTGGACTTGATAAGCAACCTCCCATGGATTTTGCCAGTGCTTCATGAAGCCCAGGCTTGAGGGGAATCCAGCATCCCCGGCATGTTGAAGCAATAAAGAGTCAAGCAATAAGCCTTTGGGGAGCGGCCCTTTTGCGACAGTCGGGTTGGTGTGAGCTTTCTGCTTGCCAAAGGCCGCTGCAATGCCACTACTTGTCAAACAAGAAGTGTGTTTTGACGAAAGGCCGGGATCGCGAAATCCCACGTCGTTGCGTCAGCGGCGAGGAGGCGGAGATAGAAGGTCCTTCAGCGCGGCACCGAATGTGCTGTGAAGCAGGAATATAGTCAAGAACTATTGTATGTTGGCGCAATGCACATGGCTGCGTGTCGGAAACGGCCTACTTACCAGATTCGGCGTACAAAGGCTTCAAATGGCATCGGTTGTGTGGCGTGAGGCGCTTCACGGAGCACAGGAGGCTAGTAACTTGCTCTGCCCTTCGATTGCTAGTACTGTCATGGCAACTCCCGGCACCGACTCGCGGCCATGGAGCAGTGGTAGAAGCGGGGGGCAGCGGGGGGAGGGGGGACGGTGCAGCTATAACCAGCACGTGGCGAGCTGGCTCGGTGCTAAGCGGTGCTTCACCTGGACTGCACGGTAACGTGCCAGTTGCATATCTTACGTCGGTCCAGGGTCATCGAGCCAAGTTAGGGTGGATTGCGCTAAAGCAGTGTTAGCTTCCACTGGACCTAGGCTAACCCGCGGGGGCTACCCGGAGCTAGTACCTGTGTCTCCCCGCTGGCCTGTCCTTTCCCGTCTCCTTATGGTCTTGTATGGATGTACAGTTTTGGTCCCCTTCCAGAGCCCAGCCCTGTCCCGGTCGGGAAACAGAGCTGGTCCCGGCAATCAAGGACACGGGGTTTCCGACCCCTCTCGCTGTACCCCACTGGGGTCTGTAACTGTAACTGTAACTGTAGCTGTACGGAAAGGAGCACCAGCTCCGTCAAAGGATAGGCCACGACGAGCGGGCCTTCAGTTCTCCTTACCTGTAAACCTTTCCACAGAAAAAAAACAGGGAAGCTCCCCTAAGTGTCACGTGCTCAAGAGGCGCCTCACCGGCACCCATGGCCGCATGCCAACCCTGGGCCATTTCGCCCTCAGGTGGAATGGGTCGCCTCGTGGAGGCGCCCTCTGAGCCATACAGCCCTCACATGCACGACATGCCAGCAGGTGAAGGCGAGCCCTCGGTTATGCAGCTCATGCCAAGCTACACACTCACAACTGTTGCTACCAAGTGGTCCAGGAGGGCATACACGTGTCCGCTGCGTGCAACGCTCATGCTATGCTGTGGCGCAAGCACGGTCGCCTCACCCATGACGTATCGACAGTACCCGCAGAAATGCACAGCTGCGTCGGCGCCTCTTGCGCCTATTCGATTGCGCTCACGCTCTTCACGCCGCTGTTGCTCGCCCTCGACCCGGGCAAGGCCCGTGTTAAAGACATGCACGCCCTGACCGTATCAACGCACTGTGACATAAGCACCCCCCGAATAGCCCCATTAATTCACCACTATCGGACTGGGCTCACGCACATGCCTGTGGAGGTAAGGGCCCAGCAGCCTCCCCGTACACTCGCTCCCATCCACGCTCAAACAGCCTAGCTTTATCCCTCATCCCCCCACAACCTCCCACTCGAAACATTGCCCATTGCTCACCCTCACACGACTTCTTACCACCAAGCGCACCACGCCCACACCTCTCCTGCCCCACTCCTGCACACCCTCTCGCCACTGCGCTGCATCTGCTGTTGTGCTGCTTGCAGCACTGACGGCTCATTCCCGCTCCTTCCTGTGGATGAACAGCGAGCCCTTGCTCCCCCGCGTGATGCGCAGGTCCTCGTCAAGGTACAGCCAGTCGATGTAGCCCGGGGTGGGGGCGCCGCCCTCCGCCTTGTCGCGGCGGCCGGCGGGGACGGGTATCCGCAGGGGGCCCAAGTACAGCTGTGGGGGCCAGGGCAGGGCAGGGTAGGGGCGTGCTTGAGGACTTGTGAACAGGGCCTGCTGAAGCCCCATGGCCGAGCCTGAAAGAGGAAAACAAGCACCCTGGCATGCACGCATTAGCGTAGGGCACGCCTGGTACGGCACCCAGGAGAGCCACGGTAGGAGCTGCTTTTTTTACCTGTTGCTGGCTTGAGTGCAACCCACAGCGTCAGGTACAGCCTCATCACACAGGACACAACTACCTTCCCAACCGCCCCACACTCCGCCGCCCGCCCCCACGCCTTCCACAACGAACAAGCCCCTTCCAGCCCCCCTGCATCACACCACACCGCACCACCAGCCCCTGCCCCTCACCCCTGCATCTGTGATGTCCACCAGCGTCCGCGTGTCGCTGCCCGCCTCGATCAGCGCGTTGGCGCGCACCGCCGCCCAGCTGCTGAGCTGCACCAGGTTCATGGCGGTGCCCGCCTCCGCGTCGATGAGCTGGAAGGACTCCGCCTGGCGGCTGCCCCACTTCTGCAGCGCGCTGGCGGTCTCGGCCTGCTGTGACCACACCAGCCGCCACCGCCCGCTGGCCAGGGGGCTGCGAGCGGGTGCCGGCGTGGGGTTGTCCACCGCCATCAGCTGCACCAGCGCCAGCACCTGCAGGAGGAGGAGACAGGAGGGGGAATCCATTAAGGAGGAGAGGTGACCGGGTGTGCGGTGTGCTTAAGGGAGGCGGAGTGTGCCATGGGGTTGGAAGGTACGCGGGGGCGGGCAGGCAGGGGGGAGGAGAGCACTGAGACGGCGTGTGGAGCGAGCTGCATTCGGGAAAGTGCGAGTGCACCCAGTGAACCCAGTGTCCGGCCCTCGCGTCGTGCTGTGCCGTACCATCTCGTCGTCGCCTCGCTCCAGCGCCGCCAGCAGGCGCTCCTTGCTGGTCACGTCGCGCGACAGCACGAACAGCGTGCCCTTGTTGCCGCGGGACAGACGGAAGTGGCCGTCGGCGCTCATGTACGTCACGTCCAGCCAGCCCTGGGGGGCAGAGGCCGTTCCAGATAACGAACGGGTAGGTGAGGTGACACGAAGGACAACAGAAAGGACAGAGATGGGGCGGCAGACAGAGCTGCGATGAGTTGCCGTATCAACGGAAGGCCTGCGCGCAAAGCGTGCGTTCACAAAGCGTGCGCCTCTGCGACTGCCCAGCACTGTGGTGCGCAGTACGCTCTCGCTCTTTCCGCCCACCTTGCGCTCATCGCCCAGGATGCGGAAGGGCACGGGGTAGGGCAGCGTGAAGGGCAGGAAGCGGAAGTTGAAGGCGGCGCGGTCGAATTGGAAGTCGATGCGGCTGTTGGCACGGGCGGGCGGGTAGTTGAAGGACTTGCCGAACAGCGGCAGGCCCTCGCCCTGGCGGGGACTGAAGCCGGGCAGCGGGCGCGTCTCCGTGCTGGCCTGCGCCTCCACCTGGGGGGCGGCGGGGGTGAGCAGCAGAGGGTGGGACAGGCACGGTCATGGGAGCCTCTGATGTGTTCGCTGAGCTACTCGGACGCATTGTGCTGCATAGGGAGCAACCAATGTAAGGGTCGTCACAGTGTTGCTGGATAGCGCAACAGCTGGTGGCTGTTGTGTGCGCCACATGGGTCTCACCGGTGCCGGTAGGCTACCGGTACCCTCTTGCAAACCCAGACTTCTGCCCTCTACCGCCTCCCCCCCAGTCTCAACAGCTTGGTGTCCAGGCACGGTGGCGTACACTGCCTTGCCCGCCCTGCCTACTAAATGTTCCCATGCCCCTCTCCCACTCCCGGCCTCCCGGCCGCCCCAACCCCCACGTTAACAGTGTGTTGTCACCCCCGCCCCCACCTTGAGGAAGCCCAGCTGCCCGAACTCCACCACATTGTTGACACGTGCCTCGGCACCCGTCAGGTCCACCTCCTGCAGGGGGAAAGCGTGCTTGCGCGTTACACGTAAGAGCTTGAGGTTGCTACGTGCAAGGACAAAATAAGCGTCCAGGTGGGGTGCTTGCACCCACCCCAGCGATCTTGTGGGTGCAAGGGGCCCTGGGCACTGCTGCTTCCGTGCAACCACTGCCACCTTCCTGCTTGGTGATGCGTCTCGTGGGCCTGTACGGCGTACGGACATGCGCCCCGTGCAGCCGTGCCGAGCCCCCCGCACCTGGAAGATGCTGAAGGCTTCCACGCCGGTGAAGGTGCGCTGGATGGGCGAGGCGCTGCCAGGGCGCGACGTGTACAGCAGCCGCCACTTGCCGTCCAGCTGCGGCAGGGTGGTGGGCGCCGCCTCGCCGCCGTCAGCTTCCAGCAGCTCCACGGCGGTGTTGAGGGCCTCCAGCTGCTCGGGGGCCAGGCCCTCCTTGCCGCGGCCCTTGGCGCCCTGCAGTGCACCCAGCACCTGCTGCTCCGCCTGCTGCTTCTGTGGACGGGGACGGGGCGCGCGGGCGGGGTGCAGTGGAGTTGTCATGTGGCCCGATGCTGGGGTCAAGGGATGGGAGTGGGTTTTTTGGTTTTGTGGTGAGTTGGACACCGCTATGCCGTGCCACATGGTGCGGGGCACCAGCAGGTATCAGGGGAGCCCTGTGCAGGGCGGTACCCCTGCGACAACTTGTTGAGCACAAGCTTGATGTGGGAATGTACGATACAGATATTTGCTTTAGCGCTTGTAGGGATGTATTCCGGGGGTCAGCGACACTAGTTTGCACTTCACCCAGGGCTGACCACACATACTGGGAATGCCCGTAAGCTCCGCACTAAGGTGTCATATTGCTCAGTGATATTTGAAAAGCATTTGCCATAGGAAGCGGGCGTGATGAGAGCGCCCCTGACGACGGACCTCAAAAATCGTCAAGCGCTTGGTGGTTGTAGTCGTGCGCTCCAGCGTCGCTGTACGCGCAGCAGCTACGCGAACACGACCAACGCGAGCCGCGGGCTTTGCAAGCGATGGACGCCTGTGCGCCTGCGGACCGATAGGCCGCTGTAGGAGGGCCATCTTCAATAGGTGCTAGCCCTCACACCAACAACTAAATTACCAAAGGTTCAACACAGCAACGTGGTAACAGCCGGCGAGCCACAACCAACAAGTTAGCAACAAACAAGGCGCAGCGGTTGCCGCAACAGTCCAACGGCCGGCCCTTGGGGCGCCCAGGCCGAACATCAAGTCATCACCGCCTGTGTTGGTTATACGCCAAACAGGACAAACATTTTGATAGGAAGTGTTACAAAAACCCCGTGTGCCAGGCGTCAAACACATTGCCCTCGGAGACGTACACTCGCACGCAGTGCGCCACCACGTGCCATCTGGTCCTTGTTGTCAAGGGCACTGCCTGTCCTCGGGCGGCTTGTACTGCAGCCCCAGAACCCTGAAGATATCCTCCTCCGTGGTGACGCCGGGGACTGGCTGCAGGGCTGCGGGCGGGCAGAACGAGGCACGGGAGCGTGCGTGGGAAGGAAGTACATGTCACCGTGATCCCGCCTCAGACTTGTGGACACTATTGCTGTGTTGTACTTCCTGGCCATACATGGGAGGCACACAGCCGCTTGTACTTTCAGCATGGAAACCATGCAGCACTGGATCCCATTCACCAAGCGCAGTATAATCGACGGCTGCACAATGCAGGACGTGCCGGACGGCCTCAGCACGTGCGTCTCACCCGTGCCACGCCAGCTGCCCATCTCTGAGCCAACCCACAATCCAGACACAACCGGCCCCACTAGTACACACTGGTTCTCACCAAGAAGACAGGATGCGGCGCACTCACTCTTTCTGTCGTACAGGTGGTGGTTGGTGGTGAGGTAGCCCCTGCCCTGGCTGTCCGCGCGCGCCTGCCTGTTGCAGTGGTCCTTGAGCAGGCGCAGGAACACGGTGCTGCCTGTCCAGCCCAGCAGCGCGTGCGGCAGGCAGGGCGCCGCCACGAAGATGAGGTCCAGCCGCTTGTAACGCCCGGCACGTGTCACGTACACGCCGTACACGTGGTCATGCCTGCGGCGATGGGGCGGGGAGTGGGCCAGGGGTCCAGGAGCGCACCGTCTGTAGGGCTCACACGACCGCGCTTCAGAGGCTGCAGCAGTCAACGGCCCAGCTGCCGGCCTACTGCCGGCCGACCACACCAGCCCCAGCGCATGTCATGCAGCCCTTCACACTGCACCGCTGCATAACCGCGGACCGCTGCGTGTGCAGTGGCGGTGCTGCGCACCTAGACCTGCGATCCCTAGTATGTTCATGCATAGGCTTCACCTACCTAAGCAACGGCCCGCTCAGCACCCGCCCTGCTCAGCAGCTCATCACCCACCCGTCGTGCATGGTCCTCCTGCCCTCGCCATACACGCCCCGCCGCAGGTCCGCCTCCACACGTGCCACGTAGCGCCCCGCCAGCCCCTCCTGCAGCCGAGTGATGTTGCCCTCGGCGGGCAGCATGCGCCCTGTGCCCACACGCACGCCATCACGCTAGCGATGAACGTCAACCTTGTTGAACAGGGTGGCTGAAACGTACGTGTTGCCGACCATCCAAGTGCGACCATAGCCTACAGCAGCGTACCCGTCTGGGTGCGCTGAATGCGCGCCCTTGCGCACGTCACGGCAGACCCCGCTCTGCGTCTGCGACAGGTATCCGTCACCCACCCGCCCGCACGAGCTCCGCGAAGCACGCCTTGAACTGCCGTGTCATGCCGTCTGGCTCCCTGACCGCCGGGTGGCTGAGCATGAGGTCCACGTCGTGGGACGCCCGCCCGCGCCGCGCGCCGCCCACCGGGGTGACCTGCCAGCCGGAGGTGTGCTCCGTGGCGGCGCACAGCGCGCGCGTCACCTCCTCCACCATTTCCTACCAGGGTATCAGCACACACAAAGCAGCAGCACATGTGACACTTAAATCTTGCGCACATCGGCTGCCTGGCACGGTTGCCCCCGCGAGTTATTGGCAGGCCAGGAAAGCGTAAGTGGAGGAAACTATGGGGGCAGTACAGCGGGTAGTGCTCCATTTTGTAAAGCCAGATCAGGCATACATGGGATAGCAGTACCTGCAGTTCCTGTGGCGTGACGTCCTGCGTGAGGTCCTGGTGGTGGCGCAGCGCCCAGGCGGTGGGGCCTGGCAGCGGCGTCAGCTGCCCCGCCTCCATCAGCGCCTCCGCATCCGCCAGGGTACGGCAGCCCAACTCGTACCAGCTGTGAAGCCAACACGGCAGACACGTGGCGAAGATGTGCAATTCGGAAGCATGCTATTGGAACTTGCAAACGAAACATGTCACCCGTACGCTCTGCCGTGGAATTCAGCAGCTACAACACTTGGCTTCCAGTGAAGTCCTTCTCCAATTCTGCTCGTGTCCAGTGCACAGTGCTACTCACGCCTTGGCCATGACGGGCCCCACGGTGGGCAGCTTCCGCAGCCGCGCCCGCGAGGCCGCGCCCGCTGTGTCGGGCCGCAGCATCCCCTCCCCGTCGGCCACAGGCTGGTCGGCCCGCAGCAGCTCCAGCCTGTGGCACGTGGCGCCTCCAGCCGCGCCGCTGCCGCCGCCACAGGGTGCACCCTGTGCGTCCTGAGCAGCAGCTCCCGGTAACTGTTGCAGTGTGTGTCCTTGTGCCGACGCGGCCAGCTCCAGGATGCACTGTGCGATGCTGGCGGACACGAAGGGCAGCTGCTGCGCCAGGAAGGCGGCGGTCATGGAGGGTGAGATGCGGAAGGCGCACGCCTGCACGGCCGCGGCGGCGCGGGCGTAGGCTAGCGCCTGGGGCAGGCAGGCAGGCACATGGGGGAGGAGAAGGTGAACCGATGCTAAACCAGTCAGTTCAAGGTGTTTTTGCAGCGCCATTGCTGGTCGAAGGTGCAATGCATTGGCGCCACGAATGCACCTAACTGCATGTGTGCTGTGCGTAAGACGTTGCCCCTTCCCCCGCCCCCTCGCCCCTTACCCGCGTCCCGACCTCGTCCTCCGAGGCCTGCACCGCCAGCTCCAGCTGCTTCAGCTCCCGTAGCCCACAGGCGATGGCAGCGTTGCCCATGGCCGCACAGCGCGCAGCGTTGAATCGAGCCTGCGGGGAAGCACCCGGGTATGGAGGCAGTGGGCCGATGGTAGGATGCGCATGCGCGTGCTGCTGTCCTCGGTACAACTTGTCCTAGAGTCCATGACGCCATGCCAGGGCGCTGGGTGCACCAGCCAATGTCGCCCATGGCGCTAGGCAGGGCGTATCGAGTATCATCACGCTGAGCGACGGCCCGTATGCTCATATGCTGGACGACCAGCCTCCTGCCCCCGTGGCAAAGCCAAACACCGTTATTCGCCAGCGCCTGTACCCGCCAGGAGCAGAATTCGCCAGCGCCCACGCGAGTCCCTGTCCCCTCTCCCAAGCTGCATCGCCTGCCGCTGACCTCGCTCTCAGCAGACCTATATGGTTCTGTTTCTTAGTAGTCTGCAACTCTGCGGTGTCCCCACCTGCATCATGATGGCGCAGTCGTCCATGGCGTCGTACTCCTGCCGCCAGTGCCCCAGCCAGCGCTCATAGCGGCCCAGGGAGAGCTCGGGGCCGGGCCTGGGGGCGGGCAGCAGCGTGCCTGCGGTGCATCGGGAGGCAAGCGCAGCCTTGATTGCGTCAAGTCGCATAGCTACGGCGCAGGTGGGCCACTCTGGTTGCACGTGTGGGCTGCAGTAAGCACAACTGCTTTGGAGCGGTAGGCTGAGTCACGCCAGGCCAATGCTTAACCCTACATGCGCTATATTTGCGACCGAAGGCTGGCATGCCGCGCTGGGAAGGCGCATAATGCAGGGCACTCCTCAGGACACGCAAGACAGACTAGACGCTGCAAGTTCAGTAGCACCCACCTGCTGTCCCCGGCAGCGCCACCTCGTGCCCCAGGACGGGCGGCAGCGCCCCCGTCCGCACCAGCTGCACCAGCCACGACTCGCGCACCAGCCGCAGCTGCACCCTGGGCCCCCCTGCTGTGGCCGCCAGCTGCCCCATGGCGCCCACCAGCTCCGCCAGGTGGGGGCTGTCTGGCGGGTAGCCCACCACAACCACCACCTCGCCCGCAGCCGCCCGCGGTTTGGCTGTCCCACACGGCTGGGCGTTCGCCAAGTTCCCAACTTGCGAGAGCACCTTGGCATCCAGCCAGGCCTCCTGCAGAGGTCGTACGGAAGTTGTGGTTTAGCGCAGGAGCTGGTGCTGGCTCAGTTGCTGGTTGGTGCTGGTTGCTGCTGCATGGGAACGCTGCTGGGGTGGGCTACATCCAACATATTGCAGCACGGAACCTGCGGACAACGCAATATGCCCGGGCTGCGGTGCGCTCACCTCTATCATATGTGCGCCTTGTTCTTTTGCGCCCCGCTTGAGTGCCTCCTTAGCTGCTGTGCGCCGTGCCTTGCAGCCTGGCACGCTGGCGTGCACCACTATGGCGACCGACTTCTGTGACTCTGACATCTTGTTCTCGTCGCCACCAGCGTCGATGTGATTATGTGGACGCTTTTTGTGGACGGAAGATGAAGGAGGCATAGCTGCTTGTCCTCGCGTCGGCCCCCAGAAGAAGACAGCTCGAGAACACCGCTCGCCGACAGCAAGGTAGGGGCTTACCAGCGGGAATGAATTGGTTCATACATGCTTATACACATACAAACAAGCATGAGGAGTTGGCTTGGCGGATTTGCCTGGCCGCTTTCCGACTTTCAAAAGCGGCTGTTGTGGCGGTTCCCGTTTCTTTGGAGACGTGTTCTTGCGCGCGCATGATACTGCGGTTGACCCGATGAACAAGGTGCAGATGTTGTATGGCGTCGGTGGCGTGGGTGCGGTACGGCATCAGGGGAAATTGTACCCACGCGCGCACACCGCACGGTCAAGCTCCAGTGCTGACTGTTGGAGCCCTGCAAACACGCTTTCGGATAGCGGGCATGGACAACTACCGGTAGGTGTGCTGCAAAGGATGTTGCGGGTCAGCCAAGCCTCTTCCCCTGGCCTGGTGTAGTGATGCCCACCCAAATACGCAGGCACACGGCCGCCCTCAATGTCATGTGGAGCTGATAAACAAGCGGACGGACATACGCAGCTACGGCAGCGCTGCACCCTGCTCGGCGGTTCACATTGACAGGCGGCACAGGACAATGCTTGGCATCGGCACTACGGTAGCGGGTACCCAGACGACCATGTATGTGGCTTACACGTGGGCACAGTCGTAGGGCACGAGCGCATGGTGCAAACCGGCCCAGCAAAAGCCCTTTAAGTGGTAGGTGCTATGGACAAGGCGAGGCGGCAGCCGCGATGGGCCACCCTCAGAAGTCAGTCAGGTAAGCACAACACAAAACTCGACAGTATCCGTTCCAATTGTTGCTACCCGCTAAACCCCAGCCCCTCACCCCAGTCACGCAGTCCCAATGTGGAACTGCTCAGTACCTCACGCTTACGCACGCACTCCAATCACACAGGCAGGCCGCCAACTCGCCGGCTCAGTGCGCCAGCGGACTTTGAAGTCACCTCCCCAACATCGGATACCGCCTTCAGCCCCAGCCGAAATTACCGTACGCCATCCCACGCACGGGGCTGCTAGGCATCCATCACCCTGGGCCTGCCAGCTGCCACCCGTGCCTGATGACATCACCCAGTCCACGGCATGTCAGGGCCGAGCGGCATTTGCCGCCTTAACGGTGGGCCGGAGCCCCCTTGTGTCCTGTGCTACCCCATGAAAATATGCACCCCGCCTCCCCCACGGCCCGGGTGCCCTCCCGCCCACAGCGAAGCGGCAACAGCGGCAACACCCTGACCTCGTTGCAGCCCCAACCCGAGCGCCTCCAATCTTTCTTCGTGCACCGATCCGCCTCCGCTTGCTGGCTTAGAAGATGTAGATGATGCCGTCGGAGATGCGCGCCTTCTGGTCCTGCGCCACGCACTCGCTGACCCACATGATGTTGCGGATCTCCTGCTCGCGCAGCTTCATGTAGGCGTAGAAGACACCGTAGTGGAACTGCTGCTCGTAGCAGTCCACGCACTTCTTGACCTCCTCCTCGTACAGCAGCTTGTCCAGCATGGCGCTCTCGCCGTACCCCAGCTGCGAAGTGGGAGTGGGGTTCCCACATGGAGACAATCAGTACGTCCGGATAGTCAGAGCACCAATTTGCGGGAGCATGATGAGGCCTTACGCAGGACAACGCACGACATAAAGATCCCAACACATGTAAGCTGGGCACGCCAAGGGCGCTACCACACTGCTGCTTAGCCGCCCTGTCCCGTCGCCCTGTCTCGGCATGCCCCCGTGCGGCGCCGTACCTTGCTGAAGATGCTGGAGTAGGCGGGCACCTTCTCCATGGCCGCGCGGATCTGGTCGAAGTCCTCCGCCATGGCCAGCTCGTTGTGGCCGTGCGGGTACAGCAGCCCGAAGTTGGAGTACAGCTTCTTGCGGTCCTCGCGAGTCAGCTCCGTGCCGATGGAGTTGAGCGTGATGTTGAGCGCGCGGCGGTCCGTCTGCAACGTGCAGTTGGAGGGGTTGTGGGGGTTAGGCCATGCATGGGGGCCCGCAGCCAGCAGATGACAATCTAGACAGAGGGGTCCGTCGAGGATGCTGGACCACCACTCCGTCAGCATGCCGACGAGCTGCAGTCTCGCCCTCGCTACGGTACTGCACCGCCTCCCCCGCCTGAGCCCGGGCACCTCCCGACCCCTCCGCACCTCGAACGCCAGCATGTCGCCCATGATCTCCGCCGTGGTGCCGCCCAGCTTCTGGCAGAAGGCCGCGAAGTCGTCCAGGTAGGCCTTGTACAGCGTGTTGCGCATGATCTCGATGTTCATGTCGTCCAGGTCCTCGTGCGTGAGGTTCTCCGAGAAGTAGGGCGCCAGAGGCGTGTCCACCAGCACCAGCCGGTACAGCTCGCGCATGTTCTGCGCCACCGCCAGCGTGGCGATGGAGTCGAACATGCCCAGCGGGTGGCACTTGTCCAGCAGCTCCTGTAAGGGGGTGCCGGGGACAATGGGAGCAGGGGAACCCGGGTGTCGGTAAGCGGTCGGGCGGCGCAGGCCGGAGGCCAGTACAGGGGCAGGTGCAGCTCCGAACCGGGGACAGGTGGACTGGTGCCAAGCGAGTAGACTGGTGCCAAGCGAGTGGACTGGTGCCAAGCGAGTAGACTGGGGAAATGCGGGAGACAGGGCAACGAGGATGCCGGTAAGCGGAAGGAAGACGCAGGCGTGCAGTTGGCGTCGTGTGGGGCAGGCGGGTTACTAGCGGTAGGACGAGGAGAGACTATGTCATCGGACGTCGTGCGTCCCTGGACCTCACTCACGCCCCTGCTTTGCGTGCACTGCGCCCCTTTCGCGTGCGACCCGCCGTGGGAGTGGAACCTTGCTGGTCGTAAGACTGCTGCGGATGGGCAGGCCAGCTGACGGTCATGCGTCCAACGCACCCTCAACCAGCATGCCGCCGCTGCAGGCGGACACTACCCCTTCGCCAGTACTCCTGCTAGCGCAGCGTAGTACCCAAGAATCTAACGTGGCCTTGCAAAGGCACGGCAACCTCAAGATGCGGAGGTGCCTTGAGAACCCTGCGCAAGTAGTTGGGGCGGCGGACCCCTGTGCCGCGGGCTCCGCCTCACCTGTAACCGCTGTACGGCATGCCCAGGTGTCACGCGGCTGATCCATCAGGCCCAATGGTCGCATACATGCAGGTGCACGCGCCCGCCGGTGGGGGCGCTGTGTCATCCTAACACCCTGGCGGTTACGCTGCTGCCACTGCTCCAGCGCCGTCGCCCCCGGACCCACACCCGGTTCATGATTGCTAGACGTGCAGCTGCGCACCAGCTGCTGCTGGAACTGTTAGCACTGCTGCGCACCTGCACATCGCGCTCGTGCAGTGTCCCCGTGACGATGAGCACCACGTTGTCGATCATGTGGCCATAGGTGCAGTAGTCCATGAAGGTGGCCAGAGTCTCGTCGGCCTGCAACACACGATGATTGGTACGTGTATACACACGAAGGTATGAGTGGGACTGATGGTGGAAGGGGAGGCGTGTGGGCGCCCCGGTCCGTAATGAGAGCACAACATGAATGGGCATAGTAACTTGGCCCTCCAATGGGGCTGTGAAGGGGGTGCAGACACTTCTACAGCAATGCGTCCTCCCTTGGGCCTTGCACCGGCATATTGCCTTCTCCTAGCTGTGCGTGCGGCCAGTGCCGGCAGGTTGGGTGTTGAGGGGGGCTACCCTGACGTGTGCCCCTTGCCGCGGTCCTACCCCTAACAGGCCCCTCGGAACAACGTGGGGCACCTGGCCGCAGGCTCAAGGGGAACACGGAGTCCCCCTTCCATTGGACAGCAACCCCCCGCACGCCAAGGTTAAGCACCTGGGAGCGCATATAGTTCCAGTCGTTCACCAGCTTCTGGGTGCACTTCTCCACAATAGTAGCTGTGTAGATGGGCGACGCCTCGTTCGCTAGGTAGGAGGAGTAGTCCGTGGCAGTCTGTAGGTAGGTTAAACGGGCTCTGGGTCAAGTGAGAGCAAGAGCAGCGAGTTGATTGCCCGCGAGTCCCGAGGGCACACGTACCAGGTTGAGCTTGATATCCTCCAGCGTCTCGCATTGCGAGAGGTTGTTGTAGTCGGCTATCGTAAGCAAACCTGCTCGATGTCCGCGCACGATGGCTTCTGCGGTTTGCGCGAAGGCGGCAACCACAGGTCATAGGTCATCTGCTGGCCTCCTCTAGCGCAACAGCAATCCTTTCTCTGCGCACCTAGGAAGCCATCCTTGATGTTAAAGCTCATCATTTCAAACCCGTACATCTTTGCTAGTCCCTGCTAAACTGTTTGGTCTGGAAAGACTGGTGCGGTGGGTGGAGTCGCAGCACAAACGAGGGGGAACCTAGATAACAGGTGCCTAAACCTCGATGCACATGACTTGCCCTTACTCGAACGTCGCAGTTGTTACAGGGGAGGCCATCCCCAGCACCTTTCGCCCATGCGCTGGGTTACGGCAATTTGTGTTTGCGCTTCTCCCTAGCCCCAGCTGTGCATCGTTAGTTATCTGTGCTCATATTACGTATAGCAGGCAAAGCATACGCGTTGCGCTTTTAGGGCGACAGTACATTACATTTGTGCGCTTCGAAATTCCCAGTGTTTCACCCATTTTCTTCCTGTCCTAGCTCCTTGAACGAGTGCCATGGCTGGCCCAACGTTGCCAGAAACTGAGGATGTAGAAGAATTCATCGAGTCGGTGGACGAAGTCCACCGGCTGATAGAGGGCTTAAGGGAGGGCACCATATCTACGGACTACATAGACTCCAAAATAGATCGGAAGAAGCAAAAGGAGCAGGAGAAGGCAGCTGCGGCCCCAAAGCAGCTGTCGCGGCCCGCGGGCCATGTCGACACGCCACGTGCGGCAGCTGGCAGCCAACCCACAGCGAGCGCCTCTGCTTCAGCTAGTCCAGCGCAGGCAGCAGCCGACAATGGGGATACGGAAGATGCGGAAGAGGCAGAGGCGGAGCGAAAGGAGCGGGCCATGGCTAAGGTCAAGGAGCTCTTGGCCAACAGGGAGCGGAAGCTGCACGCTCGGGCGCGCTACGAGGAGTACGTCAAGAGTCAGGACCGCTCTGAATATGGCACAGACTACACGAAATGGGATATTTGGTGTCCCGAGGACGAGGAGGACGACATGATCAACTCCATAGGGCCCAACACACCACAGTTTCGTGCAATGGAGAAAGACATCGACGAACGGCACCGCCAGTAAGTCATACATCCGGAGTTGCTGCACATCAACATACCCCATGCCTGACGCAGTCAACCCCTGGCATGAATGCTATGCCCTTGAATTGTGGTTTAGGCCCCCCTCACCCTGTCCTGCTCCCCTGACACGTGAGAGTGAGACATGAAACCGTTAGGATCACAGCCGCTGGCCTGTGGTGCCAACGTGCTGGCACAAGCGACACACACATACACACCTCATGCACGGTAGCATCAAACCGGGGCGCAGCTATACATCTATACCACGAACCGTCAACGCCCAACCAGGCAACGGTCCTGTCTCGGCCCTCCTCCTTCTTACAGGCCTCAACCCCTGGAAACTCGCTCATCTAACGCCCACCTCCCCAACATTCCCCTAGGATGGTGGAGCGCCGGCAGCTGGCCGAGCGGGCCCGCGTGGCCGGCAACGCCGCCTACAAGTCGCAGCAGTACTCGGAGGCGCTGCGCTGCTACCAGCAGGGCCTGGAGGCGGAGCGCAGCAACATGGCGCTGCACGCCAACGCAGCCATGGCCGCCCTCAAGCTGTCCTGCTACGTGCAGACCATCGAGCACTGCGACAAGGTGGGGCAAGGCAAAAAGGACAGACACCACCCGCGGCATGCAATAATTCAGCAACAAAACTTACCAACGGGTTTGGCTTGAAGAACACGCTCCACGCGCCAGCTGCACCACGGCTTTACCCCCAATCACTTTCATGTAACAGTTACTGGGCCTAGTCACGGCTCTCACGCCGCTGCTTCCCCGTCCTCCTCGCTCCTTTCGCCCTCTCCTGCCCCCAGGTGCTCCACATCGCGGACTTCCTGCACAACAACAAGCGCGACCCGCTGTGCGTCAAGGCGCTGCAGCGCCGCGCCGAGGCCTACCGCGCGCTGCAGCAGCACGGCAGGGCGGTGGCGGACCTGCAGCGCGCAGCGGACCTGGAGCCGGGCAACGCGGAGGTGGCGCGGCAGCTGGCCCGCGCGCGGCAGGACGACGAGGAGGCGCGGAAGCAGCGGGCCATCGCCAAGGCGGTCAGCAAGGGGGCGGCGGGGGCAGGGGCGGAGGGCGGGGTGGGGGCCCTGGACCTGGAGCGGCTAGGGGAGGTGGAGAGGCTGGTGGGGGCGCTAGAGGGGCTGGGGGCGGGCGCAGGGGGGCAGCAGGGGCAAGGGGAGGGGCAGGGGCAGCAGGAGGGAAAGGAAGGGCAGGTGCAGGCTGTGGCGGGTGGGAGCTCAGCGGCGGGAACGGCGAACGGGACTGCGGCGGGCAGGGGGCCGACCCTGCCGCCGCGTGGGGCGGGGAAGGGCAAGGGGAGTGATGCGGCAACTGGGGCAGCAGCTGAGAAAGGAGCGGGCCTACTGGGGCTGTGCGAGCGGTTGCGGGAGCTGCTCAAGGGGGACGATGCCAGCTGCGTGTACTTCCGAGAGTGCGGTGGCATGACGCACCTGTGCGCGGCCATTTGCAAGCCGCCCTCGCCGGGCACGGCCCTGGCAGCCCCGCTGCTGCTGCTGAACGAGGCGTGCATGAACGACGGCAACCTGAAGCTGCTGCCCTCGCTGCGGGTGCTGCCCGCCTGCGTGGGGGCGCTGGGGGGGCAGGACGCGGACACGGCGGCCGCCGCCGCAGGGCTGCTGTGCACGGCGGTGACGCGCGAGGAGGTGCGGGTGGAGGTGTCGCGGCTGCTGGGCGCCGAAGACGGCCTGCTGCGGCTGGTGGAGCTGCTGCGGAAGACGGGGCCCGTGGTGCAGGTGCGTGGGGGAGTGGCTATACGGCTGACACCTTGCATGAAGGGACATGGCTTGGGTGGTGGTTTGCAGGTGGCGGTTGTAGCCCTGCAGGCTCCGCATCTAGCATGATACAGCGTCACTGCAACGGCCAAAAAGCACGGAGCTGCGCATATGCGTTCCTGGCCTATGCCTGGCAGGATGAGGTACTGACTGTCTCCTTGTTTCTGGCCTGCTACCCACGTGCACACACTGCAGGGCCTGGCCCTTGCGCTGCTGGGCAACTGCATGGTGGACAAGCCCACCAAGGCGGCCATGCAGGCGGCCTGGAAGCAGGGGCAGGGGCCGGACAAGGGCCAGCAGGCCCAAGGCGGCACGGTGTCGCAGTGCTTTTGCGCGCTGCTGTCCTCGCCCAACGACGCGCTGGCGGAGCGGGCGGTGGTGCTGCTGGGCAACATGTGCACCGACGCCGCCCTGCGCGGGGAGCTGGCGGCACAGGGGGAGCTGGTGCGGCGACTGCTGCAGCTGGCGGCAGGCACGGGGCACGCCAACGCGGGCAAGAAGCAAGAGCAGCAGCAGCAAAGTCAGCAGCACGAGCAGTTGCAGCTGGCGGCCATCACGGCTGCGTATAACCTGTGCGTAGACGATGCGGGGCAGCGGCTGGTGGCTGGGGACGCAGAGTGCGTGCGGGGGCTGTACGGGCTGCTGCGGCCGGGGGCGTGCGGGGCTGCGCTGGCGCTGGCGGCGCGGGTCTCGGGGCTGCTGTCGCGCGTGGCGAAAGTGGCCGCCGGGGCGGCGCTGCTGCTTGAGGCGGGGGCAATGGGCCGGATGGTGCAGCTGGCGGGCGAGGCGCTCAGCACCCTAGGCAGCAGCAGCAGTGGGAGCGGGAGTGGGAGTGAGCGGGAGCAGCAGCTCGGCGTGCTGGACTCGGCAGTGCGCATGCTGGCCATCTTCACCACGCCGGACGATGCCGCGCTGGCGAGGCAGCTGGTGGAAGCTGGCGGGGTGCGGGAGCTGCTGCGTGCGGTGGGCGCTGCGCCGGGCGTGGGCGTGGGCGAGTCGGTGCTGGGCAACGCGGGGCTGTGCCTGGCGGCGGTGGCGCGGCAGCGGGAGCACTTCGGGGCGCTGCGGGAGGCGGGGGCGGTGCCGGCGCTGGTGCGGGTGGCGTACGAGGGCAAGGGCAACACGGCCAGCAAGAACGCGGCAATTGCGTTGGCACGCATGGCGCATGACCCTGATATGCTGCAGCAGCTGCGGGATCTGCACGGTATTGAGATCATCTACCAGTACGTCAAGCCGTGAGGGCAGGGGGCAAGCAGGTTGTTGGGGCACCGGAGAAGCAGCGAGGTGAAGCTGGCGTGTGTGCGATGCTGGTGAGCTAGCGAGTATGGTTGTCGGCGTACGTTACAGAGTCTTGCAGTTACAAGGCGTGTGCACGCATGGGGTACGTTGCTGCGTACGACCATCAGCTGCTGAGCGGTGGCCACTGCAGGCAGGACGCTGCATGCATGCAGAACTGATGCACAGGCTGCATCCATAAGCATACATGTATCTACGCTGTAACCATGGGAACCTGGCTGTTACGCTGGTCCCCGGCTGAGTCTGTGCAGGGCATTCGGGGCGAAAGGTCTGGCAATCACACACTGAGTGCGTGAGCCCAAGCACTCGGAAGGCAGACACGAGACGCACAGGTTGCCACCGTTTCCGTCTTACAGTCCTGTTGATGTTCATGACCACGTGTGCTTCGTTTCCACGTTGCCAGATACCGTACTTGGGAGAGCAGTCAGCTAAGGACCCCATGTCCAGGCCATCGACGCTACGGAGGGAGACACCACTATCAGCTCCTACAGGTGCCCATTCAGCCACAAAGAACCAGCATAGACTCAAGCATCAAGGCCCACGAGAAGGCAGCCCAGAAACCCAAACAGCCCTGGCATTCTCAGCCAGGACGTGACCTGCAACAACCTGCACGCGCACTTACGGCACGAGGTGTACATCTAAGACGCTAATCCTGCACCTAACCGGCTAGCACCTCGTGCGGTGTTACTATGCAATGTGGACTAAGGAGTTCGGCTATGGGAGTTGAAAATGCTAAAACGACAATGGCTTCAAAACACTAGGGGTTCTAGGACGAATCCGGCCACGTGTCGTGACCCTAACTTATCGGAGGCAAGTCCACAGCACCTCATACCATCCGCCCAAACCGCCCGCCTGAACAGAAGATGTCAACCCCGCGCGAACCACGTGCAGCAGTCTGGAGTCAGCGCCGGACATGCCCATATGTGCGACCCTCTCCTCACCAGTCTCCACTACACAGGGTCATGCCATGAGCAGCTGCCGTTGGCCCAGGCTTACGAGCTGACGGACAGGGGGCTCAGAGCAGTGGGCTTGGACTGCGTCATCGAGCAGGCGGAGGGCAGGGCGCCCATCTCCGAGGTGCAGCTCGCGCGCGGGGAGAGCAGGAAGTCGCCCAGGGCCTTGAGGCTGCCCGCGGGCGACAGCAGGGGGCCGTCCAGGTGCTGCATGCTGACGGCGGGGGACAGCAGGGCGCCACTGCCGGCGAGCTCCTTGACCTGCTCGGGTCGGTCCGTCACAGGCTTGGCGCGGCGGGTGCGCTGGACCATGGAGAATGGGCCAGCGGCGACGGGGTCTGCCGACGCAGCTGGTGCAGTCTCGATGGACGAAGCCGAGAAGGAAGGAGCGGCGCCGCCCATGGTCATGCGGCGCATTGGGTCGCGGCCGCGGGCAGACCACTCGCGGAATAGGGTTCCCATGGCAGCCGGCGACTGGGAAGCGTTGGCGCCGCGCAGCACCAGGGAAGCGAGACGGGCAGCGGTTGTCTCCATTGTATCTGCGTACCAGCAGGCATGATGTCGGCACTGGTGGAGTCGATGGCGCAGTGGACGCGGGCGCATGGTGCCAGTAGCGCATGCGGGGAGTCTTCCAACAAGGCGGCATGACCCAAATGGAAACGACCCACAAGAGCTTTAGCTTACCTGGTGTAGGTTATGCAGCCTGGCTGATCCGCTTGATTGGTGCAGCGTCCTTCTTATTAGTGCGCCGCGGCGGTTAGAACGCTGTCGACGAGTGAGGAGGCCTAGAGTTGTGGGAATGCGAATGGATATTGCGCAAGCGCTTTATATATGCCTAATTGTGTGAGTAACATGGACAGTACGAGGCCTGCTGGCCATGCGCGGATCCACTTTCTGCGTGACTCTCGCAAACCGTCGGCACCATGCAACAGCCGCTTGCGGTACAAGAACTCGGCCAGAAGATGCCACTTGTTGTTGAATATGAGCAGCTTTGTTATCATTTTAGCTTGCGTCTGAAATTCGAATGAGCTGTTTACATCGTAAGGAGGACCCCCTGCACGATGCCACTACGACTTGCCACGCACACTTCCACGTTCCTATGCACTGTTTGCGTGCCAAAGAGTCATACGGTAGTGACTTGTTAGTCTCTCCATCTGCGAGTGCAGCCATTGGGGTCGTCAGCAGTAGGGGAGCTCCAAACCTCCAACGTCACTGTCCCCAGCGGCCAACGTACTTCGGCTGAGCAACCCCGAATGCCTGGCAGCTGCCCGGTGCTCCCCACTCGCGTAGCAAATGGCTGGGAAATGAGAGGGCCACCCACAGCAGGGGAGACCCACACGGATGGCGTCATCGCACAGATCTTACAAGAGCGCAGTCAATCACTCGCCCAACCCACCAGGGAAGTCCATTCGCATGCACGTGCCATGTGCCGTGTGCATGATCAAAGCAGGGCAGGCTCAGCAATAGTGGGGCAGCAGGCAAGTGGAGGGGCAAAGCAGCGGCAGGCATGAGGGGCAGAAGGTCGGGTGCATGCCAAGGTAGCAATATTGGAGTGCCGCATGCTGCGTACCGTACCGGTAAGGCGTGAACCCAGTCACGCCTGCTGTAGAGTGCCGTGCTGTGCTGCTGCCTGACGACTACAAGCCAGCCTCCCGCTGCTCTCGGCGTGAACTTAAACAACCGCTAAACAACCCTTCCCCGTTCCCAAGAGAGACACCCATAAGCCCATCTTCGCGTGAGAATACGCAGCAAGTCTGCCCCAACAACTTATGGGCATTTGCGTCAAAAGCGCCACTGCTACCCATACCGGCATACGTGCCGGTCCTACACCACCACCAGTCAGCCACACCACTGCTGGTAGCTAGACACCCATGAAAACACCGCCACGTGTGCTTAGGCGGCGGCGAAGCGAGCGGCGCGAGCCTGCAACACAGCAATGAGGGGGTAAGCGAAGGCCACATTCAGTACGCGTACAGGGTGGCGGCAAACAGGCGCAGGGGGCATGGGCGTGACATGGCGACTGTCTTGAAATGCTCCTCCACCTCCTACGCCGCAACCTGGCTGCACCCCCGCTGCCCTTGGTCAGGCTGCCAGGACCGCCCTGGCATCCCCCACAGGGCAACAGTGCCCCCACTCCATATTTTGGATAACATTCCGCCACGCAACGCTTCTCTAGCGCACCTTGCGCTTGGCCTCGAAGTCGTCGTCCGCCTTGATGGCCACGTTGAAGTCGGGCTTGTCCTTGGCGCCGCCGCCGGCGGGCAGCGGCTTGAACTTGTCCAGCCGCTGCTTCTTCCTGGTCTCCTCGTCCACGATGCCGAACCGCGCAGCGCGCTGCTCCTTCTTAATGGCCTCCAGCTCGGGGTGCTCGATGCCAAAGCGCTCGGCACGCTTCAGCGCCTTCTCCTTCTCGAGATCCGCGTCAATCTGCGAATGTACCGAAGGGATGGGTGCAATCGGGGTGTCGGGCGTGCTAGCAGGTTGGTTGAAACCCGGCGGCGCAGCGTGCGGTTGGAGCAGGCTGGCATGGCGGTTTTGGGAAGGGTGCATCAAGGTAACAAGATCTTCATCGACACCGGCCCGACAACGTGTTAAGCTGATCGCTTAACCTGCCCTCAATTGTTGGTACAGTAATCTTTAATGCCGCGTCTGCATTACATGCTGCTTGTTGAGGCAGGCCCCACACTGTCACGCGCAGATTGCTGGGGACCAGGACCCCCCACCGTCACCCTCCATGCTCACCAGGCCAAACCGCTGTGCGCGCTTCTTCAGGGCCTCCGTGTCCGGGTCCTTGAACCTGTCCAGGCAAGCGCACGTTCCGTGTTAGCATGACGGCCCCTCCCCGGGTCAAAGGGGGTGCTGCTTGTGCTAGGTGCCGGTGTGCGTAGATGCGCGCCTAGGCGCGTACGCCACCGCTCCATCTACGGTGTTAGCACCGCATAGGAAAGACAGGTCCGCCCACAGCATTGCTGGACGGCATATGGGGGTCTGCCCGGCCAAGCTGCCCCTGGCTGCCGACCCACCGGTCCTTGCGCTGGCGTAGCTTCTCCGCCTCCGTGAGGGTCTTTGGCTTGTCGGCCTCCGGCACGTTCACCACCTGCACTTTGACCGCCTCGGACTTCTGCGGAACAGGATAACAGCACCCGGGAACAGCGCACATGGTAAGACATCTTCCTCCGCCATCCGTGGGGCTCCTCCCAGCGTGCTTGCATCATGCTCCGAGGTCCCTCGTTGGGCCCGCTGGCATACCCCATCCGGTACAGCTCCTCGCGGCAAAAGCTCCGGATGGCAGCGCACACCCGCATCCTACTACACACCCACGTGTGGCACGCACAAAGGGGCACGCAAGGGTCCGAGGCTGACATTTCCGTACGGCAACTGCAGAATGGCACCCCTGCAGCCCGTTTCAGGCCCTTGATGACTGCGGCACCTGTTGCTCCATCTGCTAAACTCACCGCAGCCTCCGCCTCGTTGAACTGAATCTTAGCGCGCCCTTTGTGCTGGCCTGCATCCGCTGCCCCTGCATCCCCTTGCTGTGCCCCGGAAGCGTCCGCACCCCCGGCAGCCTCTGTAGCCCCCGCCTCAGCAGCTGGTTTGGAGTCCCCCGCAGCTGCGTCCGCCCCGTTGTCCGCATCTCCCGCTGCATCCGCCCCCTCCCCAGCTGCCGCTGCCGCCTGCTCCTCTAACGCCGCCTTCACACGGGCCACCAAGTCTGCTTTGTTGCCTGACTGCTCCAAGCCGAGCTCTTTGCAGGCTGCTTTCAGCTCCTGTACCGCAGCGACATAGATGGAGTCAAGTGTTAGATAGTTACCGTAAAAGCCCGATCGCATGCTTGGCGGGGCGAGGCCACGGAGCTTGACCTACATTGACTTTGAGCTTGTCCACCTCCTCTAGAGTGACCATTCCTAATCCTGATGGCTGATTCCCAGGTGATAAGGCGTCAACGCGGAAGAAGCGCAGGTATGTATCCTCCAGCAAGGACACCCCAGCTCAATAGATGATAACAAAGTTGGACAACTACTATGGATATTTACTACGGATGCGTCAAGCGACTGTTGGCGTGGAGGTTGAAGGGTTGCCAGTTTGCCGTGCGGCATGGCAATACCGGAACACCCATGGAAAGCGTTTGAAGGTCACTGCAAGACCAGACGTTTTGCGTGACTATCCTTACTGCTGCTGCAACTCCTGCCAAGCGCTGTTTCACTGGGTCTTGCCTACGGGTTTGAGAGATACAGGCCTGCTGCAACACCCAGCCGCGAATACTACTATAAGAGCAGCAATCTTTGGCTGTGTTAGAAGCGGCTGGCCACCATGGCGTCAGCCGTGGGCCAGAACACCCTAGGCATCGACGCAAACAACTTCTTTACCCGTGGGACTGCCGGCCAGACCGAGAATGTGGGAAAGTCTATGGTTCAGCTCCATGCGGAGCAGATGCAACAGGAGAAGGAGCAGAACGCTCTGCAGAAGCTAGCCGTGCTGCTCCCCCAGCTGGGCTTCTTCTCCCGGGTGGTGGCACTACGAGAGACAGCCTGGGACGTGGACAAGGCACTCACACTATTACGGAGGTTCATAGCCGAAAACGACCTGAAGCTTAAAGCCATACACAAGGTGCGGCGGTCAGCGTGTACACTGCGCACACCGCACACGGGGGCGGTCTGGCGTGAGGGGCATGCGTTGACAGCCCTGGTGCGAGTCGACCTCCTGGAAAAAACCCAGTCGCTGCGTACTGCTAAAAATGGCACACATGCATAACATATCTCAAAGGCGCGCGCACTGCACACTGAGAGACCGGCGCACTGCATAGTGCACGTGTGCGTGCTGAGCAAGCGTGGGTTACTGCTGGGTGCTGCCGCAGAAACGCAAGAAGGTGCAGCAGGAGCTGGACAAGGAGGCCGAGGGGGGCAGCGGCAGCGGCAGTGAGTCGGAGTCGGGCAGCGGGTCAGGCGGGAGCGACAGCGACAGCGGAGGCGAGGGGAAGAAGGTGCGTGGAATGGGCTGTTGCCTCCAGTCATGGGGTTGGACTGTGGCCAGGGGTCAGGCAGCAGGAGCTGCGCCTCTCCTACGGCTTGTGTGCCGTGACTCTCGCTGTGCAACATGAGTGCATGACAGGTGACACGTGCAAGGCGACACATAGTACTCGGTCGTTCAGCACCTGGTGCACGGCCTGCGCTGTGGGGCACACAGGGAAGGGGAGGTGCTTGGTGCTCCGAGCACTGGAGTCAACATGATTTGTGCACGTGGCCACGGCGCCATAGGAACACGTGTTCCAATTCAAGGCAGAGATGCGGTGCACGTTGTGGTTTCAACCCTCTCACTTTGGTAGATTGCAGTTGCACTTGTTGCAGGCACGGGCACACGTAATAGGCTGCCAGTTGTTGTCTGTGCACGGTAACATCCATAACTCATGGCCACGGCCGTTGTCCTAGCACGGGTTGTGCTTGACGCTCTCCACCGGCATTTGCCCCGCAGCGCAAGCGGGGCAAGGACAAGGGGCGGAGCAAGGACAAGAAGCGGCGGAAGGAGAGCAGCAAGGACAAGAAGAAGGGGAAGCGGTCCAAGGAGAAGGACACGGGGACCGCCAAGGCCAAGACGCTCACCCACTCGGAGGACTTCGGCAAGTACGGCATCATCCGCGAGGTGAGGCGTGGGGTTGCCCCATGTGTCCGGGCCAACCCGGGCCGGTCGGTTTGTCCTTCATTCCCAAGCAAAAGGTTCTAGAGTTCCGGTCAAGACAGGTCCAGGGGTTCACAACGGCTGGGACGCGCAGCCATCCATGTAGTCATGCTTTCCTAAGGCTTTCCACGTGCCTCAGGGCCGGCTGCGGCTGCCTAAAGGATTCGCGCAGTCGCGTGACTGTGCTGCTCACCCCGCACCCGCCGCTGTGCCACCGGCGCCCGCAGAGCGACGCCTACGCCAAACGCAACGAGTTCATCCTGTGGGCGCTGGACGTGCGCAAGGTGGATGTTGAGAACCTGGGCAAGTTCGAGGAGCGCGACCTGTTCAAGGACTACATGGAGGACTACAACACGGGTACGTACCGCGCTGCGCTACCCTACCTTACGCTACTCAACAGGCTACTAAACAACCCAGCAGACTGGTAGTTCGCCGCTGATTAGCATGCTAGCCACGCCGCTTACCGGCTTTCAGTACAGCTGCTGTTGGCAGGCGTGTGGTTCACCGCCTGTCGAGTCGCGCTTGATGTCTGTGTGGTGGTGTTTTTGGCGCCCGCAGGCACGCTGCCGCACCGCAAGTACTACGACCTGGAGGCCTACGAGCGCGCCCGCGCCGCCAAGGCGGCTGCCAAGGGCGAGAAGCTGGCGGCCAAGAAGGGCAGCCGGCTAAACGACGAGGAGGAGCTGCGGCAGCAGCGCGCCGAGGAGCGGCAGAAGCTGCAGGAGGAACGCCTGGCGCAGGCGTACCGCGACATCAAGTACACGGACAAGGCGCAGGAGATGCGGCACCAGGTGGGTGGGGTGCAGCTGGCAATGGCGAAGTGGCGGGGTGGGTGGGGTTGGGGTGGGGTGGGGATGCGCCGTTGGGCTGCGGTGGGGCGCCTGTCGTACATGGTGGGCTTCGCCGTGCTGGTGGACAGGACATTCCCCTGCTTGCACTGTTGGCCAGCTAAGTTGTCCCGCTCTCACGGTTGCCATGGTGCCACCCCGACATTCACTTACTTCATGCTCAACAACCCTTCCTCCCACAGGAAATGCTGCGCAAGCAGATGGACCTGGCCTACAGGACGGGAGACAGGGCGACGGCACAGCGTATCCAGACGCTGCTGCTACCAGACGACCAGAAGAAGAAGTAGTGGAGTGCCCTGGTCGTGTAGGGTTCGGGGGCCGTTGTTGTTGGCTGGTGGCCGCAGGCATGGTGGCCGCGTGTTGGGCTGTATCATGAGTGCTGATGTCATCTACGCGTGACCCACGTCACGTAACGCAATTCAGTACATGCAGTACAGGCTGTAGGCAGCAAGGGGTGGACCGTTGCGTTGCGTTGCGTTGGCAACGTAGGAACCGCTGCTGGATGTTTTGCTGGCACTGTTACTGGCCGGCATATGAGTCGTGTACTGCCTTCACGTGTTCCAGCTCTGCTGACAGTGACATCGAACCGCACAATTTGCGTTGTTTGTAACAGGGGTCCGCAACCTGTGGCCGCAACTCATGACACGCGATCGAGCCAACTTATTCTCTTGGGTCCGTCCGTCCATACCATCCTTTGCTGTCACAAACGGAGGTGCCTAACCGGCAGCGTCAGGTGCACAGTCCTAGGCTGTGCGTACCCAAAGTGCCAAGAGACCAAGCCACGCTCTTGCTTCATCATCAATATCATAGCACAAAGCTTCCAATATCTCCGCTGTACAATCAAAGCGACATCTGCTTCTTCTGGTCCCACTGACACCGAATGGTGGTCACACGTGTAAGGGTAAGATGCAGTCGTATGCGGTAAAAGTGGCCATGTCTCAAGCCTAGTTCAGGCTACAAGCACTCGGTACTAGTGTTGTCGTGCCGGCGGCACCCAGCCGGCACCGTCCAGCCGGCACCGAAATCAAATTGCAGGTCATCCCACGAGGTTACTGTAGTGCCTTGCTCGCGTTTGTGTCTCAGTTCATCTGCAGCAGGGAGGAACACAGGGCTTGTAAGCGCTCCACACAGCTGCTGCTGCACAGGAGGGGACGCTCGCACTAGCAAGGGCAGCGGGTGCATGAACTGGTATACCGGTACTAAAATTCCACAGCAAACCAAGGTGAGTTCTGTGGTGCCCTCGCGCACAACACCATAGCAGTAGCGGCGCCGGCCCCCCCTGCACTCACCCGGTTCAGTGAGGAGCGCACTCCAAAGCCGATGTCCATCTGGGACCTGGGCTGCGTCACCAGCTTCAGCAGCTCCGGGTCCAGCGGCGACACGTCAATGCCCGGCGTCTCAGGCGCGCCACCCTCGCTGCCGCCAGCGCTTGCACGCACTGCGGATATCGGGGTGACCGCGTCATCACCGCCCGCGTTCACCGAGGCGTTGACCGCTGCCGAGGACATGCTCCGCGGGACAGCAGGCGGCGGTGTCACGGCGCCCGGCGTGCCGAAGCCCGGCTTGTTGTTGCGGCGGAGCGCAGCAGCGCCCTGCGTGGTGGTGCGGCTGAGGAACGCCACGCCGCTGGGGGGAGTGTGGCGGGGTGCCGGCGGGGTGCCCTTGGACATGGGCGTGTTGGCGTCGTCGACCCCTGGGCTGGCGGCCAGAACCTCAGACCTGCTGCCGGAAACGGCCGGGCCGAAGGGGCTGCCCGCCGCGTAGGCCTGCTGATCGGAAGACATGGCTGCGGAGGTGTCACAGCCGTTGCGCAGCTCGTTGAGCTGCTGCTCCAGCTTCTCCGTCATGAGCTGCAGTTTCCGGACCTGCAACAATACATGGGGTGCACGATGCTCAGTGTAGTCATGCACAGCAGCAGCAACAGTAGCACCCCCTAATGCGTGTGTCCCGTTGTCCACTATGCACTCAGAAAGCTCCACGCGACCCATGTTCGCAAGCCTCAACAACTACATACTCCTGCCCATCTTGCTGTACTTCGGTGCCTGTAAGGGAAGGACCACCTACCAGCTTGTCCTTGAGCTCCAGCTCGCCCTTGTACTTTACAGTGTCGGCCGTCAGCTGCGCCTCCAGCTGCTTGACCCGCTCCTCCACCTGCAGCTTGGCGTCCCGCCGGGGCGCCACATCGCTGGCAATCTGCGCCTCCAACTTGGAGATGCGCTCAGCCGCCTGCCGCTGCGCCGCCTCCCACTCCCCACCCAGCGCCGCCGCCTCAGCACGCAGCTGCCGCTCGCGCTCCGTTGCCTCCGCCGACTCCTTCCGTAGCCGCTCGCACTCGGCCTGCAGGCGCGACAGCTGCATCTCCGACTGCGTGCACGTGGCTTGCAGCCGCTCGCACTCGGTCTTGAGCGGCACCAAGCGGCTCGCCGCGGACGCCTCGCTGGCCTGCCGGGCCTCCTGCACCGCCGCCGCCAGCGCCGCCTGTGCCGCAGTGGCCTGGTCCGCAAGCTGTCTCCGCAGCCCTGTCACCTCGGCCTCTGCTGCCTCCGCCCGCCCAAACGCTGCACGTCCCTGCTCGTCCAGCGTCTCTGCTGCCGCCTTCGCCTCCAGCTCCAGCGCCTCCGCCCGCTGCGCATGCTGCCGTGCCTCAATCTCGAGCAGCTCTACCCGCCTGCGCAGCGCCTCCGCCGCCTGCTCCTTCACAGCTGCGCCCGCCTCAGCCTCAGCCAGCCTACTCTGCAGCTCTTTGGTAGTGGTGCCTGCCAGCTGCAGCGATTCCCGCAGCCGCAGCTGCTCCCCACTGCCCGCCACCTTGTGCTGCTCCAGCAGCGCCAGCTGCTTCCGCGACGCCGCCAGCTCCTCCTCAAGCTGAGCCACAACACGCGCGTGCTGCTGGCTGCTCTGCTGCTCGGCAGCCAGCTGCTGCTGTGCGGAATCCGCAGCCCCTTGCACTGCGGCAAGCTCCTCCTTAAGCTTTGCCGACTCGGCAGCGGACTTGTGGCGTGTCTGCTCCAGCTCAGCACGCAGCTGCGCAGCCTCCGCCACCGCCTGCTCCAGCTCAGCACGCAGCTTCGCCGCCGCTGCCTCAGCCTGCTGCACGCGCTCGCCGGAAGATGCACCCTCTGCCGCCAGCTGCCCCTTGAGCTTGGTCAACTGCTGCTGCGCCGCCGCCAGCTCGTCTTGCAGCGCTGCATGGGCGGCCTGCAGCTGGTCCGCGCGAGAGTTGGCCCCGGCCACTGCGCCGTCCGCCTTCGACACCTTCATGTTCAGCTCCAGCAATTGCATCTCCAGCTCCGTCACCCGCGTGTGCTCTGCATTGGCGCGGTCTTCGGCGTCCCTCGTGTTCTGCTTGAGCATCCACAGCTCCGACGCAAGCTCATCCGCCTTGCTCTCCCCATCCAGGGCCCGCTGCTCCATGGCCATCCGCGCCTCCTTCTCCGCCTGCACCTCGTCCAGCAGCTTCCGCAGCTGCTGGTCGCGGGCGGACGTGAAGTCATTGAGCTGCTGCTGCAGCTCCGCCACCTTGCGGTTGGCCCTGCTCTGCAAGCCGCTGTCCTCTTGGCGGTTGGCCAGCTCCTGGCGCAGCTGGTTGTTGCAGGCAACCACCTCCTGCAGCTTCCGCTGCAAGTCATCGACGCTGGAGCTGAGGTCCTTCTTGGGCGCGGCGCTGGTGACCTGCGCAAATGTCCGCACGTTGCGGGCGCGCTGCGCGAACCCCAGGGTGCCGCGGGTGATGGTGGCGTCGTCCTCGAACCGCGACACGGTGGCCACCACCGCCACGTGCGCGTTGCGGGGGTCCAGCCCCTCCTGCAGCATCTGGGTGAGCACTGAGTCCCGGTAGGGCACGTGCTCCTCCCTCCCAGCCAGGCATGAGATGACACGTCCCAGCGCCGTCAGGCTCTTGTTGATGTTGATGGTTTCGCTGGCCTGCTGACTGCTGCAGCTGTGCAGGATGCTCTCGCTGCCTGCAAGACGCGAAGTGCAGCAGCATAACCAGGGCATAGGTGATGTCTTATCAGAGGGTGCGGAAACAAGTGTACTTCAACCTGTGGCAACCGGTCCTGCGCGTCGCGTGCACCAGTACCTGGCAACCAAGGGACTCTCCCATCACTGCTTTTGTTGGTCCTCGGGCAGCGGCACATGCGCTCCTCCATACTGGAAGGCATAGGTGAGCAGACCCGCCCTAACCCGCCCTAACCAGCTTACCGGCGAGGTCCACCAGGAAGAGCGAGGCCGCCAGGCCCTTCTTCCGGTCGGGGGACGTGTCGGAGGAGGCCAGCGACATGGCGGGCGGCTGCTCGATGGTGATGCGCACCATGGCGTGGCTGCGGCTGGAGCTCACGTTGCGCACGGTCGAGTCCTGGGTCCTGAGCGCCAGCGCAGCGGTCATCTGGGCCACCGCAGAGGCCACTGCATGAGGGGCAGCCCAAAGCAACGTTGGGCAGGGGCCAAAGCAACGAGTAGAAAACAGGGGAGAAATACAGGCCTCTTGAGAGCCTCGGGTATCTTGCTTGGCATCCTCCCGGTTCCCCGGAATCGCACCTGTCGCACCTAAACCACATCAACGGCAGGCAGTCCCTTTGAAATACGCGCATCCCCGACCACACGCGCTTTCGTTGTTTGCTTCATGCCCTTGCATGTCCAATTTACCCACCTGACGTCATGGTCATGGCCTTTGTTGCGTTGAAGTCACACATGGGCCGCTGGAGCCGGGTTTTCTTCACGCCCGTCTCGTCCAGCAGCACAAACAGCTCCTCGTTGTACACCTCGAACACGGACACGGACACCCGCGCCCTGCTGCTGCCGATGCCCAGCGCGCTGTCCACGTGGTGCATGGTGAGCTGCAGCATGCCGTACTCCGAGCTCTGTAGTGAATGGAGGGAGTCGAGAAGGACAGCGAGGCTTAGAGTGTGCCGCAAGACGGTGTTTACCGACTTAGGGGGTTACCTTTGTGTTCCAAGCGGATTGTGGTCCTATATTGGTGCGGTCGCACTCAGGCAGCTCCTAGCGCCACCACTGAACACTGACACGCCGCTGACGTGTTTCGTAGCTGCCGTTCGCACTGGCAGGTCGTACCTCCTGGCGGGTGGCGTTCTCGTTCCTGCCGAACATGGTGTAGGTTTTGCCGCTGCCCGTCTGGCCGTACGCAAGGATGGTTGCGTTGTAGCCCTTCAGCACTTGCTCGATAGGGGCCTGGCACACGGCTGGCGAGGCAGGAACAGCACAGGTGTTAAGGAGCAATCACCTGGTAGCAACACGACTTCAGCTGCAACCCATCAGTCGTAGTTGAAAATGCTCTGAGTACCTACTCTTGAAAACCTCCTGGTTGGTGGCCTCAGTGAGGATGTCCTCGAAGTCCGTATACCTGCCATGGGCAGGGTTATGGCTGAGGGTTACACGCCACCATGGCATTGCGGCTTGTGGGTTGCCAGCGGAAGCGCAGTCAGGTTATCCTGGTCCGCACTCCCTGTCTTGGAAGCAGACAGCCACAGCCCTACCTGTGTTCGTTCTTTTTGCCCGGTGCCGGCACTGCCAGTGTCCTCTTGCCGTCCAGCTCGCTCAGGCACAGGGCCTCCGCGTTCCGGCCTGCCCACGCCAAGGGACCCCGCTTTAGCCGCAAAGCCCTGCAGCCTTTGCAGCTAATAGTTGCTGTGCTTTACCTTGGTGCTTAGCCAAATCGTCTGATGTAAGGGGCTTGATTCGCACAAACACCTGTGGCCAAGGCAGCATCCCGAGTCTTTTACTGGTGGGCTTGTTGGTCCATGGCACAGCAACAACGCCCTAACGGCACTGACCTTGACGGCCTCGCCGACACCGCCGGACTGCCGCATCTTTCTACATGTAGCAGACTCGGTTATGTGGCTCCGCGCCATGTGCGGCTTGATGCATGTTTGCGCTCGGCGTAGGATGGTGACATCGCCCCGAGCGCTCGGGGGTGTAGCGATTCCCTCATCGATTGGGTCCATTATGTAGTTGTATTTAACTAGCAGACTTGCAGTTGCGTCCTCAAAATGCCGGTTAGCCTGCCCGGGGTCAGGGCACTGACAGCAGCTGCAATTTGCCCATGGATACGCGTTTGCCCATAGCAGCAAGCTGTGAGGCACAGTATATATAGGTGCCTACATAAATGCTAGATACTGGAGTGTCCCTTGCGGCCTTGCAACGCAGTGGGAAGGCTGTCACTGGCAATTGCGGTTTGAAACAGTTTCTCCAATCCAGCAACGGTTATGTTATGTGCAGACAGGGAGCAAGGCATTATGTTCTTACTTTCACCATAGTGGCTACATTGCTTACTGTATTGGGTCCATGCTGCTGATGCTTCTGCGTTCTTCCCGACGGCTGCCCCAGCCAGGCTACCCACGTACCATGGGCACGTACTATGGGCAGGTCCTTGCTTACCCAAGTTCTTCGCTCCCCCGAGCTGAACAGCTGCTATTATAGCAGCTCACATATTTCAGCCTTAATTGTCACTGCGGACTCACCGCGGGGGCACCGGAGGGAGGCAGCTGGGGCTCTCCCTTGCGTTTGGGGTGGTGTGACCCCTAGTGTGACACCTGTGACTCTGCCCCTGGCCCTGACAACTCCCCGATTTTGTTGCTAACTGGCGTCGCTATCCTCAAAAGAAGAGTCAATCGGGATGCTAGGTTGACACACTTGAAACAACAGATGTGAGATGTCAGCCTTTGCGTATGTTAACCCATCTGCCAGGGGTACAGTATGGCAGCTCCGGGCAGCTACCATAGTCGCACACGCGCCACATCGCCCAGCTGCACAATGTTTCAGCCCTTCGTGCAGTACAAAGTTGCAGATGCTGCTGAGAACACAGGCAAGCTAGTAAACATGATGCCTTCGCCTCGTGGCGGCTGTTGGATGTGCACCTTGCTTCACTGGATGCCTCACAACCGCAGGCACAGCTCCTCCTCTTGATGACCCATGCACCCTTGCAGTCAATGTACATTCTGCAGTCTGCAGTCCGCAGTCCAAGTGCATTCCCAGCCACACGGAAAAACTCCTGAAGTGCGCCAATGTACCTCCGAATGATTGATAAGGCCAGCTACATTCCTTCCCACTGATAAAGCCCAAGGCCTTTACCCCCACCACGATCGCTGGCCGCGCAGGCAGCCTCCTTTACGCTGGCATGGCGAACGTCCCCTGCGTTGCTGGCGCAACGCCTTGTGGGTAGTACGCTCCAGGCGGGGGCTGCACCTGGCCTTGGGCGTAACCTGGCGGCGCGTAGGACAGCGGAGGAGGAGGAGGCACAGGGTAGGTCGGCTGGGCATAGGCGTGCGGGTGCAGGACAGCTGCTGCTGGTGGCGCTTGCGGCACAGGAATCGGCGCGTAGGCATATCCAGGCTGCTGCACATACACCGGATGCTGCGCAGGCTGCTGTGCATAGACGGGTTGGGGCGGAGGAGCAGCATAGACAGGTGGGGCAGGTGGCTGCATGTACATGGGGCTCAGGGGTTGTGGGGCCACAGCTGGTGACTGCACATAGGCGCTGGGAGGGGGTGCATACGCGGGTGCCGCATACACAGGCCGGTGCATGAGGGCCATACCGGGGGGCTGCGCGTAGACCGGCGCCGCACCAGCGGGGTAGCCCTGTGGAGGCTGCGGCGCGTAGGCGGGCTGGCCGGCTGGAGGCGGCGCCATGCCTGCGGCCGGCACTGCGGGGTAGGCTTGCTGCTGCTGGGGCGGCGGTGGTGGGGGCGCTGCCGCGGGAGCTTGTGGCGGTAGGACAGCCGCAGGCGGGGCCGCTGGGTGCGGGGCCGCTGGGTGTGGGGCCGTGGGTTGCGAGGCCGCTGGTTGCGGGGGCGCTGGTTGCGGGGCAGCTGGCAGCGGGGCCGCTGGTTGCGGGGGCGCGGGGTGCGGGGCAGCTGGCAGCGGGGCCGCTGGTTGCGGGGCAGCTGGCTGCGGGGGCGCGGGGTGCGGGGCCTGCGGCTGAGGTGCAGCAGCGTGAACAGCCTGCGGCTGTGGCTGAGGGTACTGCTGCTGCTGCTGCTGCTGCTGCTGGGCTGGGTGGACAGCTGCAGCGGGAGCACCTGGCGGCACTGGCGCTCCGGCGACCCCTGCAGCTGGGGCTGGGGCGTGCTGCGGCAAAGGCGCGGCTGCAGCAGGTGCTGCACCGTGGCCCGCTGCCGCCTTCGCCGGCGGCTGCCCCGCCTCTGGAGGCGCAGGAGCCGCAGCTGCCGCGGCGGCGGCACCAGCCGCCGCAGCCGCAGCCCCGGAAGCTGCAGCGGCGGCCCCTGACGCCGCGGCCGCCGCGCCAGCAGCGGCCGCCGCCACCCGCTCAGCTCGTGGCGGGGGCGGCGCTGCGGAGGCCGCTGGAGCCGCCGCCGATGCAGCGGCGGAGGGTGCCACCGCGGCGGCCGCCGACCCCCGCGAACGGCCGCTGGCTGCGGACATGACGCTCTCCTGACGAGAGAGGGCAGGGCGCGAGGCACGGGGCGTCTCCGCCAGCTCGTCCTCCTCCTCCGAGTCCCTGATCGGCACCTGCAGGTTGGGTTGGTCATCATGCTCCACAGGCCGCTCCTGCGCAGCCCGTGGCGACGGTGGCCTGCTGGGCCCGTCCCCATCCTCCTCATCCGTTGAGTCCGGCATTGGAAAGCCGTCCCCCTTCTTGGTGACCGCCTTGGCCTTGATGTTCCCCGTCTTCGTCTTCAGCTTCTCCTTGCTGGACACCGGGCCCTGCTCGCTTTCCCCGCCGCCGCCGCCGCCACCACCACCGCCCCCAGCTGCTGCCGCCGCCACCGCCCTCCGCTTCGACCGCGACCTCTCCCGCCGCCGCCGCTCCCGCCGCCGCTGCTTCTCCTCCCGCTCGCGGCTGGCCAGCTCCCGCTCAAGGCTGCGCAGCGCGCGCTCCCGGCTCCTGTGATCCCTCTCCATGCTGCGGTGCTCGCGCTCCCTGCCGCGAGCCTCCCGCTCAAGCCGCCGTTCCTCCCGCTCTAAGCTCCTGTCGCTCCGGCCGTGGTAGCGGCTGCGGCTGCGGCTGCCCTTGCGCGGGCTGCTGCGGCTGCGGCGGCGCTGGTGGTCGTCGCCGCGGTCGCGGCCCTCCTTGCGGCGGTCCTTGTCGCGCCCGTGGTCCCTGCTGGGGCGCCGCTTGCTGCGGGAGCCGCTGCGCTTGCGGTGCCTGCAGGGCAAGGGACGGTGGCAGGAGCGTTTTTTATTTTGAACTTTCAGGCTTGGCGATGGCGGTGTGCTCCATTCACAGTGGGGCAACGCCAGGAGCATAGGGCACGTGCCGTTGCTTTGGACGCAAATGCGGAACCGTTCATCAGGCAGTTTGGAGCAGCTGCAAAAGCGCCACCTCGCTGTGCATGGGGATGGCTCTTGCTTCATGCGTCCCCCGATCACGCGCACATTACCGACCTGCTTCGCTCCCGTCTCCTGTCGCCTCGGTCGCTGCCCTCCGAGTCGCTGTCCCCGCGCCGCCGGCTCTTAATCCGCCGCCGCCGGCTGCCGCTCCGCTCCCGCCGGTCCTTCGAACGCCCCTTGCTGCCGCGCCGCCGCCGCTCGCGATGGCGGCTGCCGCTGCGGTCGCTGCCCGGTGAGTGGTCGCTGTCACGGCCCCTGGAGTCCCGCCGGTGGCGGCTGCGGCTGCCGTGCCTGCGACCGCCCCTGCCGCTGTGGGTGCTGGCGCTAGCGGGCACGCTCGAGGTCGTTGCGCTGCTGACGTCATCACGTCCGTCGCGGTGGCGGCGGTGGTGGCGGTCCCTGCCGTGCCGGTCCCTGTGCCGCTCCTTGCTGCCATGGTCCCGGCGGCTGCTGCGGTGGCGGCGCTTGTCCTTCTTCTCCCTGCTGTCCTTGGAGCTCTTGCTGCTCTTGCTGGCATCGCTGCCACTGCCATCAGAACTGCTGCTCCTGCTGCCGCCGCGCTTGCCCCGCCTACGCCTCTTCCCGCCGTCCGAGTCGCTGCCTGATCCAGAGCCAGACGGTGACGGGGACCGGCCGCGGGAGGACGCAGGGGAGGCATCACGGGACCCGCCCCTGTGCTTACGGCCCCCTTCCCGCCGGCTGCGGCTCTTGCTCTTACGCCTCCGCTCCCCACCGTCACGCCGGCGGTCCCGGCTCTTACCACGTTCCCGGTCCCGCTCCTTGTCTTTGCGGCTGCGGCTCTTGCTGCGGCTCTTGTCCTTCCGGCGGCTGTCTTTGTCCTTCTTTCCCCTCGAGTCCCGCTCGCTGCTACGGTCCTCCCCCCGCCGCTCCCTGTCCCCCCTGCCCTTGCTCTTGCTCCTGCCAGCCTCCCGGTCGCCCATCTCCGGCATACGGTGGCTAAGCTCGCTGCCTTCGCCTGAGGCCGGGGCTTCGCCCTCGGGATAGAGCCCGGACTCGAAGGTGAACTCGAGTGGCTTGAGTTGACTGAGGTGCGAGCATATGGGGCAGCAGGCAAGAAAAAATCATTGCCACAGTCAAAGGTATGGCACGTGTGGGTCACACAGGTTCAGGTCAGCAGTGGCAAGGGAACCCATAGGGGCTGCTGACAGCGATTTAGGAAGGTCGGGAGCACCCGGCTGACTTTGCGAGTAACAACGAGCAGGGCGGGCTGCTGACATGCCGTGCGTACATCCACTGAAACGCTAGCCGCACCAATTAGCTGGCTTATGTAAACGTTTTCACGTGTGATCCATGTTATCCTACATGGTGCATGGGTGACGCGCAACAAGGCGCAGTGCCCAAATCCCCTGGAGATGTGCTGTTTGGCCTGAGGACACCCTGTCAATTCCCAGCCCTTAGCCCACCGTACTCACGGGTTCTGGCTGGCGATCGCAACGTTGCCCTGGACGTTGAAGTGGTGCCCTGCGCGGGGGTTCACGGCACCTCGGTGAGATCATAGCTTTGGTCATGAGCGTTGAGCGAGAGCCCCGCACCGGGGTAATGCTGCGGAGGTTGCATGCACCTGCATGCACCCAAAGGACTCCCAGGGCCAGGCATTCGCCTGACTTGCCTCCACGGCAAGACAACCAGTGGTGTTCTTGCACCGTAACCGCCGAACACTTACTCTGCAGTAGCTCCTTGAGCTTCTCGGCGTCCCGCTGTGCCTTGATGCGGTCAACCTCTTCGTTCACGTAGTAGTGGCGCCCTGGCTTGTTGGACTGCTTGACGTACTGCAACAGGGATGGAAATGCAGAGCGGCCTTGCAGTAACGAGGTGTAGTCATACAACCAGTGCCGTGTTTGGCAAGCTGCAGGCAAGAGAGTGCAGAACGGCGCCGGACCCGGGGGGGCGGGATCTCCTGCTGGTATTGTACGGTCTACGGAGGGGCTGCTAAGCTGCTGTCCCTGCTGTCTGAGAGCCATACAATGTCAGCTGCTTGCAAGGGCTGCATACTAAGGTGTTCAATCGTTGAGCCCCTCGCCGGTTTGAGTAAGCTTCGTCTGACTCACCACAAACGGCCCCTTCTTCTTGCGCTCTTTGAACTCGGGGTCGGTGGCGCGCTGTGCTAGTCCTCGCACCCAGTCCTTCTCGGGGTCACTTGGCGGGTCGCTATCTACAACTGTCTCCGGGTCGCTGCCTCCGAGGGCCGCTCTCAGCAGGCCCAACTCCCTGAGAAAGCGAAGGAGATGTCGGTTATTCGTTTGCGCGACTGGGGCGGGCGCACGTGATGGAACAAAACAGAAAGTATAGCAGCTATACAGGAGTCTTAAGTAGATGCTACTGTAGGCCGGCACAAACTTACTCGTCGTCAGAGGACATGGCCAGCCCTGGCCCTTCGACTGGCACGCAGCCGAGGCTGCCAGCCTTATCACCGGCGACCCAGTAGCATATATATCGTTGTTATTGTAATGAAGCTAAAGATGGAGCGGTAGGCGCTCGCGAGAGGTAAGAGCGCGGTTGCCAAGACGGACAGAAACGAGCTTACAGCACGTCAATCATGCAGCGTGTAGATACTTGTTAGGCAGCCCGTATTTATATAACCATGTGCGGCTTTGCATTGCTCTCGTATGGGGTTGCATGCATGGCAAACTTGCACGGCAATGACTGTCCACCTTCGCCGCGTCGGAACCACAACGTTCGTCCATTTGCTGCTCCATTGAGAGCAACGACGATGTATATTATGCTCTTAATGACCTTCTGACAGCAAGTACAGGCACCAAAGCGCCAGCACTGTGGCCAGAATCCTCGCCCTAAAACACTCCTATGCCCTTGTGCTCACCGGCCGCGCCGGCAACTGCGCGACAAACACTGCGCCACTACAAATCACTCTTGCGGATACAACAGCACCCTAACGGAGGCTCGCCTCACTGGCTACGCCCCAGCTCTGGTGGCGCAACCCAGCCGGGCGCACGTGCAACCGCCATCACAGGGGTCAAGGGCACTGCAGCGACTAGCAGCCAACCGACCGACAAGTGGCGTCTTGTCATGGAGGAGGGATCAACTCTGCCACGCGTGCTGAGCGTGCAATCGCACGTGGTGCACGGCTATGTGGGCAACAAGTGTGCAGTGTTTCCGCTGCAGCTGCTTGGCATGGAGGTACGGCAGTGGTGCCAGCCCGACAGGATCACCCCCCGTTATAGGTACAAGGATGATCGTGCAAGTAACCTGACGCCGGGCGTGACCTCTGGGGTACGGTTTGAGCTGAAACCCCAGGGTGTTGGGTGCGCAGCCGTGTGGAGCACAGCTGACACTGTGGTAGTATGCTGCCCTTCTCTGATGCATGCTGTCCACACCTTGTGTGATCCAGGTGGACCCAGTCTACAGCGTGCAATTCTCCAACCACACGGGCTACCCCACCTTCCGGGGGCCCGTGTTCGACGGGGACCAGCTGCAAGCCCTGGCGCAGGGGCTCGAGGAGAACAAGCTGCTAACACACACGCACCTGCTCACAGGTCGGTTGCGCTGCATGCCGGCGGCAGGCCTTGGCGCGTTGCAGCCAGAACCACTGATTGGCCGTGGCCCATGTGTGTCAATGGGTAGCGGAGGAGGGCTAGGCTTTGTGCCACTGGTGGGGTGTCTGCGTTGCTTACCCGGATGTGTGGTGGCCAGGTTGTGCCGAGGTTTCCGGCTGACGCCTGACCGCATGCTGCCACGTGGCGATGCTGCAGGTTACATTGGAAGCCTGTCGTTGTTGAAGGCCATTGCTGACCTGTGCAGGTGAGGCACTGGTTGCGCTAGTTCGTCGTGGCGGCTGCTGTGGCGGTGTGTGGTTGGCGCGTCCGACATGCCAGTGTGGTCACACCAAGGCACAAGCACGAATGTAGTATTGTCACACGGTCATGAAGCTAAGGCCTGCAACCAACTTGTCGCCCCTCCCGCAGCATATTAACCTGGCTATTAACCTGCCCCTCCCGCAGCATGCTCAAGCGTCACTCACCCAACCTGACCTACGGTAAGCCACAGCGCCGTTCCCAGGGGCGGCCCAGGCACGCCAACTCCCCACCACCTGCGAACCACGTAGCTTCCATGGCGCTCCTCTCTGCACCTCTTAGCCCACACGCGACCCCTATTTCTACTCGCCCTAGCCACAGACAACCGACCACTGTCTCGTCCCATCGTGGACGTCCTCCAGCCCGCTCCGTTGGCAACCCCAAGGTAGCTACCTCCCTCCCCAGCCCCTGACCCCGACCCTGACCTGATACCCCCCCGTGCATCCCGGTCTACCCCACCACCCAGTGTGCGACCCAGTGCTGGGGGACGAGGGGCGGCTGTACGTGTCGCCCGAGCTGGTGGAGGCCTACCGCACCACCATCGTGCCCCTGGCCTCCGTCATGGTGCCAAACCAGGTGGGGCATTACATGTGCTGCAGCTGGAGTTGCGGGGCCCCACACGGGAGACACGGTGCCCCGTGCTTTCCGCTCCTTGCCGTACCTTGTCGTACTGGCACGCAAACCCTTTCCATGTCATCGCCACGCGCTCCGTTCCGTGCAAAGTGCCGACATGCAAGATGATCGCAACTGTGTGTAGGCATACCGGTACCGCGAAAGTCAACGCCCCTGCTGTCCTCCTAGGTCCTAGCACCTAACGTGCTTCAACTGTGCGTGCGCTTGCCCACGCAGTTTGAGGCAGAGCAGCTGACGGGCGGGCGGCCGATCACCGACCTGGCCTCCGCGCTGGCTGCGTGCGACGAGCTGCACGCTCGCGGCCCGCACACCGTCATCATCACCAGCAGCACGCTGACGGAGGACCCCGACTCCATCACCCTGGTGGCCAGCACCACGCTGCCGCAGCGGGGGGCGGCGGGGGAGGGGGAGGCGGAGGCAGGGGGCGCAGCTAAGCCACACCGGCTGCGCATGCGGGTGGACCGCATCCGCGCCTACTTCACAGGGACAGGTGCGCCCCAAGGTTCCAAGAGGACTATTAGGGGCTTACGGTGCTTTGGTCACGTGTGTGCGAGATGGTGTGGGCTGATTCGTTCAGTCAACTCCGGCACCCGGCCGTCGTATGCATCTGTACGGATATTTTCACGTACCCTGCCAAAGATCATGCCGCACTGTGTGTGCGCCAGGCGACCTGTTTGCGGCGCTGCTGCTGGCGTGGATGCACCACCACCCGGGGGACCTGCGCACGGCTGTGGAGAAGGCGGTGGGCGGGCTGCAGGCGGTGCTTGGCGACACGGTGCGGCACTGCGGCCCGGCGGCGCTGGCGGCGGAGCGCACCGCGGAGGTGGGGGCAGCATGCGCCACACAGCAGCAAGAAGTGTCGGGGTGTGTCTGGAAGACTGCCTGCTTGAAATGCGCAGTGCTGCAGCGTCCAAGGTACCACGTAGCTTGGTGCCAGCTAGCCAGCTAGACCGATCAGGTTGCAACTTGCCAGGTCGAACGCACCCGTTCGGCCGCTTCTCGCAGTTACCAGAGCAGGCAGGATGCTGCCGCCTCCCCGCGTGTCGGTATTGTGTATTGTGTATGTTTTGGGTAATCTTCAGTGTTGCCCGCTTGCTCGCTTGGCCTGATGCTGCTATGCACCCTTGCCCCCCACCTCTTCAGGTATGCGCTGCTCGCGAGCTGCGGCTCATACCCAACCAAGCCAAGCTGCTGGACCCGCCCGTCAAGTACCGTTGCGAGGTGGTGGAGGGCTGAGGCAACGGAGGCAGGTTGGGAAGGGCTGGCAGACTGCGGCGCTTTAGCGTTGTCAGGCGGTGGAGGGCGGAGGCACGGCGCAGGTTGGTGCAGTGGTGCCTGAATTCTAGCGCACACGTGGCAACACAGGTGGCGGGAGGGCAAGGCCGGGAGCAGGTTATGCTCGCCGCAAGAAACCCGGCATGCTGGCAGTGAGGGTGCAGCACATATGGCTGGACTAGTGCTGAGCGGATGGAGTGGCGGGGTTGAAAACGTGGGTGGCACCAGGAGCAGCCCAGCAAGGGAACTCGAAGCCGGCACGGCGCTTCAGACGGCAACCATCAAATGTAACAGTGTCAAGACTGATTGCAATAACTGTCAAGGTGCTCTTGCCGCACCTGGAGTCCCGTCCTAACGCCGTAGCGCTTGAAAACAAGTGCGCACCCTTACCACTCAGGTTCAGTGTCCTGCGTGTGAGGCACTCCCCACCTTAGGGGCGCAACGTAGCAACAGCTCACGCGCAGGCAGTGCCCCGCCAGCGCACCAGCTCCATGACAAGGAAGCCGTGGGCCTCCACCGCAGCACCAAGACCCTTGACGCGCAGCACAAGCGTCGAACCAAACAGCACCAGTCCAGCATCACACCTCAGCACCCAAGTGCAGAGGGCGAAAAATGTCTACCAACTGCAGTGTACAGCCCGTGCATTCCCCTGCCCTCTCGCTCCTTGGCCGCACTCCACTGTCTCCTCCGGCCATCCCACCCGGGACCCACAGCTTAGCCCACAGGGTGTAACAGTGACGGGGCCGCTAGTTCTGGCCGGGCTCGCTGCTGCGGATGAAGGCCAAAAGCGAAGAGAAGCTGTGCAGCCGCGCGCCCTGGCCGGCAGCCGTGGAGCCCACCTCGCCCTCCACCCGCCCGCCAGCGAACTGCAACACAAAGGACGTGAAGTGGATAAGCATCAGTAATTATGATGGTATAGCAATGGCCCACAGCGCTGCTGTCTGCATGTGTTCATCGCCTACAACACGCACCCAGAATGGCCGTGCACGGCACGCCGCGCACTGTACTCCCGCCAAGACCGACGTCTCCGCACCCTGGGCCCAATGCACACCTCGAGCGAACGCATGCAACACACGAACGCAGCGGTTCCTTTCCAGCCTCAAGCCTCACTCTTAAGCCCTCAGTACTCACCGCCGCGCATGGCAGGCACCGCTGCACGTCCGGCGCCTCCGCGAAGGGCAGGCCGCCGCAGGACAGCGCCAGGGCGCCCACCGACCCATGGGTCGCGGCGGTGGCGGGCGGCAGCGCGGCGGCGTACGAGCGCAGCCGGTCGCGCATGTCGCGGTGCGCGGCGGGGTAGTTCCTGGGGGCAGGGAGCCAGGGGTACGGGCCAGGGGTGAACGGACAACGGAACGGGTGCACGGGGTGCAGGCGCAGATGGGCCAGGGGACTGTGGCACACATCCCCGGCGAGTCGTGGAAAGAGATGGCATGCCGTAATGCAACATTCCATGCTCTAGGCTCTTGACGAGTCTGCACAGAGATTGTGCACATGGCCGTGCCCATGTCCGTTCGTGCACATTGCTATTCCGGACAGCTCCCATGGTACGTTCAAACACGGCAACGTCGGCAAGTGCATGGTAAGTGTGCTGCTTGGCGGACTCACTGCAGGTGTACTTGCAGGGGCGTGCCTGCAGCGATGGGCCCCGAAGTGAACACCTTGAGCAGCGGTCGGGGAGGGCCCTGCTGGAAGAACCAGTTGCGCGTCACCAGCTGCGGCCGCGCCTCGGGCCGCCACCCCACATCGCTGCCGGGGGCGCTGCCCCCGGACCCTTCGGCAGCACCGGCCTCGCCCACCCCGATCTTCATGCTGGTCGCGAACTCGCCCGAGTTGAGTGCCTCCGACATGGCACGTTGCAGCTGCGGGCCCGGATGCACGGGCGTTGAGGCAAAAGGTGGGCGGGGGGGTGGCGGGGAGGGCAGGAATCGCCGTCGTGAGGTGCTGTCTGACATTTGGGTCTGCACCAGCACATATGCCACCCTGGGAGGCTGTAGCATCGAAGGCATGGCCGCCAGCATCCACTGTTGTTCCCCCGTGCCACTGGTCTTCTGCACGTTGCACTCTCGTTCATCATGCACTCAAAAGTTTTATTGCCGACCCCTTGCTACGAATGTCCTTGCTCCCGCCCCTGCTCCCCCCGGCCCACCGGCTGCTGCACGGGCTGCCCGTCCAGCTCCGTGACCACGTGGCCCGCGCTGCCCGTCACGCGCATCACGGGGCCGGCGCCGCGGAAGCCCGGCGTCAGCAGCACGTCCAGCTGCGGGACGTGACGCGGGCCAGACAGGGGGGCTAGGGCTCAGAGTGCAGGCGAAATCCGCCGGCTGCACTGCAAGCTGCAAGAGGGACACGGTGTAAATGATAGCTTGAACGGCCCCGGCGCAAGCGGTTGCGGCTTGGCTGTTAGTAGCTACAGTGCCATATGCCGTGACTTTGCGCGTTGCAGCGCTTCAATGTGCCGGCCTCCCACTTGCCCACCTGGAACGGGCCGGTCATGACGCAGCCCACCACCCCTTGTGCGTGCGTGGCGTCGTCAAGGAACGCTGCCCCGTGGGAGTGGTCCGTGTCGCCCCACGCGTCGGGGAAGGTCACGCCGCCCACCACCTGGTCAGGAAGGGGAGGGGAGCAGCGTGGTGAGCGTGGCGTATACAGGCGCGGCACATGCAAGCACGCACGAGTCACAGGGGCCAGCCTCGCCAGACTGAGCGCCAAGCATCCCACGTCAGCAGCACCCCCGACACGCCCGCTTTGCGTCCCATCCCACAGCTGGCAGAGCACTGCATGATGCACCTCTGTGATCACATTTCGACACCAGCTGTCACAGCAGCAGTATCCCCGGTAAACCCCATGTCCTGCTCCAAGTCACACAGCTGCGGAAGCCCTGAAACCGCGCACCTGCATCTGCGGTACGGTGAGGGCGAACCTGCGCAACAGCTCCTCCAGCTCTATGAAGTGCGGCGTGCTGAGCAGCAGGCAGGCGGCAGACTCGGGACGGGCGGCCGCACCCGCACCGTCTTCGCGTGCTGGTCTCCCACCGCCCCCGGGCAGGTCTGCTGCCGTGCTGGCCCCTTGCACCCTGTTCCCCATGGCATCGGACCCCTCCACATATCCGCTCGGTTCTGCAATGCCGTAACACCCGCTGCTGCCCGCCGCAGCGCTGGGCCCCCTACCCGTGTGCTGGTCAGCAGCTGCTGCACCTTCCCCGCGCAACCCCGCTCCTGATAATTCCATGCTGCTTGCTGGCGCGCTGGCCGCTGGTGGAGGGCCCGATGGAGGCGGAGCAGGTGGCGTCTGCGGTGGCGGTGGTGCAGGCGCCCCGCTGCCGCGTGCCCCTGCAGCCACCTGCATCACGTGGCCCCAGGACACGCCGGGCAGCGCGGGCAGCGACGGCGTGCTGGTGTGGAAGCCCGCCAGCCGCACACCCGGCATGTGCGCCGCCAGCAGCACCATGCGGGGACCGCCGCCACCCGAGCCCGGCCCCGCCCCTGCAGCGGGCCACTGCCCGCCAGCTGCCTCCGCAGGGGCCTGAGCCTCAACGTCATCGTATGCCTCGACTTTCTGCACATCGGTGAAGGCGTGGATGCGGTGTAGGTCAGTGAGGTACGGCATTTCGGGAAGCTGTGCTTGGCATGGTGACTGGCTGCAGCTACCGGCCAGTCCTGCAGTTGCCAATGCTGATGTAGATACGAATAAACGAGCTGCAGGGTACGGCAAGCATCGGGTGGAGCTTTGCGGATGTCGACAGGCTGCAGTAGTACTGTTAGCATCTATGCAGCACACTGACGCACCGTCGCTGTCTACCACGTGCTCAGGAATTCTTAACGAGGACTCGCGCACCGACGCACCCGCAGCACACCACCGATGAGCAGGGGCGGGGGCGCGCCCTCGTACGACAGCAGCCGCCTGATGCACTGGCGTCGGCGCAGCACCGATGGTGGAATGATGTTACGTGCAGTAGGCAACAGAGCAACACGGCCATGGCCCCTTGACGTGCAGCGGGGAGAAACCATTCGCACCCTGCCGTACCTGGGGCACCTCTGTGATGCTGCTGCCCCACTCTGCCTCCGGCGTAATGAAGAGGGTCAGCAGGTGCGGTGGACGCTGTGGGCCTAGAGTTTCGCGTACAGTCTGGGCAAGGTACTGTGCACCCTGGGCCAAGGAGCGGCCCTGGTACGCGGAGGCAGCAAAGCGGAACGCGCCGGGCTCCGAGGCTATTGCTGCATACTGGCGACAGGCCGCGTACAGCGCACCCTGTCCACGCAGGCTCTCACGTATGGACCAAAGTACTGAGCTGGAGCTACCGCGTAGCATCGCGACAGACAATCATGCTACACGTGCGCATAACAGCGGCCCAAACGGCCTCCGACAGGCCACTCCGAAGTCGCTAGCCTACGTCTGCCGCCCAGGCTACCATCCACGACATGTCTTATACGGATTCATGACCGCGTGACGGCCTTTTGTGTCCCTGCGCGTAAGCGCACTTGCCCAATGCGGGAAACTGCCCAACCAACGAGCTTTACGAGCTTCGTGCGCTCATCTATAGACTCTTACGACTAGAAGCTTGCCTAATCAACATTCAATCAGTGCCTAAACTTCACGTCGATTGACGCCTGCACTCCAACGCTTCTCGAGCGACGACTGTCGCCTGACTCACAGACAACAATCCATAGAGGCTCTTAGTTATTCTTGCTTTTTTGTGGTGAAGCTAGTGGGGTAGATGGGAGGCAGCCAGAGCAACGAACGTGGCCGAAGGCCCCCGATACCGCACCAGCCTGTGCCGCCTTCTTACTCTAATCCCTACGCGCCACCACCCGTGTATTCATCAGTACCTGGGCAGGTATGGTGCCGAGTATCGTCGCGGTCGCAGGACAGCTGGCCTGGAGGATGACCTCCAAGTAAGACCCTTTATGCCCTTCGTGCGCGCAGTACCCAGTGCAACCTTATTATGGAGGTAGCCATCCGTCCTACCAGCCCATGTATCCGGTAAGCTTCTGCAGCGCAGCCCTACTTGGTTTCCCTCGCCCCAGAACCTAACCATTCGCGTTGGACGCTCCCTCCGTTGCGCAGAATCCTGCGGGAATGCAGGCGCCTCCCCAGCCTCCTTATCTTCCCGATCAATATGGCCAGCCGCCGCGGGCGCCCGTCCCTACAGCGGAGACAACAACGACAGCAACTATACGGAACCAGGTTAACCTGAAGAAGCAGACCCTAGCCCTGCAACCCACATCCCAGCCCGGGGTCTTCGGCATAACGTTTAGCTTCGACGCTTCAGCGCCCTGCCGCGTCACCACATTCGTGTGTGCGCATGAGGACACGCGGCGGTCGTGCAAAATCACCACGTCCATCCCTCCAGCTCCGGCGTGCAGCTTCCCAAAGGGGGTAAGCCTCACGCTCTGGGAATGGTGGGCAACGTTCGCCCTCGCTTGTTCCTGTCTTATCAGGCCACAGGAAAAGAGAAAGCGGAGCAGTGGCCAGACCAAAACACTCCTGCCCGCAGCCATGCCTTACTCCCCGCCCCGCTACCCCTCCGTACCCAAATCCACACCCATCCTTTCACCCAAGCCCCAACCCGCAACTACCCCCACCCCCCCGCTCCCCAACCACAACCACCAGCTCAACCACAAGTTCCCCAGCTCCCCGGCCACCGCCGCCGCACACGTGGTGAACACGCTGCGTGCCAACGCCAAGGACCTGACCACCGTGGTTGCCGACACCTTCCCCGTCATCATCCGGCTGGAGGCGCTGACGGAGGATGCGAACGCGGGCGGAGGCGGCGAGGCGCGGTCCCTGGAATCCCTTGATCCCGGCTGCGAGCTGCCCCAGTGGGTTCAGAGCCAGACCACGTACGCGCGGCTGGTCAAGGAGGACGACGGGTCGTGGGGGCTGCGGGTCATCAAGCAGAAGATCTGGGTCAAGGGCACGGCGTACGAGCTGCAGGTGGGGCGGGGAGCGGGGGCGGGGTGGAGCGGGCGGGAGGGTTGGGGGAAAGGAGGAGGGGGCATTGCCAAGCGGGGCTGGAGACGGAGCGGCAGCCGGGTGCGGGTGGAGCGGGTGTGTAGGTTTGGGAGGACAGGAGGAGGGGGAGTGGGTACGTTGTAGGGGTGAGGTGACATGCTGCAGTTGGGTCGGAGAACGGGGAGGCGTGGGGAGGGGTGGGGTTGAGTGACGTGTGTCCGGATGCAGTGAAAGGAGGCGTGTGGATGGGTCGAGGGAACTGACGGCATACGAGCATAGGGCGTGATCAAGCGGACAGCGTGGGCGAAGGTGCTTGTCGGGGGTTTCTGTTGGTCTTGCCGTGCAGGACGAAGGTGTAGTGGAGGGCAGTAGCTGCGGCAGTGCGCGATTGCTGCGCTTGGCGCATGCACACACGTTGACCTTGTGCACGGTGTGGCCCCAACGCTCCGCGGCCCCTGCAGGAGATCTACGGCATGGAGCAGAACAACAAGGCGCCGGGCGGCGGCGAGGGCTTCGAGGACGTGGACGGCAACGAGTGCGTCATCTGCATGAGCGCGCCGCGGGACACCACGGCGCTGCCGTGCAGGCACATGTGCATGTGCCACGGCTGCGCCAGCGCGCTAAAGACGCAGACCAACAAGTGCCCCATCTGCCGCAACGAAATCGAGTCGCTGCTGCACATTAAGATCAACAAGCCGGGGGCGCCGGCGGCGGGGGCCGGGGCCGGGGCACCTGCGGCGGCGCCGGCGACGAGGGGAGGGGCTCCTGCGGCGGCGCCGGCAGCGTCAAGGGCAGGGGCAGGGGCGTCCAGCAGCGTGAACGCCGCATGCAGGCCGTGAGTGGGTCGAGGAGAGTCAGGGGCTGTACAAAATATGGCGGAGGGTGTTCAGGAAGGGTGCATGGGGACGCGCTCAGGGTCAGGGCGGGGTTGGAGGGGTGAGGGTGTGAGAACGTATACTTACAGAAGCAGTGCCGGGGCAAGGGCACCTGCTGTTGCAATCCTACCGTTGCGATATTGCCCGCGTGGACGCTGCTTACCGGTAGTGTTGCCGCTACAGGTCGATGTCGTGGGCGTTGCGGAGTTTTGACTGTTGGCGTGATTCTTTAGTGATATGAACAGACTTACCGCGTGCAAGGCGTTGCGGCGGCGGAGGCGAGTTGCGTTCTTGCTGGATATGCCGCTGGATCGGGCTTGCAGGCGGTGCAGACGTTGTAGACCTGCGCTGTGTGACAGGTAGGGGCGTAGAGCGTGCCAGGCAAGCCGCTGTTGTTGTGTGGCTTTGGGGCAGGGCGCGGTATGCCAAACTTGAAGGACAACGCTTCTGAGCCTGGACCATCATACCAGTAGTGCGTCGTAGGTCCCTCGTCGTAGGCCCCTGCGCGCTTGATGCCGATGTCGTGTATACTCGGTCGCGGCGCTGTCAGTGACCCGACAATGCAGGTTACGAGTGCGTGCCTGCAGTTTTACCCCATCGGGTCTCTTTTGTCAGCAGGCTAGGCATACTGGTGTTGTCCTGGGGTGCTGTCACACACTGTGTCAAGTTGGCTTCCCTGAGGCCATACACGACTGCTCTTGGCTTCGAGTGTGCGTCACGTCACAGGGAGATGCCTCTCTGGCCTCGTGTACTGCGTGGGCAAGGAATGGGCCTCAGCACATCGGGTGTTATGCTGGCTTGTGCTGTGACTCGGAGAATTGTGCGGTTGTACCTGTTCGTGCACAACCAGCCCCTCAAGCTGTACCACCACATCGCCACACTCCTGGCTCAGAAAGGCTGTCATGACGGGTATACGTTCGATACGGTACGGCATGGTGAACCGTCTGGGGTCATGGTGACACAGGTAATCCGTTAAGCAAGCGAAGGGTCCTGCTGGGTGCTATCTCATGCTGCAAGCGGCCTCGCGCGGCCCCCTGCACCTGGTGCTCATCACAGGGGATTCTCTCATGCTAGTCAGGTTCGTGGCGATCCGGCGCTTACAAACCTTAGACAGCCGGTGCCTAGCATCTCCGACAGACCGATCCTTCTGTAGAGATGTACCGGTAACAAAATGTAGGCATTGCGCTTGGCCAAGGAATGTCCCCAAGTAATGCCCGGCTGACGTTATTAGTAACTGCTGACCAACTGCCCGCATAACGCACGCTGTGTGTCGGACCGTGATATTTACGGCGCGTGTCCAAGGCGGGGGTCCTCGTCGACGAGGATACGGCAGTTGGATTGTCCAGGTTTGTCACTAGTGCCGAGAGTTGGGTCTGCTTCTACCAATGGCCCTTGAGATCTGACAAGCGTCTGTAACGGTCCGGAGCTACGCCGGACCTATGGTCTGCTCAAGGCCCTCGACACCTGCTCGACACAAGCGGCAACCTTGGCGACAGCTGCCCACGCCCTCCAAGACCTCAAGCTACGGCACACATCCACCATGTCTCGCGCTGCCTCCACTCGAATCAGTGAAGGTATGGCGCCTGCTCCTTCTGTTGCTCCTGCGTGTGGTGGTGGCAACGCTGGCATTCGATGTCATGACTGGGGTCGCCAATGATTGCTGGTCACTTACAGCCGCGTGGAAACAGAGTTGTAGGTCTCAAGGCAGCAGCTTGATGCTGCTTGCACCGCTGCGTCTTGGGATCTATGGTTAAGGGCTAAGCTGTCAGGTGTTTCCCCTGTGCGGGTGCCTGGAGTCTCTGGCCCCTTGGTAGCGAATTCTGCCCGAATGCCCTTCCTCAGGCGGCACACGTCCGACAGCAAACCGCTTCAGCGCAGGGACCACCTCATCCCCTCGTAGCGGCATCAGGGTCTCGGCCCATGATCACACAGACGCAAAGCCATCAAGTTCACCAGGCCATCCGCCCACCTCTTCACGGACCAGGCTGGAGTTCAACAAGGCCCTGGCAGAGCTGCAGGAGCTCAGGCTCCGGGCGGCGGAGGCGCCCGGCACACGGCCCACCAGCAGCCGCACCCGCATGGAGCTGGAGGAGGCGCTGCACTCCAAGGCCAGGCTGGAGGCGCGCGAGCAGCGGGCGGTCTCGGAGCGGCGTTCCGCAATCAACACATTCGTGCTGCGCGCAATGCAGCTGGACCTGGCCTTCCTGGTGGACGTCACCGGCAGCATGCAGCCCAGCATCAATATGGTGCTGGACAAGGTGGGCCCGGGGATGGGGTGGGCCCGTTGCCTTGGACACACCTGGACGCATCTACAGTGCCAGTACCCGGTACCAGCATCGCGTTTCCAGCTGCGTCGGGCCCGCTCATGTGCACCCGTGTCTCGGTGCTTGCGTGCTTGCGGCGCGGTCCGCACACTGCACGGCATGCGTCAACGTGTTACATCACGAGAACTCACTCGTCGCTCTGTGAGCGCGCAAATTCCGCACCAGGTCCCCTGTTCCACACGCAGGCCACAACTAGTAGCCTACCTGGACCAGCGGCCCCTGGCCCAGCGTACCTGCGTTCAGTATGTGTACCGCGTGGGCCTGTGCAGGTGCGCTGGATAGCCAGCGAAATCCTCAAGAGTTTCCCGTCCCTGGACATGCGGGTGGCCTTCGTGGGCTACCGCGACTACGGCGACACCAAGCAGGTCGAGGTGGCCGACTTCGCACCCCTCTCGGCGGGCACCTTCGAGGGCACCCTGGCAGGTGGGGCATGCGCAGGAAGTGCAGTTGTGTCACAGCACTGCTGAGCCGGTAAAGCAAGACATATCCGGTGGCCACCACATGCCTTCGTAACGCCATGCGCACGCGGGGGTGGACTGGTGTGAAGTATACAACTGACCTCCCGAGCCCTGGCCTCCGGGGCACTGTTGCCTGCGCCCATGGGCCGGTCACAACCTGCCACAACCACTCAACGACCAGAGGAAGAAGCGCTTACGTGCATAGCCTGCGTCCTCTTAACCAATGCGCAATTGTGTTATGCCTCGCCACCAACACCAGGCATGCATGCAACCGGCGGCGGTGAC
>VFQN01000734.1_pt1 | contig 59189 bp, 69 predicted proteins | sample 3512371 | NCBI WGS metagenome assembly VFQN01 (sample SAMN10412370, study PRJNA504923) | tailings metagenome | isolation source: Replicate 2 from Balatoc abandoned mine | place: Philippines: Itogon, Benguet | collected 2017-08-28 | reverse complement strand
AGTCAGTGACATCTCTATCTGGCGGAAATAGTGTCTTGTCTAAATTGCACAGACAGATTTGCAATTTCCCGTTTCGTTGGATTACTTCCTCTCTACATCCCTCCGCTGTAAAAATCCATTGCCGTCCTCGTGATCAAATCTGCGTGGTGATGCTCGCCCAGACCACGAACCCGATCAGGCCGAGCGCCAAGCAGATCACTCCGACAGCCAGTCGCGCGAATGCCTTCCACCGGGCGACTTTGGGTCGGTCGATGATCCCAGTGCTGCGCAAGTTCAGTGTCCGCAGGGCGAAACCTTCCTGAATGACATCGGCGGTGCCAAAGGCCGTCAGCGCGCTGGCCACCATGAAGATTGCCGGCCGTATGCCCGAAGGAAGCCCAACTGCGGAGACGATCGCTGCAATCGTGATGAGCGAGCCCGCAATGCGCACCAGCTCTGCCAGCGGGATGAGCCTGTAGAGCCGGAGCGTGCGGCTTGCCCTGATGCGAACAAGGGGTGCGCCGCACGAGGCACAGACGTGAAGCATGCTTGGCTCGGCCCACTGACCGACCGAGCGGCTGCATTTGGGGCATTGTGCGCTGCCAATCCCTGCCGCCATGTTCATGAGGGTTCTCTCGCCGCTGCGGCCAGAAGTTCTTCGCGGATCTCCCCAGCCCGCTCGCTGCTGCAAAGCCAGTTGCGGAAGCGCGGGTTCAAGATCGCCCGCCCCTTGCAGACGGCGCTGAGCTGTTCGGCTGCAGCTGTTCCCGGCGTTGCAACGAAGGCAATCCTGCCATCGGGCAGGACCCGTTCCGATATTCCATCTGCGAGCGGAATGAGTGCTGTCGCCTTCGAGATCGACTTGTTCCGCGTGGCCTCCTGCGACGCCTCAGGCTGATTGCAATCGATCTGGTGGCCGCCTTCTGACTGGTCAGCACCCGCGTCGGAATACGCCTCTGACGCCCGTGTGGCAGTGGTTTTGCTCTCGGTTGCCTGACCTTCCTGAGAAGTATCAGCACTTGCCGACGAAGCCTCAACCGATCCGGACCCTGCATCCGGATTGTCGCAGGGCTTCCGTGGCGCCGCCCTTGACTGCGCGGCGGCGGCGGCGATGCCAAGCTTTCTGCTCCAGGCGTAGGTTGCTGGCACATGCTGCGATGCCAACTGCGCCCCAACGGCGTTCAGCTGCACGGCACTGAGCCCAGTCAAGAAGCCCGTGGTATCCATGAAGCCGACGTCCTCAACCCAGCGATCGTGGAAGTTGTCGACCTTGACGATCCGTGTGCCGCTACCAACGCGGGTGCGGTCGATCTTGCATGTCGGCGGCACGATCACCCAGCCTTCGACCCGGCGGAACGCCGCTGAATGCCGGTGTGCCTCAAGCCACAGCTCCAGCAACCTTGCCGCTCGATTGGCTTGCGCGACCGGATTGGGTATTTCTACGGGCTGCCTTCTGTTCGGGTACCAGACGCACCATTCGTTGTGTTCGTTCTTGGAGATCCGGCCGGAGAAATTCTTGGTCTCCAGAACAGCGACGCGTTTCAGGACACGGTTGAAGAGGAGGTGGTCGAACTGGACATGCCCGCCAAGCCCGTCAGGAAGCCTGAGATCATGCAGCACGGCAACCCGGTCCGAGTGGCCGTACATCCGGTCGAGGATGTGGGCCGTTTCCCGTTCTCCTCGCGCGCCTTGCTGGATAGAGTAAAGTTCCGCCTCGATGGTGCGGCGCTGATCGGGCGTGACGCCCTCCGCCAAGAGCGCCTCGAGAGCCTCTATGTCCCCGGCGCGCCCGTCACTGGCCTTCAGGATCATCGACAGTCCCCCGCGCCTCGTCTGTCGTGGCTTGCGCTGGCGCTGAAGGGGGTGCCCCGCTCTGGGCCGGGATGCGCGCCTGCGCTTCCACGATCAGTTTGCGAAAGGCATCGAGGACGGCCAGTGACGTGATCTTGCCGATGTCAGTCGAACCGTAGGTGCCTCCCAGAGCGCCAACTCCCAGACCCAGCAGCAGCCCTCCCCCGACCACACCCACATCCTTCTTGCGTGCCGAGCCCGTGGCGACGGCTTCCTGAAGACCGGTATCGACATCGATCAGCGAGAGCAGCACCTGGCTTTCGAGGGTCTTGCTCTTGAGCCCGACGGCGCTCCCGAAGGCACCCCCGATACCGCCGCCGCTCTCCCGGCTCATGGCGTCCGAATAGAGGACCTGCGCGCTGATCAGATAGTCGGCCTTCACCATTGCGGGTGAGGCTGTGTTTCCGCTCATTGCCCGTTCGCGCTCGAGCGCTCCCATGGCCGCTCCGCGATCGGCGACGCGAAAGCAGTTCGAGCGGGCCGCCATGAGCTTGATGAGAGGCAGGGGATCGACGCGTGCAGTCCCACCGCCCTGCTGGGCTTCTGCCATTCGCAGCAGGGCCGCCATGCCCGGAGAGAGTTCACCGGCTAGGCCATCGGTCGGACTCGGAGCCTTCTCTTCGACCAGAGCGACGACGCCGAGTGGCTGCGCGCAGCGCGGCAACTCTGTGTTCTCGTCGATTCCTGTTCCGCCCTTGCCTGTCACCTGCGCGATGGCGGGGCTTGTGACGAGGGCAATCGAAGCGAGCGCGCCCGCGAAAAGCGATCCGCTACGCATGGCGTGACGCTCCATCCTTGTCCTGATCGCCAGTGTTCTGGTCGCATTCTCTGCAAGCTTCGCACGGCGCACACTCGGAACAGTCTTCGCACTCGACCGCTGTGCCGGCATCTTTGTGTGCGAGATATCGTGCGCGCTTGTCAGATGCGCGCTCCTCGGCATCTTCCCCGGCCGTCTGCTGGGCAAATCTGGCCATACTCACCGCCACATCAGATGCTGGCGCTGCCTGAGCAGCGGCGGGGACCGCGATTGCTGCGGCCACGATCGGCAATGCAATCATCGAACGGCTGCGTTTCATTGTGCTTTCCTTTGCCAGTTACCTGTTATCAGTTACCACCCTGTCCTGCGCCCATCCCGAAGGTCGCTTTGCGTTCGGCTGTCGCCGAGCGACGATCGCCGCACTTCCAGGCGAACACCCCGGCCGCTGGCGGTAGTACGGATATCGCGCAGGTCGATATCGTTGCGCTTGGCCCACCGCTCGGCAGCGGCATCGTCGGCGAAATCGCCCATGTCTTCGAAATTCCAGTTGCTCATGGTATCGTCCTTTCGTCAATAATTCTATGTACTTGTCTGGCACACGGCCTTCGCACTCACTCAAACTTCCCTTTCTCGATCTCCCTTCGGAGAGACTCCTCAATGAGATCCTCCAGCTGCGCGAACACATTGGGGTTGAAGAACCCTCTGCATCTCGGGCTTGCTCCGGTATCGTTTCCGGCTCGGTCTTGATTGAGAATGATCACGGTGCGCCGATATGCGCTCATTGGATGATCGTTCGCCGTGGTGCAGATGATCGTCCAGACGAAAGGCGGAATGCCCAGTTTCGTCATGGCGTCCTGCAGATGCAGCTCTGCGTCGAGTACGTAAAATCTTATCCCGAGTGGCAGCATCAAATCGAAATAGCCGCGCGTGGGATTGAGGAAGTCGATCCGAAGTGTGGCACACGTTCCAGATACGCTGTCAGGGCGACAGTCGCCAAAGAGCCTCTCCAAGGTCAACGCGTCCGTTTCCCCGAAGAGTTCGCAAACATCCCGCGGCCCTGTGATGAATAGAAATTCCGGATTTATGTCTCTGCTGATCAGCTCGCGGGCTTTTTCCGCGTCCAGGGAACCTATTGATAGGGCGACGAGCCTATCAGTGTAATTCCTGTAAATAGTCATGAGAGCGCCTCCATGAGTGCCTGGCGTACGGTGTCGAAGGTATGGCGGACGGGGCCAAGGCGGATCGTGAGGTAGCCTGCCCGTGCGGTCATCCGGTCCCGCTGCCTGTCGGCTGACCGGTCATGTGTTCGGTCGTCGAGCTCAACGATGGCGATGATTTCCCCGCTGGCCCGGTCTTCGAGCACGAAATCGACCCGTTTCGATGAGAACCGATTGCGCACGCTAATCGAGCGCGAGCGGTCGAGCCCGCGCGCGGGCCGCAGGATTGCACCCATCGAAACCTGGGCGTGAACCCTTGCATGAGGCACCGCGCGCTCGATCATCGCGCAGACGATCCGTTCCCGCTTGGTCATCAACGGCGCCGCCCGGACCGGGAGGGTGCCGATGCCGCGTTTGGTGGTGGCCAGAATGACTAGGAAGACCGCTATTGCAGCCAGTGCGAGGAGGCCGATCTCTGTCATAGGGGTTCCGGCCCCATCAGCATCTGTCGTGTCTTGAGATTCCCATCGATCCGGCGGTGCAGATCGATCCCGTTGCCGCGCGAGTGTCCGAACTCCATCAACTCGGCGACGGTTTCATATTGCGTGTTCGGACCGAAGAACCTGGCGTTGCCGTGCCATTTCTGCCCTTCGATCACGCGCATGCGCCAGATACCCACCGGTGCTGGGATCGTCACTTCGCTGTTGGCGGCGACAAACACCGAGAGCGCATGGCGGTCTGTTTCCGGGTGAACGAGCTGCACGACGGCATTGGAGTCGCTCGTCACCACCTTCAGCCGGCTCCGCACCGTGCTCATTGGCAGATCGCTCGCGACGCTTACACTTCCCGTTTCAGGGAAAGGTATTCCTGAGTCATTGTCGGGCAACCACCCTCCCCGCCGCAGGTCTCCCAGCATTGGGATGCATACGCCGATAACGCTCAACGCCGCCACGATCCAATACAGTGGCGTGGTCCGATATATGACCCTTCGGCTTCCGGAGGTCTTCGGGGGATCGTTGAAGTGCTGGCCCCTCCGGTGCCCGGTTTTGCGCGGATAGGCGGCAGCTATGCGGTCGTACTGATCGAAACTGCTGTCCTTCCCTACCCAGCTCGCGCCGCCTGGCAGAACGTCATCTACACCGGGTCTCTCCCGACGCGCCTTCTTGTCGTTCCAGGTCGTTTCGCCTTGCCGGCTCCGGCCGTTTTTGGCGTCGGCTTCGGCAGCCTTGCGCTCAGCTTTGTTGAAGCTCCATCTGGAGGGAGGCTTCTTGCCTTGCCGTTCCCAGTACCGGGCCTTCATGTAGTCGCGATCGTCGATGGCCATCAGACCCGCTCCACCGCCGACGTGGAGAAGGCAGGCTCGACGGGGACCGACCGCCTCGGCGCTCTGCCGCGTTCCATGCCCCACATGATGCCTGCCAGTAGCGTGATTCCCATGGCGATCATCATCGACAGGCCGACGTCGGTGATTGGCACACCGACTGCGTTCTGTGAGTCCTCCTTCCGCGCTTGCGCTTCGCACCGCGTCACACCCAGCGCTTCGATATCGCACCAATGGACATGGTCTTCGTGAATGAGGTGATCGTAATTGACGGAAGGCCGCATGGTCAGATCTCCAGGCTGATGTCTTTTTCAGGGAAGGGTTTGTCCGGTATGCGCGGTTCGACCGCGACGCGCAGCTTGCTCAGATCCATGCTGTCAGACTTCAGCAGGTCGGCGGGGACTTCGTTATTGAACGTCTTGTCTGTCCTGCCCTTCCCTGCCGCGCTGTCTCGGGGAGCATCGATCTCGAGGCGGCCGACCGTTTCAAGCGCGCTGGTCTTGTTGCCCTCGTTGCGCTCGATGGCGCTGATCAGCCGGTCTTTGTTGTCGGTATGCAGCGTCAGGTCATCGCGCACGCGGGTGACGGTGACGTTGAACAGGCGCTGGTTGGAGAGGTTGCTTTCCGAGCCGGACATCACGGCAATGGCTTTGTCGGTGGTCACACCCTGCGCCATGTGCATGTTGAGCGCGTAGGCGAGCCCGAGCCGCTCCAGCATGGGATCGCCGTGTTTGAGGGTGACCGTCTGATCGTCCGGGGTTTTGACGCTGATCCCGTCCTTACCGATGCTCGTCACCTGCGCCAGCGATGCGTTGTATAGCCCGCGATCCTTGTCGTTGGCTGTCCAGCGGATCTGATCGTTCTCATGGATCTTCACGTCGGTGCGCTGGGTGAGCCCAAGCGCGTCGCGCTTATCGTTCGGATCGATCCTCTGCGGGTCGAATCTGACGGTCCGGCTGCCGACCTTGAGCTCGACACGGCCCTTGCCATCGACGCCGAGCACCTCATAGCTGCCGCGCCGCAGGCCGATCTCCGAGACCGCGCGCGCCACCTCGAGCGTTTGGCCCGCCTTATAGGTCTGGGCGTAGCGCAGCTCCTCGCGGGTGCTGTTGACACGCTCCAGCACACTGAGGGTGATACTCTCCTTCCCGAGGGTACCATCGGCTCCCAGCCCCGCCTGGATGCGCTGGTTGAGCTCTGAGCGTGCGTCACGCCCCGAAGCGAACACCATTGTGCGCTCGCGTTCATCCTTTGGCAGCGCCAGCCACTGGTCGGCCGCCGACTTGATGTGGTCTGGGCTGGCCTTGAACTTGTCGCCCATCACGTCCAGTGCGGCGCGGACCTCTCCGCGGTTGGCCAGCGCCGCGATCGTCCGCAGCTGGTCTGTGCGCTGGCGCAGGTTCTCGTCCATGCGGACCATGGCGATGCCGTCAGCCTGTGCCATTGCGAACGCCTTCCCGGCGTCGATCGATGAGAGCTGCTGCCGATCGCCGATCATGATCAGCTTCTCGACGCCAAGCGCGTTGGCGATGCCGACCAGATGCTTCATCGGCTCGCTTCCGACCATGGAGGCTTCATCGAGGACCAGCACGGTGCCCTTCAGCTCGCCGCGCGCTGCTTCATAGCGCTCGCCCTTCCCCGCCAGCGCTGCCTTGGCATAGGTGTTTACGAACGAGGAAACCGTCTGCGCTTCGATCCCCGCTCCGTCCCTGAGGTCGCCGACCATCTTGTTCTGGAAGGCGAGCCCGAGCACCTTGTGGCCCTCCTGTTCTGCCACCCGTGCGAGGGCGGTGATCATCGTGGATTTGCCTGCGCCCGCGATGCCCTGCACGGCGACAATGCGGTCGGTGGACGATAGACCCAGCACGGCTGCGGCCATCTGGCCGGTGTTCAGCTGCTTGTCGGGCGAAACGGCATTGATCCGTTCCATGGCGTTGTCGGCAGGGATGATCGGCGTTGCAGCCCCCCTGCCCTTGTCGATCTGAGCGAGGATCAGCGTTTCGGTGGCGAGCCCCTGCGGCGTTGTGACATGGATGACTGCACCATCGACCCGGTCCGATTTCCCGGGAATGAGCTTGCCTCCCTCCAGGAGCTGCTGAACGCGTGCATCTGCCTTCTCGGCCGTTACGCCCTTCAGCCCCAGATCGAGCGCGGTCTTGGTGATCTGAGCGGCCGGGAAAGCGGCTTCGCGCTGCTCAAGGATACGGATGGCCGATGCGACTGCCGCCTGAGCCCTCAATTGGTCGGGAGACAGCCTGAGACGCTCGAGCCCTTGTGAGACAAGCGGGTCTTGTGGCCGGAACATTTCCCCGATGGCGCTGGCGATGTTCGATACCGTTTCCCGGACGCGCTCTGCAGTCGTTGGCAGGTGATCAGCGCTCTTCTCACCCGCGCGCGCCTTCGCGTCCTCGATGACCTGCTTGCCGTCGAAGCCGATCGCTGCTGCCCGATCGCGCCAATCTTCGGCAAGCTTGGCCCGATCCTCAACATTGAGTTTGGGGTCGCGGGTGTTGGTGGTGACCTTGTCGATAGCCGCGGGAGAGGACAGCCCCAACTCCTTCGCCTTTTCGACGATCGCTTCACGCCGCTTGCTGAATTCGTCGATCGCCTCCTTGGGGACGCCATTGATCTCGAACTGGCCATGCTTGCCGGTGATACGCGTCTCGTAGCCCAGCTCCGCCAGTTTTTCCCGGAACGCGGCATGGTAGGCGGCACCGATTACCGCGTTGTTCTTCCATAGCTGACCGTTGTGGAGCGCCTGCCAGGCGCCGTTCGCCATCCGGGTGAGATTGGCGATGACGACGTGGATGTGCCCTTGCGGATCGAGCGCGCGGCTCGTGTCGTGAGCGAACATGGCATAAACCAGATTTCCGGTTCGCACCGGTTCGCCCGACTTGGTGCGCTCGTAGGTCCGCCCTTCGGCGAACGTCCCCTCGACCCAGCTCATCGTCTCGCGCACCGCATTCCAGTGCGCTGTGAGGATGCGCTGATCCCCCGACACCAGCGCGAGAATGCTGGCCGATTTGGGCATCGAGAATGTGAGGTCGATCCCCGATTGCCGGTTCTGCACCTGGCCGATCTTGTCGCCATTGGGGAGCTCGCCATTGAGGATTTTCTCGAAGGCATCCTTGGTGACTTCGCCTGAGAGTCCGAGGAGCTCGGCGCCCTTTCCTTCCCAACCGGATTTTTCGGTGTCCGATGGCCCGCCGCGACCCGTATCGCTGGTCTTGCCCGCTCCCCCCTCACCCGACCCGCCCCCGGAGCCGCTGCCGGCAGGACCACCTTCACCGCCCGCGCCTCCGCTCTCGCCGTCGCCGACGTAATAGTCGGCCGGGTGCTTGTCGTCCTTGGCGAAGTATTCGGCGGCGCCAGATGCCGATTTGACCGATGCGACTGACAGCATCATCAGTCTCCCAATCCGAAGTCATCGTCGATCGCGGGTGTATCGTTCGGAGCTTCCCTTTGGTGGCCGTTGTCGTGATCCTTCTGGTCAGTTCCTGCGCCCTCACGGTTTTCACGCTGGATCTGTTCTTCGGTTCGATCGCGGTCCTGCTTGCCCAGGGTCTTATCAGTGAGAGCGTCTTTCGCCTGTTGCCGAGCGATTTCGGTCTTGTCGCTTGCCGTGGTGGCATAGCGCGATCCCACTGCGATCGATCGTGATCTCGGTGTTTGATCTTCAGCTTTACCGCTGGTGGCCGAGTTGTCCCTGCCCTGAAGATCGTCCCCACTGTGCCGGTCCGTAACTGCACTGTTGACGACCATCGCATCGGCAGCCTTTTCCGCTTCCGACCCCTCGTCGCCCTTCTCGGCCTTCGCCAGCTCCGCGCTGGCCTCCTTTGCGACCTCCTCCACCTCGACCCGGCCGGTCGGCAGCAACGACTCAGGCCCGCCCTCGCTCCCCCCTTCCGCGCCATCCGGCCGGCTCGCCGGCCGTCTGGGTTCTGGCGGTTTATAGGGCGTAGGCTCCATGCTGGTTACTCTGAGGAAGCCCTCAGCAATCTCTGGGTAGTCCTTCCATTGGAGCTTGATCCGCGCCGCGGGAAAGCCGTCAGGGAACTTGATGAATCCATGCATCGACGGCAGGTTGGTAATGTCGTCAGGGATGACGAGCGGCTCGATCGCCTTGCGCGGGGTCAGCGTCGATGCGTCTCGGGTGTTGTTGTAGCCATAGCTGTAGGCTTCATCCATCTGCCGGACCTCGCGGTTGCCGATGAACTCCGCACAGCGTTCTGCTGAATGGTAGTCGGCCGTGGCGAGGATCAGTTTGGTCCGGGCGAGGCCCGCAAGATTGGTTGCCCCCTTCTCCCCATAGGTCTCTTCCAGCTTGGCAAAGGAATGGATGCCCAGAACGAAGGCTCCGCCGTAGTTGCGGGCTGTCTGGAGACCGTTCCCGATTGCTGGAAGGGCATGCAGTGCGTTGACTTCGTCGAACAGGAACCAGGTGCGAAGATCGCGCGTGCGGGGGAGCGTCATCTGGGCGGTGACGGCCATGTCGGTCCACAGCGTCAGCAGCATCCGGGTGAAGTTCATGTCCGAATAGCTCGACGTGATAAAGAGGATCGAGCCGGGCTCGGAGGCCTTGATCCATCCCTTGATCGAGAAGCTGTCCGGCTTCTCGGGCGATGGATCGGGGATGTAGCGAATAGCGTTGGCGTTGGTGTTGAATACCGACCGGATCGATTCCGCCATGCGGGCCGCAGTTTCTGCTGTCAGCGGGGCCGCGACCGTGTCCTTGAGCTTGGCATGGATCTGCTTCAGGTTGGCGGTCATCAGGTGGTGGGCAATGGCCGCGTTCGACATCTCGCCGTCGGCTTTGAGCTTCATGCAGATCTCGACGAACAGCGTGCGTGCCGCGTTCTGCCAGAACGGCTCCTTTTCGTCAGGGTGCGACGGGATCAACGCGGTCGCGGCGGTCAGGAAGTCGGCATAGAGTTCGCAGTCGTTGAAGATTGTCCAGGGCACGCAGCGCTGGTCCATCGGGTTGAGGATTGTGTCGCTCTCCGGGTTGTAGAATGCTTCAACGAAAGCGCCTGTCAGATCGAAGATCACTGCGTTGTGGCCGCGCTCGCGCAATTGCCTGACCAGTGATCGCAGCTGTGTGGTCTTGCCCGCGCCGGTCGTGCCGATCAGCATGGTGTGGCTTTGCTCAAGCCGCCATGGATAGGGAATTCCGGCAATCACGTAGGGTTGGTGGATGCCGCGCGCCCGCTTTTCCTCGCGGGACAGAGCTATCGCTTCTTGCGGTTCAATCGGAGGATCGAGGCGCGAACACTCGTAAGCAAAGCGGTTGCCATTATGCGCTTTCACCTCTTGGCTCAGCACTTCACGTTCGACCAGCATGGCGCCGCGCTCGTGTCGTTCTTCGAGGATCGATTTGCCGCGTTTGCGGGAGAACTCGACAAACCAGATGCTGAGAGGAGCGGCGATGAACACGGCCATGAAGGCAGAGCCGCGGAGGCATCGAAGCGCCTTGGCCGAGGCAGAGGCAACGTAGGGATCATAGGGCACCGCGCCCATCAGCGTGGGTCGGATCATGCCGTTGGGAAGGGTGAGATGGATGAGCTTGCTCGGGTCAAGCAGCATCAGTGACCACAGGCCCGAATACACGCGCATGATGACGAGGTGAATCTCAGGCGTGCTGAGCGACAGGCTGACCGTTATCGTCAGGGCCAGGGCGAAGACCAGAAACCAGATCAGCAGCGGGATTTTGATCCCTGCGAACCACATCCAGAACTCGTGTGTTACGAGCTGCGACCCCCGGGTGAAGTTGCCGGCGTTGCGGGTCACCTTCCCGCGCGCGGAATGGTGCTGGATCGTTGCGCCTTTGCCGCTGAAACGGATGTCATCGCGGCGCATGAAATTCCTCCATGCGCTCGTTCGCTATTGCCTCGATTTCTGGAGCGACATCAGCGTGCTCACGGTGGACGATTATGTCCACCGCAGCCTGCGTGTATTCTACCAGGAGAATGAGGCGTCGCAGGTCCACCGCGAGACCCGTCATTGCTGGGTCAGCACCTGCTCTGATCGCAATCCTGACGGCTTCGCTGCGGGTGCAACCTCGCTGCTTTGCGAGGGCGTCGACCAGAGCCAGTTCCTGCGGACTGCATCGCAGGTTGATGAAGTTGTTGTCTGACATTTTCCATCCACTCGAGGTGGATGGTGGGACTTCCGCAGCTCTCTTTTAGCACAGGACACGCCGCTGCGGAACTGAAAAGGACTATCAATTTGAAATTGCGGATTCGTATGGAATAACATATAGATAGGCACAGTCAGACCATTGTGATAGCAAATGATAGTCTGATAGCGGCTGATAGTGCGTTGAAATTAGGCCGAAATTCCTTCGCGGTCACCGCATAGGGTGTGCAATCCTTAGGGACTGAGCGCGGGCCTCGATGTCGTCCTGGTCTCGATTCCGAATGTGGGATTGGATTACCAGTGGGAGGCCGCTGCGCGGGTGTGCTCTCAATGGTCATCTGGAACGGGCGCAGCGATACCACATAGCAAGCGCAAGGCCAACGGCCGCAGCGCGCGCCCTCTCGATCGCTCCTTAGCGATCGGCTCGATGCTTGCTCCTGATATGGTCCCTTGATCGTTCCATCAGACCGGGCGATAGTCCGCAAAGTGAGGCGGAACAGGAGCGAAACATGGCGAGCAAATTGGAGAAGGAAAGAGCGGCGATCCGGGAGGAGGAGTTCAGGCTTGCGGAGCGCAAGAAGAAGCTCGCGGAACGCGAAGCTGATGAGCGCGCGAGCGCGATTGCGAAAAGCCCCCTTGGGAAGCTCGATCAAGGGCGTCTCGATGCCCTTCTGGGCCGCATAAAGACTCTTGGCATCGAAGAGGTCGAGAAGCGGCTTTCAGCGTAGGCCATCGCTCTGGCGAGCTGCTGTGGCCTTCGTGCCGTGAAGGCAAATGAAGAGAGGCGCTGACAGGGTCAGCGCCTCTCCCATCCGGTCCTGTGGAGGCTAATACCAGACCAGATGTTGACTGTCCTGCAAGCCCGTTCGGATCATCTGATCGAGCTGTTCGACGTATGATGCCAACCCTGCATGAGCGAGATGTCTCCGGGTGGGTTGGTGCGCGATGATGGTGTTCAGCTCGCCGAGCTCGATTTGGCCGAACGGCTCGCGATTCTTGCCGAGCGCGTCAAGCAGATGGTGAGCGTTACTGTTGCTCAGATCCATCGGCCATGCACCGTCGGGTGTCGAAGACACTGCCATCATGATGTCGTCAGAATCATGGTGTCGCCAGAAGCGCACAGCCAGACCGAGAAACTGCGCTTCTTCGATCACGGGAATGGCGGCCTCCTCATCACCGAACAGCCTTGCAAGGGTTGCCCAGCTCCACGGACACACGCGTGCCTCGAAGCCATGTTCGAGGTATGCGAATGTCTCGTCATCGAATACCCCGACGAGCTGTCCATAGGGCTTGGCGAATGCACGGAAGGCAGCAAGTTGATCAATCGTCACGACAGCAGCTTTCGCTGACGGCGCGGCCTTGCTTCGCAGTTGAAAGGTGACGGTCATGGGCTTGCACTCCATGATGGAACATCAAGCCAATCCCCCTTCCCTCTTGTGCGGTCGCATGGCGACCGCAGATGCGAGGGACGATCAGGAAAGTGATGGCCCTGCCGGGTCGCTGTGCAGGGCCATCAAGGTTGGTCTCTTCCGAGACCCAGAGTTGGTCGCATCAGCCATTTGGTGGGAGTGCTGCCCGTGACAGGTTATGGAGCACGGGAACGGAGTGCAAGCCTGCTGATGCTTTATTGTTCGCGCCTCATCTGACGACGCAATGTATGCCTAGACCCGGCGCACGGCAGACCGCGCGAAGCCGATGCGGACGAAGGTCCGCAAGGCCAGCAAGGGACTGCCGGTGCCCGCGCGCCGAGGGTCGCCTCAAGCCCGGCCGACCACGGCCGGTCGACCTCGGATCACGTGCTGCGGCAGGTGCGGCGGCGATGCCAGCGAGGCACGCATGTGCCGATGTGCTGGCGAGCTGCGCCGCGCCGTATTGTTGCGGAGAGTGCGACGAAAAAGGGGGCCGAAGCCCCCGGGGTTATTTCAGGATGAAGGCGACGTATCCGCCCAGGCCTGCCGAGATCGTTGTCACGATCAGAAGGAAGCCGAGAACCCAGCGCTGGCTCTTCAGCTCTCCGACGAGTTCCTTGTTGGCTTCGGTGATCTTCATGGCGATGTGGCTCTCGAGGTCTTCGACGACTTTTTCGGCGTCGCTCGCGGGCACCTTAACAGAGCGCAGTGCCTGATACAATGTGACTTGGATTCCCATGTGAACCTTCTGTGTGTGATGGGAGTTCCCGAGGGACGGTGCCTGCCAGCGGGTCAGGGACGTTCCGTCAGGAACGCCGCGCCAGCGGGCGCCGGGGGAGCCGATTTGCGCAGCAAATTGGGGGGACCGGCGATCCTTGACGCGCGCCAGCGGGCAACCGTCAGTCTGGGACGACACGAGACACCCCTCCCCGCCCCAGCAGCCCTCGCCCTCCCCCTTTCCTCCTCGATCTTCAGATCGAGCGTCTCCGACGGGCGACGGGGGCTCGATGCCCCCTGAGCCCGTGTGAGCACGACAGAAGAAAAAGGGAGGCTCCGGCGAATGCCGGAGCCTCCCTGAGTGCTCAGTGAGAGGCCCGCTTGCTGGGGGCAAAGTCGTCTGCCCGCTGCTGGGCGCGGCGCAGGATGTGGATCGGAACCCCGGCGCTGCGCAGCTTCTGGGCGAGATTGGCCTGAATGCCCGAACCCTCGCAGACGACCGCCTCAACCGGCTTCAGGGCGACGATCCGGTCGTTGCGGACGAACCCGGCACTGCCGCCCTTCCTCGTGTCGAGCTTGAACTCGACGACCTTGACGTCCCGAGATGCAGCCCAGGTGCGAGCGATCGTGTCGCAGCCCCTGCTCTGGGCGGTGGTGACGAGGATCATGTTGGGGATGCGCTTGACGATGTTGTCCAGGCGGGCCCAGATCAGCGCCTCATCGTGCCATTCAGCACCTCCCGAAAACGCGACGACCGGGCCTTCAGGGGCGTATTGCTCGCGGCGGCGTTGGGCGCGTCCGGCGAGGAAATCGCGGGCATCGACCACCGAAGCGGTCAGTCTGCTCGATACCCTGCTGCCCTTGACCGTGGAGAACGGCCGCCCTGTTTCTACGCGGTAGATCTCGGCGGCGTGATCGCGCATGCATTCGAGCGCTGCGCGGATACCTTCGAGCGTCTGGCAGAGTTGCTGCGTTTCCTCGAGTTCGACGGCGTAGATCTCCGAGGGGTCGAAGTTGCGGGCGAGCTCTCCGAGCTTCTTGGCGGCGTCGTCCTCGCGGCCTTCGATGCGCTTGGCGACCATGTGGAAGCTGTTGCAGAAGCCCCAGGCAAGATCGGCGGAGCATTCCTGCATTCTCGTATCGCGCAGGACATCGAACATGGTCTGCATCATCAGCTCGACGGCGGCGGCCGACTGATGCGCATCCGGCATGTCAGCATTCTCCGGCTCGGCAACAATGCTGAGCTTGGCCATCTCGCTCGTTTCGATGAACGCGGCGTCGTATTCGCCAGTGTTCGCGTGGCCGAACTCATCGGCGATGTCTGCTTCGATCCGGGCAGCACGCATTTCGGCAGCGAGGATCGCGAGGTCGGAAAGGTTCGAAATCTTGGTCATAAATGCCTCCAATTGATTGAAATCGTTCCCACCATGGGAACCCCGAAAACCCATCAGTCGGGAGGCGTGCAGTCAGGGACGGCGAGCTTGTCTCGCCGCCGCCATGCGGGCGCGGGGGAGCCGATTTTCTGCTGGGTGGCCGGCGCGCAGCGACACGGTCACCCGGTGGAAAATTGGGGGGACCGCGATCCTTGACGAGCGCCGAAGACTGATATGTTTCGGCAGGTGTTCCTGTGTGTGTGGAAGAGACGTTCCCGCCCCCGAGCACGAGAGACGGGAGGCAGACGGGCCAGCCTGCTGGCCCGCCCTCCCGGCCCGGCGACGGGGTTAACAGCGGGAACACCTCCATTCTTGAAAGCCGTTCAGCGTGGCTGCTCGGCAGGCGACGGACTGTCAGGGATGATGTCGCGCAGCTGGCATCACCGCTCTGCGGGCGGCGAAGGCAAGCGCAGCGACAGCCTGAGCCGATCCTTGACCGGCCGGAGGCTGCCGAATGCCGCGCTTTCGCGCGCATGCGCGAACTACGGCTGTAAAGCTCACGGTCGTGGGTGCCGCGCGCGCGGACCGTCAGGGCCGCGGCAGGCATACGCGATCGGGACCGCCGAACCTGCCCGCAGGGCGGCCGCGGTGAAAACCGCGTCAGCGAAACAAAAACGGCCCCCGCAGGAGCCGCGATAGGCACGCGCGGAGCATGTCGGGGATCGAGGCGGCGGCGCAAGTCGTCGGCCGGTCTCCGGCTGCTCGTGCGGCGCGCGGCGGGACCGAGGGCCGGCGGGGCCAAAAGAAACGCAAGGCCCGGGCGAAGCCCGAGCCGCTGGAAAAGCCCCGCTCGTCATGGCCGCAGCGCGAAAGCGCGGTGCGCGGCACTATGCGTCAGCGATCGTCACCCGAAGGGCCGAGACCCTTCAGGGGCTCGGTGGAGCGGGCCGCAAACGCGAGCCCTGGCGCAGCTGGGGCCGCGGCGCGGGGCGCGGAGTAGAGCGCGATCCCGGCCGAAGGTCGGGAGACGTTATCATCGCCCTAGTTGAGCCGTTGGGAAAAAAGTTCCGGCTTGACGCCGTTTACCGTCGAGAGGATTTTTGCCTGCAAGATTAGCAAGCTGGCTGGTGACCGATGAATAGTCTGCGCCGACATGATGTGCCTTCATCCATTACAGCGCTTCGTGCGCGGCGCGATCAGCGGCGTCGCTGTCGAGAAGAGGCGGAAGAGGCAGCGCTCGAAGAGAGTTTAGAGCGCGAGATCGAGGACGAGTTGGTCAGGTTGGCAATCGAGGCTGAGGAACGGCGTTTCGTGCGTGATGCTGTCGAGGTCAATGCGACGCTTCGCGAGATCGAACAGCGCAGTTGCCTCTCGCATTCGTTCATTCTCCCGCCGTTGCTGGCCGTTGGGCTATGTTGTGCCGCCATCTTTGCGTTCCGCTATTTCGAGGCGAATCCCGTCGCTTTGCATTGGGCATTTATGCTCGGCATCGCGATACCGTTTGCGATTTTTCAGGCTGGCGCCATTCTTTGCTTTTGGCTCGTCGAGGTTGCCGGACCTCTCTGGGGTCGTAAAGCAGAACTGCGGCGCGTCGAGGCTGAGCGCGACCGGTTGGAGCGACAAGCCGAGCTTTTTTCTGCGGGGAAGTACGAGTTCGTTGAGAACGGGTATGGGTTTGGGAGTTATTACAAGGTCGATTATAGCGCGTTCTTGCGGTGATGGTTCAGGCTTGCACAATTCCCGGAAGCGCGGTGCGCGGCACTATGCGTCAGCGATCGTCACCCGAAGGGCCGAGACCCTTCAGGGGCTCGGTGGAGTGGGCCGCAGACGCGAGCCCTAGCGCAGCCAGGGCTGCGGCGCGGGTCGCGGAGTAGAGCGCGGTCCCGGCCGTAGGTCGGGAGACGTTACCCCCTGCCAGTCTTGCCATGGCAATTGACGATTCTGTTCTCATGATGTTCTACGGCGCTCATGGGAATGAAGCGTATCGACACGGTCGCCGATCTGGTTCGTCATGGGCTCAATGCACAGATCGAGTGCCGCAGATGCCGCCGCGTGGTGCTGGTTCCCGCATCCAGGCTCCGCGATCAGTGCTTCGCAAAGTCGATCCCTATGAAGCTCGAGCTGGTGGCACAGCACTTGAGGTGCAGCTGTGGCCATCGTGGGGCAAAGATTGATGCGACTGGGTCTGTTCTTGATCGGCAATCCTGATTCACGGGAGTTGTCGATCAGCTGAGGCTGGAAAGGATGTATTCCTCAAGCTCGCGCTCGATTTCGAGCAGCGTGTTGCGTTGCAGTGTTGCGAAATCCGGAGAGTTATTGCGTTCGTCTCCCTCGCCGTCGATATCGAGCATGACGAGCGTCCGTCGCGCGCCCGACAGCGGGTGGTCGTTTTCGGTGCTCATGGCGGCAAACAGCCATGTGCAGCCCGGTCCGATGATCGAGAGGATGCGATCGTCGACCTCGTCGATGGTTTCCAGGAGGCGATCCGCATCGCGCAGATGGAGGTAATCGAAGCTGGGACGCAGCAGGTCGACCTGCAGTGCGGAAAAGTGGTTGAAGCGACCGATGTGATCGGCGAAGTGGTCATGCGCATGCGGATCCCAGTATAGCCATCTGGTGTGTGGTTCCGTTGCGTCCTTGCACATGATCGGCGAGACGGCTGCCAGCGAGCGCGCCTGACATTCTTCGAGGGAGAGCTCCTGCCAACTCACCATGACGAGCCGCTCTTGGTAGTTGGGCAATCGTTCTTTGTGCATCGCGATTTCCTTTTTCCAGTGCGCGTGATCAATGCAGGATCCCGGGTGATGTACGTGCTGGTTTAATGCTCCGTTGTCGTTCCGGGCTTAGGCGCAAGCGATAACATGGTCGTTCTCCGATAAGAGCGAAGCGAGGGGCGGCACCGCGGTGCCGCCCCTGCCGGGTCAGATGAACATCACGTTCTCGGCGATGATCTCGGTGCCGAAGCGCTCGGTGCCATCGGCGTCTTTCCAGCGCGAGTAGTGGATGCGGCCGGTGACGGCGAGCTGGTCGCCCTTCTTCTTGTGCTCGCGCAGCGGCAGCCCCATGCCGTTGAAGACGGTGACCTTGTGGAACTCGGCGTCCTTGAGGGCGTAGCCGGTTTCCGCATCCTTCTGGACCTTGCCGTCGCGGATGACGGGGCGCTCGGTGACGAGGATCAGCTCGGTGACGCGGGTTTCGCCGGTGTCGCGGGCTGCGGGGTCCTTGGCGAGACGGCCGACGAGATTGACGTTGTTCATGATGAAGCCTCCTTGTGGCCGGCGGCTCGTCCGCCGGTGCCCTCATCGAGCCTCGGCGGGAGGGCTGGAACACCGCGCGCATGCGCGGGGAACTTCAAACTCCGGGGTGGTGCGGGCAGCTCGCGTAGCGAGCAACACGGCCCGGCAGTTTGGGGTTGTTCCAGAGGCCGACCAGAGAGGCAGGGGCACTGGCGGCGGACGTGCTGCCGGCCACGGTGCTTTCCATCGGATTGAACAACAACATCCTCGACGTGCCCAGGCTCGCCACCAGAGGCTCTGCAGCCTGTGTAGCCTGACAGAAGCGCGCTTGTCGGCCGAGCCCTCGTCACGGTGCGCTCCGCTGCGGCGGCGGTCCGGCAGGATGGGCTATCTGGCTATGCCTGGATGCCGGGTTGCGCATGTTGCCGCTATCGGCAAGGGGCCCTGCTGCGTCGGCACGAGGGTGCGGCCGGTTTGCCGTCGTCGTCCAACCAACTCGCGGAAAGGACGCTGATGGCTTCGGATGCGAAGGCTCAAGGTCACTCGCTTCGAGACGCAGATCGTTCCTCGCGGCAGGGCTGCACTGCGGTGTTGCTTCCTTCGACGCCCGGGAGGTTCGGTCTGCGCCGATGCTGGTCTTTGACGATCGCAAATCGTCGCCGAAGGCGGCGTATCATGAATTGCGAAACGCGCTGATCGCTCGGAGAGTTGCTCTTGCCGACGCCACGATGCCGCGTGGTGCCTCATCGACCCCATCGGCGTAGTGCTCTGCGTCGTTGATGAGCTCCTCGATCGCGTCGTCTGCCGGATCGATGAAATAGTGCGACAAGGTTTCTCGCACCACGATCGGCGTAGGCAGTTCTCGCTCGGCATGATCGTCGAGGAAGCGCTTGGGAATGCGGATGAGGGTCTGGGGCATCGATATGCTCCTTGCAGGGCGCGAAGCGCGCCGTGCAGCCCTCTCAGGATGCCTGGAGCTCTTCGATCAGATTGTCAGCATGGACGGGTGGTGCGAACCAGCGTTTGAATTGCGGCTTCCATGCCGCACGGCCGCGAAGGACTTCGGCAACCAGTTCGCTCTGGGATGATCCGGGCGGCGTCCAGAATGACACGTCGCCGTTGTCGTAACGCTTGATCCAGACCGGGCCTTCGGGGGTTTGGATGATCTCCTGGTCCGACATGGTCGTTCAGCGCATGAAGACCTGAACGAAAGCGACCGCGGCGCCGAACAGTGCTGCGCCAGCTGCGAGGCCGGCGAAGCCGACCTGCAGAGGGGTCACTCTCGTGTCGATTTTGATCTTGGCGACTTCGGCCGTCATCTTGGCAGTTTCTGCCTGGGTCCGGTCGATCCGGGCGATCTGTTCACGCAGATCGAGCTGTTGTTCGATGGAAGGGATCGTTGCCATGGTGCGCTCCTTATAGCAATCACTGGTTCAAACCGAAAGTTCTGCAATCCGGGTTACGCCGCCGGTTTGCTATGTCGATCAAGACCCGCTTGCGTGAGACCATAGCAAGGTCTTTGGAACCGTCATGTAGCGCTGCGGCCCCTCGGCCCCCGGCATATCCGAGCGATCATGCTCTTGCTGTTTGCTTCAGCCACGCCAGCCATGCTTTGACCCCGTGGGGCCGATGGTCGTCGTCTGCGTCGCGGATGAACGGAATGACGTCTGCAATAGCGACATGCACGCCGTCTTCGCGCAGCAGGATGCCGCCTCCAAGCTCGATCTTGTTAAGCGCGCGGCGGCCTTCGGCGCGGCTTCCCTTGCCGAGCACGAATTCGTAGCTCGCATTGAGCGGCACGAGCGTGGCGGGATCGAGATAGAGGAGTTCTTCGAGTGTTTCGGGGTCCGCGTATTTGGCGTCGGGCGAGGCGGGCTTCGCCAGTGATGCAAGATCGCGCAGATCGGCGCTAAATTGCGGGGTGCGCTTGTAGAGGGCTGTGAACCTGCGCCGGGCGCTGTTCAGGGAGAAGAAGCGCAAACGACCTTCAAGTCCGTAATACTGCGCGAGGAACGCAATATCTTCAGGGCCCAGTCCGAGGAAGGCGATCACCTCGTCCATGTTGTCCTCGGTGGAACCGAGGAGAATATCGCCGTCAGGCCAATTCCATTTGCGCCGCAGGGTGACGGATGGTTCGCCGTCCGCCAGGAAGACAGGTGCCATAGGCGAGGCAAACAGGTGGTTGGGGACAGGCGTTCCTTCCGATGTGCGCACCTTGCGCCAGTGCTTGGAGATGGCAAAGAGGAACACTGCAATGGCTTCGGCGGCGCTCAGATCCAGTGCGTCGTTGTCGGCTGTCATGGTGATGGTCCTTGCAAAAGGGGTGCATGCGGGCTTCGCCGCTGAAGTCGCTCAGCTTCTGAAAACGACGCTGCACGTTCGTCCCGTCATTGCCGACGCGATGTCATTCAGGAGCTGTTTCGAGGCGCGCTTCGGCCTCAGCAGCGACCCGTCGGCTTGCGGTGCGACCTCGGGGCCGCTCCACAGAAAGACGTTCGCTTCCTCGAACACCACCTCGCTCGTGTCATCGAGGCCGAGCGCCGTGCGCTCGGCTGCGCCGATGGCTACGCGGGCGCCTGTGGCGCCCGAAAGGATCGGAAGCACGGCGACGAGCCAAAGGGTTTCGATGGCCTGTACATTCCAGATGAGGCAGGGGCGTAGCTCGGCGCGGTCGGCGCCGCTGACGTCGTCCTGTCTGAGCAGATACCGATAGTCGATGATTGCGCCTGCTTCAGGCAGGTTCGCGGCGTCAGGCTTGGTCATCGTGGTACCTTTCGGGCGAGTTCGGGTGCGGTCCCGGTCTGGCGGCAGTCAGATGCTTGACGGTGTCGGCCATTGTAGCCGAGCGCATGGCGCGTCCGACGAGGGCGCGCAGCGATGCGTATTCGTGCGCTGGTAGAAGCACGACCGGCACGTTGCCGCCCTGGTTTACGCCGATTTAGCGGGTCGCGGCCGCATCGAGCGTCTTTTGCGGTTCTTTCAGAAAATCGTTAGCGGCGATGGTTTCGGTGAAAGGGTTCTCCATTTTTGGTGCTCCCTGTGTAGATGCCGCGCGCAGAATAGCGTGAACGAACTGTTTTCGACAATCGGTGTCAGCTGATTTTCCGTTGGGGATTGGTCACTTACCGCTCCTTCTCAGGCGATCTCGATGCCGATGGTCTTGTCGAGTGTCGGGACAAAGCCGAGCGCGCTGAGTTCGTCGAAGGTAAGATCGCGGTGCGTGCCGTCGGTCTCCTCGATCTCCCATGTTAACCAGGGGCGCACCAGTCGGCCGTCTGCGAGCTTGATCCCGCCGATCGTTCCGATGGGTGTTATGTCGATGGAAGCGTCTCCCGGCACTCCGGTATGTTCGCTCACATCGACGATGGCGGTGATGATGCTCATGTCACGTCCTTTCGAAGGGCAGGCGTTAAGCCGTGCCTGCAAAAGAAAGGGCCCGTCTCTCGGGGGAGAGAGACGGGCCCGTGAGGGGGCGCAAGACGGCCGGAGGACTGGGAGCCGCCTTGCGCCGGGGGAGATGGTGTCAGCTGGCGAATTCCGCGGTGGATTCGCCGAGCCCGTCGGAAGCGCCGACGCCATTGTCTGCGGCCGGGCCGCCACCGGTGTCGAAGTCGGGCAGTTCGTCCTGCTTGGCGGCGAGCTGCGCGGTGACGTCGCGGCGACGCGTGGGGCGCGACCAGACGATGTTGTAGCTGCCGTCGTCCTGCTGGAAGGCCGAGATCTGCAGCGGCGCGGTCATCGACGGGTCGTCGATCTTGCCGTTGAGGAAGGCCTCGCCGGTGTTGTTCGAGAAGAGTTCGAACAGCGCGCCGACCTGGATCCACTTGCGGGCCGGGGTGAGCGCATGGATTTCGAAGCGCGGGGCCTTGGGGTTGTTGCTGGCGACCGGCTTGAGCGCGATCGTCATTGCGACGGCCATGGTATCGACGCGGCCGATGAAAACGCCGCTGTCGTTCTGCTTGATGGAACCGATGTTCATGATGCTTCTCCTGAGATTGCGTCTCGGACACCCTGTCCTCGACACCCTTCTCAATCCCCCTCCTCTCCTCGGCCCGCTTGCGGGACGAGCAGGCGCGCGTGCCGCGCGCCCTCCATTGGCCGCGCTTCAGGCGCACCAATGGGATCACTTCAGCGGACGCGGGTATTTCAGGTGCAGTTGGGGGCGATCAGCCCTCAGGGTCGGCTAAAGCGGGCGGGCGAGGAGCTTGCTTCTGGCGGTGGCGAGGACTTCGATGCTGCCTCGCAGGACCGACCCGGCATCCGAAGACGGTGTCGCTGCGGCAAGCGCGTTCCAGAACTCGGTCGATCGTGCTTCCGCAGCTTCGAGCAGGGCAAGAACCTCGTCGCTGGTCAGGCGGTATTCGCGCGCGCAGGAGGACATTTCCGATCGTAGCGTTGCGAAGTCGGCGAGGTTCTCGGAGACGGGAAAGCCGTGACGGTAGGCTTCGTCGACGCCCGCGCGGATCGCGTCGGCGCCATGCGGGCTCTCTGCAAGGATCGCGCTGCGCGACGTTTCGAAATAGGGCTTGAACGGGCCCGTTCGCACCGTGACCGCATATGGCGGGGTGCTCGCCAGTGCGACGATGCAATCGGTTTCGATGACGAGCACCGATCCTGTGACGAGATTGCCGTCGTCGCAGGCGCGCAAGGCTGCGCTTGCCGTGTCGAAGTGATACACGATCTCCATGATGCGCCCCTTCAGATTGGAGGAATTGAATCTAAAAACGATTGCAATGCAAGGTCTTGTTCTCGGTTGGCGGGACGTGTCCCGCATGGGGACGCGTTTCGCCGGGCCTTGGAGCTGCAAGCTGGATTCAAGGGTCCGGCAGAGGGTGCCTTGAGGGTTTCGACACCCATGCGCGTATGGCGGCCTGCTGGCGTTGCAGCTTTGCGCAGAGCGCGCCTATCTCGTTCCGGCTCTGGTAACGCAGTTCGGCAAGCGCGGCTTGCCAGGCGGCCTCGTCACTCTTGCGCCATGCGCTGTCGCCGCGGTGGGCCGCGGGAGAGCTGACGGCGCTGTGTGCGGCTTCACGCAGCCGCCCTTCGAGGTCTCTGAGACGTCGTTCGGTTGCATCGCGAGCGGCGGTCATCCGGCGATATTCGAGCGGGTGTGTCATGGCCGGTCGTCCTCCCCAGGGTTTCCCGGACAGTCTCTCGAGCGTTGCAACGCGATGAGGTCTGCAAAGCGATCTCGCACCGCCCGTCCGGTGGGAAACCGGTTCTCCAGGTCATGGCGCCGCAGGATGGGCGCTCTGGCTGCGGCAATGGCGTCGGCCTCGTCCGGTGTGGGGACACGCGGCGGCCATCCTCGCTGAAAGCGCAGGTTCGCGGGCATGGCGGCTTCCAGCTGGCGCCGATCGGCTGCGTCATGCTTGGCGCGGACAAGATCGGCCGCGAGGCTTTCGGGCAGAAGGTGCCGCGCAGTGTCGGCAAGCCAGCGGCCGGGCTGGAACGAGAATGTCGAGCGGGCCTCGAGCGCGACCAGATGGATGAAGGCCTCGTGGTTGGAAGCGCAGGCAGCGGCGGCCTGCTGGTCGGCGAGCGACTGCAGCACGCAATAGCGACACGAGAGGCGGGTCGAGCCGTAGCGGGTGTAGGCATCGTGGAGCGGGATGGCATTCGCTTCGTGAAAGGCGAAGACAATGGCGCTCGACCAGTCGATCACCGGGTGCCAGATCAGCATTTTGGTGCCCGCGCGGTTTCCGAAAGCTGCGAAGCGCGTATCCCTCTTCCAGTTCGGCGCGGCGCTTCGCGCGCTGCTTTCGTCTCGGCGGATGCCGATGATTTGGATGATGGTCTGGCCGGCCAGATGGCGGGCGAGGTATGGGCCGATCACCTGTGCCTTCTGCTCCGACGTGCAGAAGCGCAGCGATGCCGACGACCAGGGGCCGATCAGATTGTAGGTCGAAAGGTTCTCGTAGCGTGCCTTGCCCGCCTCGAACCGCTGGTGCCAGCGCTCGAAGAGGTCGCCGCTTTGGCGCCGCCTGATCATAAGCTCGATACCGGCGCGCGCAGCGATTGCTTCGACGGTGGCGGGCGTGGTGTCCCATTCGGCTCGCCCAAGGTCCGCGTGAACCGCGATCCTGCGCTCGCGCGGATGGCCCAAGGCATCGAGCATCGGCATGGCGGCGAAGAGCGCGGCCGAAGAATCCTTGCCGCCCGACAGGTTGAAGACGGCCCATGCGCCTCCCCGCAGAGCGGCGGCGATTTCGCGTGGGAGCGCAATCGGCGGGGCCGCAGGCGAAGCGTAAGCAGGCACGGGTGCGATAGCGTTCATGGCAGACCTGCCGGACAGGCGAGCCATTCGGGCTCGTCGAACCCGATTGGAACATCGAAGGCGGCGGCCTCGCCTTCGGTGAACAGCGACGCGCTGGCGAGATCCCCGAAACCGGCGTCGTTGTTCCAGAACAGCAGTCCATGCTCGGCATCGCGGGTCGTCAGCACGAGGCGCGCGAATGTCGGAGTGGGTTTGGGAGACAGCGCATCGCGCACGATGGTGTTCGTGCTGTGGTAGTCGATCCCGCCCGCCGTGATGATCACTGCGCCGCCGCCGAACTCGTCGTTGCGCAGCTTGTCGCAGGTGTAGGCGTACTCGAATCCGATCGGCAGGGCCGACTTGGCGCAGGCGAAAAGCAGGTTGGCAACCTGCTCGATCCCGAATTGATCGCCGGAGAAGCTGACGATTCTCGTGTGAGGGTCAGTGCCGGCCTCGATGGTGATGTCAGCATCGAGGCAAGGAAATTCCGCGTCGGGGAAGATCGACATGATGCCCGAGAAGGGATCGTCGCTGCTTGGCGGAAAGGCTGCGGCAAAGGCCGGACCGAGCGCTTCGAAAGCAGCCCGACGCTCGGGCGCATCGAGATCGTCTTCGATCGCCTCGATCGCGGCCTCGACAGCTGAGATCAGGTCCGCTTCGGGCACGGTCACGGTCACCGCGAAGGCGGCGTAGAGATAATTGTTGGCCATGGTGATTGTCCTGAAGTTGCCCGGTCAGGGCGCAGTGAGTGACAAGAGGGCGGGTTCGATGGCGAAGCCCAGTTGCCGTGCAAGACTGATTGCCCGCATCATTGCAGCAGGTTCGACACCCAGCGAGGTGGCCAGCTGGTCGAAAGTGTCCTCGCGTTTGGGGGCGACCTGATGCAGGTGCCCGGCCTCGGCGGTGACGGCGAAGGGCCAGGTCATGGCGACGCCGACCACTCCCTCGTCCATGACCAGCAGCAGATCGCCGGTCGCAATGCGATCATCGGTCTGAACGCCGTCATAGGCATTGCCGCTCGTTTCGAAGACGTGAACCCGGTAAGGCACGAAGGCGAAGCGTTCGCTGTCACTGAGCATGGTTGGTCTCCCTTGCGTCCGCGCTCGTGATGCTTGGGTCAAGGCCGGGCGATCCCTTGGGGTTGCCCCGCAGCATCCAGCCCTCCGGCCTGACGGCTCGCGCCCAATCGGCGAATGACGGGATGTGGCCGAGGTCTTCGAGAACATGCTGCTCGCCGATCAGACGGACGGGAACGATGCGCCCGTCACTGTTGGTGATGGTCGGGCCGAATAGCGCCTCGAGCATGAAGATGCCTTCGGCGTGGTGCCGCAGCGCGCGGTGACGGGGGTCGGCGAGGATCGCCTTGGATTGGTCGAACCAGTCGTGGAGCGGGCGGTAGTCCTCGACGCACCCGCCCCAGCGCTTCACCGAGGAGAGCGCATGGTAGTAGCAATGGGACATGGCTCAGCACTCCCATTCATAGGCGGTGCTGTCGTAGGTGACGAAGCGCGTGCTGTGCTCGAGCGTGGCGCGCCCGGCCTCGACATCGATGATCACCTCGCCAAAGGCGCCCTCGCCGTTCTCCCACCCGGCGTGGTTCTGTGCGATCAGTTCGTACCCGAGATCATCGAGCGCGCTTTCGAATGTCGTATCAATTGCGATCGCATCGCCGCGGTAGGGAACGGTCCATGTCGGGCACGGCATGTCCGGCATCGGGAGTCCGACGCCGGGTTGACCATCGGCTTGTGCGGGGCCTGTGAGTGTCATGCCGTCGATCCCGCCCTCGTCGCCATAGCCGTCGTAGCTTATGGTGATCGTCGCGATCCCGTGCAGCCTGGCGCATGCGCAGATTGCCGCGAGCATGAGCCTCGGAGCGTCTTCGCGCGGGGTCGTGCCGGGTCCGGCTTCCGAGACCATGGTCATGCGAGCTCTCCCTGCAGGGCGGCAAACCGCGCGGCCTCGGCCTCGTAGGCGGTCGAGAGGTTGGCGTGGATCGTAGCGAAGGCCTCGATGGCAAAGCGTCCGTCATTGTCCGGGCGGGTGCTCATCAGCACGCCGAACACGACGTCCGAAGCGGTGCGCTTGTGCCAGCGCGCGATGCTGTCGCGGTAGGTGATCGGGGGCGCCATGGCGGCCTCGGTCCAATGCCCGAGGCCGCTTTCGACGGCCGCTGCATAGGCATGTGCTGGGCCGACCGGGGCTTCGTCGGTGATGATGAGCGTAAGCGAGCAGTAGGTGCCGAAATCGTGATGGTTGCTCCTGGGCTCAAGTCGGCAGCCCTCGGGCGGAGCACCGTGAACGGCGATGATCGCGGCCCGGTAGGCAAGCACCTCGAGGCGGTTGGCTGCGCTGAAGTCCGGCGTGATGCCGAGCTGCGCGCAATCCTCGCATCCCGGGGCGACGCCGATATCGATGATGATTGGCATCTTGGGGTCTCCTTCGATCCTTCATCGGATCAAAAGGCCCCTTCCCCCTCCCCTTTACCTGCCCGGCTCCGGCCGGGGGTTGTTCTGTTCGCCGATGATCAGAGCGCGCTTTGCGGCCTGCTGGTTCGGACCATCGCTTTGCGCCAGAGTGGCGAGGCGATCGGTTTCGAGCTGCACCGCGAGATCGTCAGGCACATCGCAGTACTGCTCGATCACCGCGATGGCGCTGCGCGGGGTCGGCAATTCACCGGGATAGGATCCCCGCCACACGATCGCGATCTCCTCCCCATCCTCAGCGATTGCGAAAGCCTGCGCGAAAAAGGTCGCGAGCGGGCGATCCCAGCCCACCGTCACGCGCACGATAGGTGCCGCGCTGGACTTTACCGGAACGTCTCGGCGGCTCATGTTCTGCTCCCATGATGAGTGTTATGGGTTATCGGTTAACGACCGCCCTTGGTGGCAGATCCCAGCACGAACGGCGTATCGAGATGAAGCATAGGTCCTGCTTGCTCCGATCACCGCCAGGAATCGCGGTTTTTGGGAAGAAGCCCGTGCCTGTCTTCAGGAACGACGGTTGCGCCTCCGGTCTCGTTCCATCGCCACAGGACAAGATTTTGTCCGGCAGCCTGTGTCGAGCGATAGATCAACCCGTCGAAGCCGGCAGCTATCAGCGTTTCGGCTGCTTGCTGGCTCGGCGAGAGACTTTGCGCGTATTGCGGTCCCCACCAGGGCTGGTTCACAAGGTCGTCGGGGAGCGCGTGGCGTGTCCGAAGCTCGGCATCGTCATAGTCGCCGATCTGACCGCCCGAGACCTGATATCGCACCAGCGTCACCGGGATGAAATCGAGGATCTGCTGGTTCGCTTCCTTGACCGAGGTGAGCGGATCGAACGAGAGATAGAGGGCAGGCCTCCCGCGTGCGTTCCAACGCCCGCCATTCTTCGCTGCGCCAGCGCCGCTGGTGGGCATGGAGGCCCACTCGGGCGTGTGCGCCCGGTAACAGATGATCGGTTCCATGACGAGAGATCAGGCGTAAACGCCGTTGTAGACGTTCTCGAGGTGTCCATGGACCCAGGCGATGTTGCCATCCTTGACGTGTTCCATCGCGGTCTTGGTGCCCATGGAGACGATCGGCGTGTACTTGAACCACACCACCGCCCTGTCGAGGGATCCGGCAATCTCGCTTGCATGCGTCAGGAGGCGGATCAGCGGAAGCAGCGCTTCCTTGCCCTTCTTGCCGAGCGGCTCGGCCGCCAGCGTGTTGCGGCTGACACCGATCAGCTCGGCAAGCTGCGAAAGCGGGATATCGAGCTGTTCGGCCAGCGCGCGCGGATCGATCGATCCATTATCGCTCACCATCCGGTTCTGGGCCTGCGTCATCGTAGCTGTCTCCTTGGACCAATATAGTGCACTGCATGCACAAAAGCGAGTCAAGTATGCCGGCAGCACCCGGCGCCCGGTAATAGGAGCCGGAGGCGATCGCCCTGCCTCGTCAATATTCGGATGCGAGCATGATCGTCACCACGCGTGCGGTGATCGATGCATCGGCCGGGTCTTCAGAGCCATGGGTGAGATCGGGGTCGTAATAGATCCTATGCAGGCCGGATCGGCTATGCCGTTGTTCCGTCAAACCTCACGGAGAACGCTACATGCAGAACGCGTCGTCAGATTACTGCCCCAAGACTTCTGTCATTGTCAGCGTTGAGCTCAGCAAGCGCAACTGGCTTGTTGCCTCGCTCTCGCCAGGAGCGGCGAAGCCTTCGCTGCGGACAATTCCTGCCGGGAACAGCGCGGCACTGATCAGTCACCTTCGCAATCTTGAGTGCAAGGCCGCTGATCGTATCGGCGAACCTGCCGCCATTCGCCTGTGCTTCGAGATTGGATATGATGGCTTCTGGCTCGCAAGGCTACTGCGGTCGAACGACATCGATACATATGTGCTGGATCCCGCCAGCTTCCTCGTGTCGCGGCGAGGCAGGCGCGCAAAAACTGACCGGATCGACGCCGAAGCCATGATCGGGATTCTGAAAGCCTATCTCGCTGGCGACAAAAGCGTGTGCCGTGTCGTGGAGGTGCCCTCTCCCGAGGAGGAGGACGCACGCAGAGTAATGCGCGAGCGCGGCGATCTGGTGCATGAGCGCACCCGAATTATCTCTCGGATCAGGGGGCTCCTTGCGTTGCAAGGCATACGATCTGTCAAAGCCATCAAGGGCGGTGAATGGTCGAGCCAACTCGACGACATGCGCACCGGCGACGGGCGGCCTTTGCCACCAAACCTTCGTCGACAGATCGAGCGCTGTTTCGGGCGGCTTGCGTTGCTCAACGATCAGATCAAGGACATCGAGAGGGACCGCGCCCAAGTTGTGCTCGATGAGGAGTCCACCTTTCCATGCCGCGATAAAGCGGTTCGCCTCGAGCAGCTGAAGGGCATTGGCCCGAACAGCGCGGCAATGTTGGTCGCAGAGGTTTTCTGCCGAAAGTTCGAAAGCCGACGACACGTCGCGGCCTTCCTTGGGTTAGCTCCGGCGCCCTTCGCCAGCGGCGACGTTTCGCGTGATCAGGGCATCAGCAAAGCCGGTAACCGAAGCACACGTGTGCAGATGGTGGAACTTGCGTGGTGTTGGTTGAAATATCAGCCAAGTAGCGAACTGACCGTTTGGTATCGCAACCGGTTCAAAGGCAACGGCGCTCGCGCGGCAAAGGTGGGGATCGTTGCGCTCGCCCGAAAATTGTTAATCGCGCTTTGGCGCTTTGTGGAGACCGGTCTGGTCCCTCAAGGTGCCGAGCTCCGCGCCGCCTGATGCCTATGTTGCAACAGGCTCGTTAAGGCGACGCGGATTGGTGTGATGTGTGACCGGGAAAATTGATGGCGCCTGAAAACGCCCAGTAGTAGTTTGGTCCGCATCCGCCTTTGCTCGATCCGGGGATGTGAATACGGATTATGGTGCGCGGGCACGGCCGCGACCGGATACAAGTCTATGCACGGATAGTGCATCAGCTGACCTCGGAACGAATGAAGCCAATCCTTGAGCATTGCGTGTGGGGGCTCCCAACCCGTCAACAGAAGGAACCGTTCAATGCGATCTTGACAAGGCCCGGATCATACAAGTCGATCTTGAAGAAGACGCGCTCTCCCCTGAAAGTGAACGCGCCGAAGTCGCGTTCGCCGTAGGTATCCTCCTCGAATCGGTGGCGCCGCATGGTTTTGATGAGCTCGGCCTGCGCGACAAGCCCGCTAGGGGTGTCGCCATTGCAGAACGCGTCGAGGCAGCCGCGTGTAAACATGATGCGAGCGCTGGGGTCGAAACCGGAGCGTGCCCGATCATTGAGTTTGGCGATCTGCTCAGCTCGTCCGATTGGTTCGGTCAGCATGGCGTTATCTCCATTTGTTGCTGGAAGCTTTCGATCCAGTCGGCAAGGTGCGGCCGTTCGGGGAGCGGAATTTCAGCTGCGGCTTCCTGGAAGAGTTTCAGGGACGTGGGCGCTTCGGCCTCGATCCGGTCAATTTCCGCATCGGGAAGTAGGCGCTCGGCGCGGATGAAGTCGGTCATTCGGCCGGACCTCGTGCGCGTTGAGGATCGCCAGAGGCCCTCGACTGTTCTGAGCCTCGGTGCGGCGCGGGCCTCCACCAGCACGATGATCCGGAGGCACCATGCAGGAAGATTGCGGATCTCTTCGGGCTTCGAGCCACAACACAGGAAGCATGCCGACTTCGGCGGGACCGCAAGGCCTTCGGCCTCGATCCGGGCGATGCAATCATCGCGGGTCCAGCCCCATTCCCGTAGAGGGTAGCGGCATTCAAACCGCTCGCTGGGGATCGTCAGAGCGTGCGCATGCCTGCGGGTGTCGGCCGGCGAAGCGTCGTAGCCGATCAGCCGGACGACCTTCTGGCCGCGGCCCCATGCGTCTATGGCTGGTCGCCATGCCGCGATGAATTTCTCTTGGGGCGCGATCTTCCATTTCAGGCTGCATTAGGTCTGCATTGACCTGTCTTATTGGCTCCGCAATGCCCGTATTTCCGCCATCTCTAGTCCTCCTCCCCTTCCAAGACGCCCGATTAGGGCGTGACTGCCTTCAGGCAGCGGAGGGATCGGGCGCTTCGGCGTTGGTGCGGATGGGGACGGGCCGGCGTATCCGATCGAGTTCCTGCACAAGTTGCGCGTTACGGCGTTCGAGCCGCTCCGCGCGCTGCTCGGCTTCGACAGCGCGTTTCAGCAGGCTGGCATTATGTGTCGCGAGGGCGATGTTCGTGGCTATCGCGTCATGAAGAGTGGCGCGTGTGCGATCGGCCTCGCCGGCGGCCGTTTCAGTGGCGCCCTCACGTTGCGATTGAAGCTTGCGCAGGGCGTCGAGAACGTCGGCATGGTGCGTATAGATGATGTTGCGGCCGACCCCGGCTACTCGTGCGAGACCGGCGACCGTTGGCGCGGCGGACGGGTCTTTGGCGAGGACGCCAAGAGCTTCGCGCAGGCGTGCATTGGTGTTCGCCCGGCGACGGGCCTGCGGGGTGGATGGGTCAGATTCATACGTCACCGGCATTTCCTTCGTCGAGCTGGTCGAGGATACGGCGAGATTCCTGGATGCGGGCTTCGGCAAGTGCTCGGCTCTCGCGATCGAGGTCATCGCGCTGGATCAATGCGGTATTCCGTTCAAGGCGCACTTCCCAGACCGGCCTATGCCGCTCGGTCACGGCGAAGTTGGCGCAAGTCGAGCAGGTGCTTTGTGTGCGAAGCACCGGGTTCGGCTCGCGCTCGCCGCCGAGGCAAGCGGAGGTCTCCCGGCGGTAGAGGCAGTAGCCCCAGTCGCACACGCCGAGGCGCATATCCGTTTCGGCGAGGATCTCGGTGATATAGCCATCGACGTCGCCCGACCGCGTGCGCCCGCGGAACGGCGATCGCTCGGAGAGCATGACACCCGCCTTCCCGGCGACGTTCGGCGCCAGGAGCAGGTCTTCCAGCGCCTTGCGGGTTTCTTCGGCGGCCTGGTCGTCGATCAACTCGGCAAGCTCGAAGTCTGTGCCCACATAGGCCCGGTCGGTCATCGCGCGGTGAACATGGCCGAGATGGCGTTGCAGCGCCGTCAGGCCGGTGCGGTCGCGCCGACCGATGAACCGCGAGAACGTCTTGCGGCCCTGATAGGTGGTCAGGTGCCAGGTGCCGCCTTGGTGTTCCGGCAAGCCAAGGAACGGCATAAGTCGCTCGTTCAAGCGGATATTGACCATGGGTGATCGCAGTCGGGCGACGGGCATCATCGTCGGAAGCGGCGAGCGTCCCCGGCCGAGCTGGTGAAGCCAGAGGTTCCTCTTCCCGCTAAGTTCGCGAAGCGGAGCGGAGAGACGTTCGAGGATGTGGATCGCCCGCTGGACCGGCTCGGGCGCGAGCCAGCGATGGATGTCCCCATGTTCCGTCAGCGACGTCTTCGTGATGGTGCCGACCAGATAGACGTGTTCCTCGCCGTCTCCATCGGCCGCGCGCCGTTCGAGGCAACCCTCCTCAAGCCTGAGTATTTCGGAGGCTCTCGCGCCAACGAGATAGGCGATGACTACGAAGCAGGCGTCGCCAAGGCGATCGAGCATGAACGTCAGGCGGCGCAGCGGCCATTCCGGATTCGGATACAGATCCGCGTAGGGGCATGGCTCAGCCAACATGGCGCGTCTGATATGCCAGTGGAGCCTTCGCCCCTGATGCTGTGGTCGGAACTGCTCATACAGATCTTCGAGACGGTCGCGCAGCGCGAGTATCTGGTCCGCTGGGTCACCGAGCAGTTCCATAGCGCCGCTGATGAGAGGCACGGCGATCTCGTCGGGCGTATAGGGATGGCCGCCATAAGGTTTCCAGTGCCGCTTCCCAACCGAACCGGCGCGAGGCGGCGCCATCAGCGGCGCGTCGTCCAGCTTGTCGCGCTGCATGTGGAACGTGCGGATCGTGCCGAGATAGCCTTCGGCGGTGCTGAGGGAGAGCCGTGAAGCGTTCCTGCCGGGACGAGCGCGCAACATGGCCACGAACCGGTCGACGGCGTCTTGATCGAGATCCTTGAAGCATCGGACGTTCTCGACTGCCATCCATCGAACGAGGAAGCGGATGTGGCTGAAGTGGCCGTCGACCGTTCCCTTGCGAAGTGGCATCCGCCCTTCGGGCGGATCGGCCCGCAGCGAGAGCAGGAACAGTTCGGCGGCGTGCCGGAGCGGCGTCCACTGATCGTCTCCGAACCGGCTCCCGTCCGGCATTTCGAAGCCCCAGTTGAACGTCGTGGCGGCGGGGACGCCTTCGTTTCCGAGCAATGGCGCCGGAAGCTGGGTAGGCGTGGATTTCGGGACGGAGGCCATGAGGCTATTCCAGGTCCGGCAGCGGCGGCAAGGCGGGTATGAGCAGTTCCGCGTCCGGCATCATTTCGCGCGGGAACGCCGGCAGCAGGTCTTGTGTCAGCACCCGAAGGCTGGGCGCATAGAAGAGGCTGAACCGGATCGGGTCGATGCGTTCCCGCGCCGCTTGAAGATGCCTGGTGGCTTGGACGATGCGCGCCAGATGATCCGGGTCGATCGGGACGATCAGGCCCGGACAGGCAAGGCAGCCTCCCAGTTTCGGGCACACGCGGCCAGGCCGTGCGTGCCCGCCGTCGATCGGACAAAGGCAGTCGTGACCGAACAGCGCCGTCACCCGGACGCTGGTATCCGGCCCTTGATGTTGTGAGTCATGGGAGGGCGTCTCGCCGGTGACCCATGTGATCATCAGCGACTGGAGCCGGGCGATCGTATCGCGTTCGAGGCGGCGGACGGCCTCGCCATCGACGTAGATATCGGTGGTTGCGACATTCGCATGATTGAGGACCGCCTTGGCCGCCATGATATCGCCCTGTGACGCTGTGTAATGGGCGCTTGCCATGCTGCTGCGGAACAGCTTGGGCGAGAAGTCTGGAAGCAGGGAACGAGACTTGCCGGGATGCGCGTCATTCCAGGAGGCGATCGCGTCATTGTGCCGCACGTAGAAGCGCAACATTCCCGATCGCAACGTGGCCTGCACGATATGACCGGCGTGATGTTCGCGCTCGAGGCGTCCTGTCGTCATGAGGAAGCGGTGCAGGAACAGCCGGTCGCGCTTGGACGGCTCCACATGCGGCAGCAGAGGCGCCGTCATCGCAAGGAGCTTTTCGATCAGGCGCGACGCCGCATAGGGTCGGCGATTGTCGAACGAGCGCCGTTGCATGCGCTTCACCTTACTGCCGGCGCGGGGTTTCACCCACTCGACCATGACGCGATGCCGCTCGAGCGGATGCGGCACGAGGCAGTCCCGCTTGATCTGGCGCAGCGGACCGGCATTGGCCGCCGTCTGGATTAGTAGCACGATATAGAACGCAACCAGCGTGTCGGTCGTGAGGTGGAGATAACCCTCGAGCTCGCGGAACCCGCCTACCTCGGCGATCCTCTGCCGATCGGGCTTGTTAAGGTCCAAGCCTCGGTCGCTCGGCAGGATACCGTGGCCAAGGCGGTGGAGCTTCCAGATCCAGCGATCCCGTTCGGCGGTCCGGCCGCCATGAAGGAGCACATTCGGAAGACCAACGATAGCTTGCCCGTGCTGGAACTTGTCCCACGCAGTGTCGATCTCGGCATAGCAGACTGCCAGCAGGGCGCGCATTGCGGCAGGTGTCAGCCGATCTTGCGGTAGCCGCTGGACGCCGGCGAGCGGGATCGCATTGTTGGGAACGGCGAAGCCCGGTGCGAACAAGCCTGGATTGTCCGCGATCGCGCGCTTGAGGACCGGCCGGATCATACCGAGCTGACCGGATTGTGAGCGGACGCCGCGCCTGCGCCCGTTGGTGGGCATCGCCAGCCAAGTGATGAACCGGCGGATCGTTGCCGTGTCGAGGTCTGCGGCGCGCCTGACACGCGCGTCTTCGCGCAGGAACCTCCCAAACACGCGCAGCGCGAACCAGTGCGCGGTGCGGGTCGCAGCGCTGGATGCTACATCATGATCGCGGAAAGCCCGGGCGATGGCGGCGCTGATATCGTCCGGCATTCCGAACAGCGCCGGGTTGAAGCTTTGGACGATCTTACCCCATTCGTCGCGGAACTGGATTTCGGCGACCTGCGCCGGATGGTTAGCCGGTGCCGGATCGAGTCTTAGCGTCCGATCGAGGCGGCCCCTAGCCATCGGCGGGGATCAGCTCGCCATAAAGATAGGCGAGGCTTTCGCTCAGATCGCGCTCGTGCAGTTCGACGCAGCGCAGATAAATCGCGGTGGTTGTGATCGAAGCATGGCCCAGCAGCACCTGCACGACCTTGAGCGGGTTGAGATCGGGATTGGTGCGGGCCTGGATCTGAAGGCGGGCCAGCATCGCCATCGCGAAGGTGTGCCGCAGCCAATGCAGCGTGCCCTGAAGTCCCGCGGCCGCGAACGCTTCCGCGAGCTGCGCCGTCAGGAGCTTTCGCGTCATGGCGCGGCCATGCTCGTTCAGCAGGAGATTGGGCGGCGCGCGATAGCCCCGGTCGGAACGGCGGATACGGCGGACGATCCGGGCGCGATACTCGCCCGCATACCAGTGGGTATGATCGAGCAGCCGAAGCGGCGGATAGACCGTCCTTGGCCGGTCGCCCTTGGTGATATGGAGCGGCACGCCGACAAGTGGATCGTTGTCGAGGTCGAGTGGCCAGCTATCTGGGATCTGGTCGACGGCGAGCGCGCAAAGCTCCTTGCGACGCAGACCCGCCCCAAGCGCCCATTGCGCGGCAAGTCGGGCGGTAGGCCTCAGATGCGCGAACAGCCGTGCCAGTTCGTCGGCGCGCAGCGGTCGCGGCAGTTTTTCGGGGCGTGAGACGATCAGCTCGTTGACCTGGCGCCGCTGCAAGCCCGGGCGATAGGCGCCGTCGAGCATCAGCGTCATCTTCTCGGTCAACCGGAACGGGCAGTGGTCGATCAGCCCCTTATCGAGCGCCCAGCCATAGAAGCGGCAGACGGTCGAGACACGCGCATTGATCGTGGTCCGGGCATAGGGCCGCCCGGTATGCGTGCTGGGATTCTCCAGCATCCGGTTGCGATAGGCGGCGATGACGCGTTCGTCGGCTTCGCGCCATTCGATCCCCGATTGTTCGAGCGAGTCGAACCAGTCGTGGAGATGCTCGCCGTAGGTCCGCACGGTTTCGGAGGCGTGGGCACGGCCGCTTAGCTCCGCATGCTCCACGAGCCAGACGAAGGCCGGCTCGATGATCGCCATGTCGGCGTCGAACAGAATCGGGAAGCCAGCGGGGACATTGGGCACGCCAGAGGCAGCCCGAATTACTGATACCACGGGCCATCTCCCTCGCCCGCACAGGTGCGATTTCGAAAGTAGCGCAACATGCTCGATTTGGCCGATGCATTTCGATGGAATGGGCGCTTTCCTCGCCATGCCGAAAGGTGTCGCTGCGACCAGCCTACCCCAAGCACTCACGGTGCCTGCTGACACCTGGCGCCCGCCTTGATATGAGCGAACGATGATCGAGGGGGGAAGCGGTGGCGCGTCGGGTATTCTTTAGCTTTCACTATGACCGTGACGTTCGACGGGTCGTGCAAGTCCGCAATTCCTGGGTGGTTCGCCCAGGTGGCGAAGCGCAGCCTTTCTATGACAAGGCAGAGTTCGAAGAGGCAAAAAGACGCGCGGGCGGCATAGAAAAATGGATCGAGGAGCAGCTCAAAGGCACGTCCGTGACTGTGGTGCTGTTCGGCGCAGAGACGTATGATCGCGAATGGGTCCGGCACGAGATCAAGAGAAGCTACGAGCTTGGGAAAGGCCTATTGGCCATCGACATCCATAGCGTAAAAGATCCGCAGCTTGGAACTGATCGACAGGGGTCCAACCCTCTCAGTTATTTCACAGTAAAGCAGAATGGCCGAGATATTCCGCTGTCGAACCTATACGGGACATATGATTGGGTCCGGGATAACGGCTATGCCAACATGCCGGCTTGGATCGAAACCGCGGCAAAAGCGGCCGGTCGCTGACACCAATGAGTATCTATGAACTGGCCATACTTGGTACCGCAACACCAGAGGAGCGCGCAACACTGACAGCGACGCTCACTGATATCGTTTCCGACTTCGGATTGACGTTGGGGGACGATGTAGTTGTGCATAATGCGGAAACGCTGGGTGAGCGGCACAAGCCAGCAGCATTCGCATGTGCGTATTTTGGAGGAAATGCCCAGCAAGATCTCGAAGCGGCCCAAGACCTGATCCGGGCCAGTGCGCCCATCATTCCAACGATTGCCGCTGGCGCAGACTTCAATGCTCACATCCCCCCGCTTCTCCAGCCCATCAATGGGCTAACGCGGCGCGCTGACGATCCAAATATGACTGAACTCGCTTCAGCAATGCTGGAATGCGTGGGTTTACTTCGTCGACAGCGACGGGTTTTTGTGAGCTATCGGCGCGTGGAATCCCGAGCAGCAGCGTTGCAACTTCACGATCTCCTTGCGTCCCGCGGATTCGACGTATTCTTGGACACGCACGACATTAGGCCCGGCGATCCGTTCCAGGATGTGCTTTGGCATAGGCTCGTCGATTCTGATGTTATGGTTATGCTCGACACGCCTACCTATTTCGATAGCCGCTGGACTCGACAGGAAATAGGAAGAGCACGCGCGAAAGAGATCCAGGTCCTTCGTGTAATTTGGCCTGAGCACACGCCAAACAAGCTGACCGATCTCGCAGAGACTATATATCTTGATCCAGAGGAACTCGAAGGGCCGGATGGTCCAATAGTAGCCAAAACGGCGGATACAATCGTCCTGGAGGTCGAGCGGCTACGAAGCCGCAGCATCGCATCTCGATATATGTCGATTACCGGCAAACTGCGCGCTGACGTCGAGAAAATTGGTGCGTCAGTGGAAGGCGTCGGCGCACATCGGGCCGTCGCCGTGCGGTTGCTGGACGGCGAAAAGATCTGGGCATATCCGATCGTCGGAATCCCCACGGCTGAAATTTTGAACGATGTGGCCGATAAGGCGCGACGAGCGGAACAGCAGGAGATACCGGTACTGGTCTACGATCATATCGGCATCCGTGATGCATGGAATGCTCATCTCCGATGGCTTGGGGAGCATATTCGCGCGGTCCGCACGATTAAAGTTTCCGAAGCCGGATGGGCTCTTGCGGCATGGGAGAACTGACCATGACTGAGGCCATTTTTCTTTCGGCAGGCGTGCCGGATCCGAAGCGAGGCCCACAATATGCGGCGACCGCTGACAGTGTCGCGATTACAGCCGCAGTCTCCGCTTTGGTGCACGTCACGCTAGGACGCAGGCTGCTTGTTTGGGGTGGTCAACCCGCAATAACACCAATGATCTGGGTGGTCTCGCAAGACATAGGAATAAATTACGGACACTGGGTCCGGCTCTACCAGTCTCGCCATTTCAAGGACGAGTATCCCGAGGACAATGAACGATTCAACAACGTGGTTTATACGGACGAGATTGAGAAGGATCGGGAGAAGAGCTTGCTGGCCATGCGTGAGCGCATGTTTTCCGAACACAAGTTCAAAGCGGCAGTTTTCATCGGGGGTATGGGCGGGATTGTACAGGAATATGAAATGTTTCGACGCCTGCAACCGGACGCTACAGTGATTCCAGTAGTCTCCACGGGCGGCGCGACGCTTGAAGTTGGGGCGCAGGTTGAACCTCTATCGCCCGACCTAGTGGAAGACCGGGACTACGTTGCGTTATTTCACCGCCACCTTGACGTTTCCGTCCGAGAGGAGCGCTTCGAAAGTCCAACTCTCCAACCGGATGTCGTTGAGAAGCGATTTTGGCAACCCCCTGCCACTGCTTAAACGGAACGGGAACTCGTTATTCACCAGCGAGCCACTCGCTAAGCTCTGTAGCTGTGTTCCTTTTCTCGTCGAGGACCATCCAGACGCGCTTTTGATGACCCTGCAGATCCCCCCAGACGATGCGGCGGTATAATCCCAGATACTCCCACGACGCCCACGCTTGCTCATGCGAGCTGTCGGATGCCGGGAACAGCGCGATCTTCGTCAGCCCTTTATAACCATCGGCCACGCCCAACTCCCAGGGCACCCAACGGCTGTCCTTGCTATTCTTGCTTGCAAGAAGGACAAAGCGCTTGGTCTGGCGAATACGGCTCTTTAACAGCCCCGCCGTTTCCTCCGTCGTGTATGGGGGCATTTCCGGGTCGATTTCATCGACATAGACCCTGGCTCCGTGCCCTTCCAACACACGAATAGCGCCAACGACCAGATCATCATCTTTGCTTGAGTGCGAAAGGAATGTGGTGCCTGAGAGGCTACGGGAAGCAGCAGATTTTCTGAGGCTGGCCTGTTCGCTAACATTTAACTTATCAGCGAAATTCCGAAGCTCGGATTTTGTAATGTATTCGATCATAATCGACACTCTATTATCGGATATAGACCGAACTCAGGGAGCCATCTCAGTTCTTTGAGCGGATCGCTATCGCGTCCTCAATCCAGCTCTCGATTCCGTTCTTGATCGAATCATAGACTGCCTTGCTATCTGTGCCGGAAGGGGTGACCAGCTTCGCTATAGACGATAGCTTTTTCCCGGTATTTCCATAGCCCACTTCGTCAAACGGATTGCTACCAGCCGTGCACGAATTCCCGTCGTGGCCGAGAAGTTTGTTTATCCGAATACCGACCACTCCTTTGCCGGCATCCCAGCCTTTAACGATCTCGCGGATTACCCAAGGCCGGTTTGCTGTTTCAGAGCCGACAAGCACCACCACACAGCTCTTGCCGTACATGTTGTCATCGATCCAATTTTCGATCGAGGCCTTGCCCTTCCGCTTGACCTCTTCCCACGCATTCGCGGTGCAAAGAGACTGCCCTTCAAGAGCACCGATGTTACGCACTTGCTGGGTGCGCCAAAAATCGTTCGCGAAGTGGAAACTGAAGAAAACGCGCCGCGCCATAAGGCCCCCTTTTGTTCTCCGGCCTTCTACAAGCTCAGCCTTCGTTTCGCCAGAGAAATCGATTTTGGAACGATCTGCTCGAGGATGGAGTGCGATAATTGAGGCCAAGCGGGTTCATCCGGCAATCAGGCGTCGCTACGCGACGCGAGTGACGGGCCGACCACCGCCAGCTCTTTGGGTTAGCGCGGCGGTCGGCCCGTCACTCATCGCGAGCAAAAGAGACAGTCTCCGACGCCGGACCTAAGCTGCATGAGTGGCGGCCGAGCGAGATCGACGGAAGTGTCGCATTCGTGAGGACGTTCTCGATCAGCGTCGCGTAGGGTGGCCAGTGCTTGAAGCGCTGGGGCTGATAACGGCAGATCTGGAACTCGATCCCGTGGGCGTCCATCCATCGACGGATGATGTCGAGATAGGCATAGGTCGCGGGCTTTTCCGAGCCGGTATCGGCTGTGAGCACCAGATCAGGGGTTTCGCCTCGCGCGACAAGCTCGATGAGCATTGCGGTGGAATCGACCCCGATGCCGTAAGCGAGCACCACTGGTGGTTGCGGAAGGTCGAGGAGGTCGCGGGCGCGGGTTGCTGCCGTGGCGCAGCGCGGTGCAGCGATCACGACATTTCCCCGGTTGCTGCGCCCCAGTCGTATTCGGGCAAATCGGCGACGATCGGCGCGTCGCAGTCCCACATGATCCATTGGCAACGCAGTTTGCGGGCAACATGGAGAGCGGAGCGGATTTCGAGGGGAACGTCTTCGGCCTCGGTGACGCCGACATCGTCACAGACATACATGAACCAGCCCCATTCGCCCTTGGCGAAGCAGGCCCAGGGGCATCGGGGCATCCAGTCAGCCGCAGTGCTCGGCGACATGTGAGCCGTGCTCAGGGCAAGCATCAGCGCGAACTCATGCGCGGCGCCCCCTGGGTTCGTTATGAGGCTCACAGCACTACCTCCTTGGTTGCGGGCGCATTGGCTTCGATGCGTACAGCGCCGATTTCATCGAACCCGTTGACGATGCGGCTGCTGTCATAAGCGTCTTTGTCGACCAGCCCGTGGATGGGATCGCCTTCGTAAGCGGCGTGACCCAAGGCATCGACACGGGCGACACGCCGGGCAACAACGCCGACTTGGCCCTGCGGTACCCAGTCCGCCCAGTCACCCGCGGCGCTGACGACGACATACTGACCGATCATATCGGTGAGCGCTTGCCGGCGGCGCAGGACAGGACTGTCAAAAGCGGCGACGGCCTCGCCCGTGTGGGCAGCATAGCGGTCGGGGTGCCAGGCCTTGACGCTTGCGCGCGCATTCTCGACGAGCAGATCGAAGCCCTTGCCCGGCAGCTGGGCGAATTCGGCGGCGAAGGCCAGCACGACGAGTGCCCAATCGACATCTTCCTCATAGGAGGTGCCATCGAGCTTCAGCGCCGCGGGCATGGCGGCCTGACGTTCGTCCGACAGGATCATGCCGCCGTGGCTGGCGGTGTGGACCTCCCAGATACCCGGGAGGAGCTGTGCGGCGTGCTGCGGGGCTCCCCACAGGGTGTCTCGGGGTTGTTCGGACGTGGTGAATGAGGGCATCGGTCATCTCCTTCAAGGATATGACCGACTCCTTCCCCCTTCCCCTTTCACGGCCTCGGGACGTGCCGATGCGAGTGTTTTGATGCGGCAGCGCAGCCGCGCCATTGCCGCGGGCTTACCAGTAGACGATGTCCTGGCCGGTGAAGACATTGACGAGGTCGCCCGGGAGCATCACGGCCGACCGGCCGGAGATGACCATTGAGCCGAGCAGCGCGCCGACGCTGTTGCCGCGGCCTTCCTGGCGGTGCATGCCCGTCAGCGTATAGTTCTGGCCCTGGACCTTGACGCTGTTGAAGGTCACCTCGAACTTGCCGGATTTGCCGCCGATGGCCCGTCCGGTTTTCCAGGTGATGGTTCCTGTCACGGGCGAGCCGCGGCGGATGACGACCTTGCCACCTTCAACCACGTCATCGACGGTGCGGAACAGCACCTGCTGGCCTTCTTCGATATGCTTGCTGCTGATTTCCTGTGCGGGTGTAACGACCAGCATCGTGCCTGCCGGCAGGAGAAAGCTTCCTGGCTGTGGGCCCTGAAGCGGCGCAGGTGCGCCCGCTGGGGCTGCGGTGGTGGCTGCGACTTGCGCCGTTGCAAGATGGGGTGTGAGCATGAGCGAGGCGGCGAGCAGAGTGCGAAGCATGGGTTGTCTTTCGTGAGGGGTTCAGATTTTCTGAACTACCCTCAAGCACTTAAGAAAGAGCAAATATCTGGGCTTCGGCGGCGCCCCCAGCTTTTCAGCCGATGCCGAGATTGGCCTTGAGGATCGCGCCCGTTCCGTGGGAATCTATCGTGGCGGCGCGCGCGGTAATCACCCGTCCCGCCTTGCCCAGACGCGCAAGCTGATGGCGCTTGGTGGCAAGGTAATCAGGGTCCTCGCTGGCGATGACCTCAAACGCTGTCTCGATGAGTTCGCCGGTGGTGGAATCGTGGATATCGAGGACGAAGTCCGGGCGCACCGTTCCGATCTTTGAGGGCAGGTCGAACAGCGGCCGTTTGAAGCCAAGGGCAATGCCGCGCTTTCTCAGATGGTACTGCAGGTCGAGCAGATCGCAGGCCACTTTGCGCTCATAGTGGTTGTGGACCGGGATGAACGCCGAGGTGCGGGCCAGTGGCTGGGCGAAAGCGCGGAGTGCGGCGTAGCCGTCGCGCGGGTTATGTTCGCCGACGACCACTAGGACAAGATAGGGAGGTCCGATCAGCGATCCTGAATATTGTACGCGGGTTTTGAGGTCCAGCTCCTTGCCCTGCCCCAGAAACAGCGTCGTTCCCGAAATGTCGTTGGCATAGAGCGCAAGGAATGCCTGCGGCGCGAGGCCCTCCGGCCATGTTCTGGCGGCCTTGCGCAGACGAGCGAAGACGGCCTTGCGCTCGTAGGGATCGATATGGGTGTAAAGGTGCGCGGATAGCGGAATGCCGGGGGCGATTTCGAGGCGCATTGCCGCATGTCGCAAGCGCGCAAACTCCGAGGCCATCGTCATGTTGCGTCCGCGGCCCGTCGGCAGGGGATGGACTTCGTTGACGTGGGCCATATCCATCAGTTGCCACAGCAGGCGGGCCAGGCGCGGAATGGTGACGCCGCGGCTGCGGTCGTCGGGTTCGCTGTCCGTGGGCGCTTCGGCCAGCTTTTCAGGCGCAAGGCGGTGGGCGATGAACAGGCCTTCGGGCACATCGATCACGGGAGCCTCGGCCGAGCGTTTCTCGCGCAAGCGCTGGGGAGCCTGCTCGCGGAAAAATGGACAATCCGCTGCGTGCTCGGGGCGGCGCTGGCGCTTGCTGGTCAGGCGGCGCAGGTAATAGGTTTCTGCCTCTGACAGGTATGAAGCGGACATGAGCGGGGGCGGTTCGGTATCGCCGATGCAGCTGCAGGCGATCCACTGTCCATGCGCTCGGGCCTTCGTCACCATTGTGACACTTGCCCGGTGATCGGCTTCGCTCCCCTCCCCCTGATACCAGCGTACGAGCGCTTCGCGGACAACGTCCGGAACCGGCGTTCTGAGAGTGAGGCCTCTCGAATGTCGAGGGACGAGCCACATGATGGCTAACCTATTGCATTTGAGTTTGACGGTCTAGAGCGTTCACGGTATGTTCTCCCTCTAGGAGATGATTGTCATGACCACTGGAAGCTTTGTCGGCCGCTTCGATCTCGATCTCGGATTGCGCGATGCGAGCCTCGATCCAGCCAATCGGCCGACCCGGAGAATGCTGGCGGCAGCCGCAATCGGAACCGAAGTCAACGACGCCTACTATGCGGCAGTAGAGCTGCGCGAGGCCATCGAATGGGTTCACGATGGTCATCCGGGCGGCAAGCTGAAGCTGTCGATGATCCTCGGCAATGCCTGCGATGACTATCAGCGCTGCCTCTACTTCATGCTTGCCGGTCGCGGGATCGTCCAGATGCTCGAAGATCTCGATTGGCTGGAAAGCCTGCTTGAGGCGCGCGGCCGCGTTGCGGGCAAGCTATTCAAGCGGCGCGCACCGGTCATGCCGCAAGTTCGGCCATACGTAGCGGCCGAGCCCGACGGCCCGCTGGTGACAGTGGCGCGTGATTTCGATCAGGGACCTTCGTGGTATCTCGATCCTCAGCTTAGCGAGTGAGCGAGCGCCGCGCTGCGGCTTCGCCGCACAGGGCGAAGACATAGCCGCCCGTATCCCATTTGGGGTTGTAGATCGCTGCTGCGTTTTCAAGCTGATGGCACGAGAGGTCTTTGCCCTCGGCTTCCATTAGCGCGAGCGTGCGGCCGAAGCGGTCGGTGCCGACGCGGCGAATGTTCATGGTAGGCGTTGCGGCGGCGCGCAGGCTTCGCTCACTTGCAAAGGGGTCGCCGGGTGCACAGTTGCGTCCTGCACGACACTGGCCCGGCTTTTCGGGCGCGTCGATCGCGAGCAGACGAATGCGCTCGTCGCCGCAGCGCAGCGTATCGCCATCAGTGACAGTGCAGCCGTGGACAGTTTCTGAAGGAGGGAGCTTCATCTGGTCCGCGCATCCTACGTTTGCGGCAACTAAGTGGCTGCAAAGCAGGGCGGATACGATGCGTAGGCGGTTTTTCATGCCCGTAATTCCACTTCGACTTGGTCCCCTTGCGTCGCCTCGTCGGTCACGTGGAACGGCTTCATCGGGTTTCCGGTTCGGATCACCGCGACCGGTCGGCGCTTGAGCTCGAACAGGCGGTTGGCGACCCGGTGGGCGTTTTCACGGCTGCAGAGTTCGAGCCGTCGCAGGCTGATGACGGGCTCCTCGTGTATGGTTTGGTTGCTCATGGCCGGTCTATCCGAACAGTGTCTTGTGCACGCGGGTCTGGGGGATGATCGTGAATTCCCTGCGCGCAAGGTTGCTGATCTGGTAGCAGGGAGGTCCGTCGGCGGTAAGTGCGAGCGTGGTTTTGCGGCCTCGCTTGCGGATGAAAAACACATCGCCTTCATAGCCATCGGTGAAGCGGATTTTGGACGGCAGTCGGATTTGCATCCCGTCCTCAAGCTTGCGCGATCCTCGCATGAGATTGCGGATGCAGCGGCGGCGCCAAACCAGCGCCGCATGATTGTCGGTCGGATCGAGCAGCCGCAGGATGCGCTCGGGGCATTCACACTCGAACGGCCCGGCAGTTTCATCGAGGTCCTTGTAAGCGAACACGTAGCCGTCACTGGCACGCGGATTCCATCGCACGAGCACGACTGCTGCGAAGACGGTCCCGATCTTGCCGTTTTCGACGTGCGCGATGGCCGCATACCAGACCTTATTGCGCAGACAGGACGAAGCGATCACGCGCAGGCCGCGGGTGGAAGCGCCATCAGGGAGCGGGTGAGCTGGCCCGGCTTCGATCCGCTTGCCTTCAGCGTCATAGGGATGCTCGAAGGTGAACTGCGCATCGAGATACTCCTTGGGTGTCTTGTGGGGGTGCATGCTCGACAGCGGCATTGAGAGCCATCCCATGAGAAAATCCTTCGGCTGTGCCCGCTTCAGGCAGGCTGGTTGAGATTGCAGTCGCGCCGCAGCGTCGCGGCAAATCGGGCGATATTGGACATGAGGTCGATGGGACCGCGCAGCTGCCGGCCTGCCCATGGCCCATTGCGCCCATGGGTTCGGACCCATCCGATCTCCCGTCCTGGGTTTATCCGGCAAGGGTCGATGGTGACGCAGAAGCTCCTGGCAAACAGGCTGATCGCGGGGTTGTCGGCCGTAAAGTGTCGATCCTGCTGGATGTTGTAGTTGGTGGGATCCAGACACAGCGTCTGGGCGAGGTAACGCAAGGCTTCGCGTGCGGCGGACCTGTAGAGGTTGATCAGATCGGGATCGCAGCCGAGCCCGCGCTGGACGAGCGGGACCAGGATGGGGGCAGATTGCAGTTCCGCAATCCGCTGTTCGCACGCGGTGCGCAGCGTCTCATCCTCGGGATGCATCGTCTCGGGGCACTCGCCGGCCGCCACGCGGCCCAGGTGCCTTCCGAGCAGGAGGACGGCCGGGTCGCTTTCGGGGTCGCGCCCAGCGCGCCGGGCATCGTTGAGCGCGTCGGTGAGTGCAGCGCTGCAAGTCTGCAAGACGCGCAGCCCATCGGGCTGCAGCGCCCTTTGAAAGCGAAAGGGCAGGTCGAGGTGGAGGGTGGCAGGCATCTGAGTTCTCCTTGATTGGACGCCTGCCCCCTTCCCTCTCTCCTCTATGCCGCGCGCTTCAGCGCTGGAGTGTCCTGAGACCTGACCTCAGGCCGTTCGCTGGGGACACCGCAGCTGAATGCCTTGAGGTAGCTGAAGGCCTGTTCGGCCTTGGCCGCGGCATGGATGATCGCGGAGGAATCGCCCTTCAGGATCTCGAGCCAGTGGCTGATATAGCTCGCGTGATTGTCATGGAGCTCGCCAGGAAGGCCGAGATCCGCGCAGATCAGGCACTGACCGATCGAGGCGACCAGTTCTTCGAAGGCATAAGCCTTGTCGCCAAACCGCTTGCCGAAGGTGCGTTCAAGCCGCGTCTTGCCGCCAGACCAGTGGACCGCCTCGTGCCCGAGCGTGCTGGCATAGTGATCGTCGGAGTGGAAGGCCTCGCGCGGCGGCATCTGGATGTAGTCGCCCGCAGGTGAGAAGAATGCGGCGTTGCCCCCATGCCGGACGTCGATGGGCAGCGTTGCGAAGAAGGTGTCGATCGCGCCGCGGTGTGCGGATTCGGGCCGATCTTCAGGCGGCGCCAGCACCGGATAGTAGTGGGCGGGCAGACCGTCGATCTGATCCGCGTTGAAGACGTTGTAGGCCTTGAGAAAGCGGATGGCACGGGTGTGATCTTCCCCGGTCACCCGGTCGTGCTCGGTCTTGCTGATCTGCGAGTAGTAGACGCTGAGGGACGAGGTCTCGCCCTTGCGCACCTGTCCTCCAAGCGCCTCGGCCTGCCGGTAGGTCATCCAGTAGCGGCTGCTGTAGCCCATGGCGTCTCCCATAGCCCACAGGAACAGCGTGTTGATGCCCGTATAAGCGGTGCCGCAATGGCGAAGAGGTCTGCCGCCCCCTTGGGTGGCATTCCACGGCCTCACCCAGGGCATGACCCCCTGTTCGAGCTTGGTGAGAATGAGAGCGGTGATTTCGGCGGCGATGTCGCGGCGCGCTCCTTTGCCGGCTGTCCGGCGCGGACGTGTCTTTGCCATGATGTGATCCTTTATCGGACTGGCCCGAGTGACGGGCGATGACGAAAAAAGGGGCAGCCCGGCCATCGCCGAGCTGCCCGCAGGGACGCCCAGGAGAGAGCGTTACTCGGCGGCCTCGAGCGTCTCGTCGGGGTGCTCGACCTCGAAGTCGTTCTGATCATCACCGCAGTCGTCGGCGGGATCATCTTCGGGATCGTCGTGGGCGCTGCCGCAATCGTCGTCGTCTTCCGCAACGGGGACGGCACGCACGATGTCGAACCGCATCGCGTCGGGCACCCAGGCCAGTGCAGCGTCCTTGATTGCTGGTTCGGTGATGGCTTCACCGGCGAACAGCTTCTGGCAGGCTGCCGAGACTTCAGGCTTCTTCGAGGCCGCATAGCGTGCCGCCAGCACCTCCCCGCCGATCTCGGTGAGGAGTGCGAGCAGCGTCCCCTTGGAGACCCGGTCGAAGAAGTTGGCCGACGTGGGTCGCCACCACTGCGCAGGCTCAATGCCAAGGATCGCAGCCAGACGGGCGTGAAGCGGGTTGGTCGTGTCCGTAAACTCGGGCTTCGCTTCAATCGATCCGGCCACCATCAGCGCCAGCCAGGCGGCCTTGCCAGTGTCATCGAGCGCGCGGAAGCCTTCGAACCGCGCCACCACGTCGCCGGCCTCGGTCCAGGTCGTATCGAGCGCCTCGCGTGCCTGTTCGATAGCAATGCGGGCCTGGGTCGGCTCGCCGTCCGTGCCGGAGGCCGGATCGCTCGGGCGAGTGGCCTTCATGGTGGTCCCATAGCGCTCGTAGCCGCGGTTCCCATCGATCATGGCAAACAACGCGTAGTCGAGCGCGAGCGCCGGATCGGCAAGGAGGGCGGCGGCGAGGATGTCCCGGCGCTGCATGGCGAGTTCATCGGACAGCCGCGCGCTCAGAGGCTTGCCGCCCGGCGCGATCTTCTCTGGCGGCGGTGCCTTGCTCGTCGCTCCGGTGCTGCCCGAGCCCCCGCGGTCGTCGCCCGGATCGCGGATCGGGGTCTCGCTGAAGTACGTCGTCTCCAGCACCATCTTGCCGTCCGAGGCGAGGGTCAGGAACGTGCCGATCTGGCCCTTGAGGTCGTCGGGCAGGATCGTCGGGCGGCGCTGAAGTTCGTTCCACTCGTCTTCGAGCTTGTCGTATTCGGCCTCGAGCGCGCTGCCCGCCTCGTCATCCAGTTCGCCGCTGTCCAGCTCGTCGCCGATTTCTTCCATGCGGGTCTGGATGGCATCGGCCCGGGCTTCCTCGGCCGCGGACATCGGTTGCTTGGGAAGGTTGACGCGGTGAAGCCCTTCGGTTGCGTTGTAGATGTGCGCGGAAGCCACCGGTCGCACCCAAGCGAGGCCCTGCTCTTCGCCAAGGCGCTTGGCCTCGGCCTCCATGATAGCTGCCGCCAGCCCCTGAGCGATCTCGGGATCGGACCAGCGATCACCATTTTCGCTGAAGAGTTCACGTTCGATCGTACCGCCTGCCGCGACATAGGCGTCCTCGCCAACAAGCTGAGCGATCGGGTCGGTTGCCTTGAGGGCGTCGCCGGCAATCGCGCGGCGCACCTGATCGGGCGTGGTGTAGCTGTAGGTGCCATATTGCTCGAACACCCGGGCCTGCTTGGCCTGATCTGCCGTGGTGGCGTAGGCCTTCGCCATGTCGAGGGTGATTCGACCTTCGGCGAGTGCCTCGAAGACCGGATCGGCAAGGCCCGCGAGCCGGAGACGCCCCTCGACGAAACGGCGAGTGACGCCGAAGCGCTTGGCGACCGCATCGAGATCGCAGCCCTCGCCGATGAAGTGCTGGAAGGCGCGGCATTCATCGGTCGGCGTCATGTTGACGCGCTGGAAGTTCTCGGCAAGCGAGGCTTCCGACAGGGTGGCATCATCGCCTTCGAGCACCTTGCAGGACACTTCCATGTCCTTGTCGATGCGGCCTTCTGCGGCGAGCAGCTGCAGGGCTTCGAGACGCCGGCCACCGGCGAAAACGGCGTAATGCCCGCGGGGCTTCTTCAGCGCCGTGACACACAGGTTCTGCAGAAGACCGCGCGCCTCGATATCGCCGGCAAGCTGGGCGATATCGGTGCGGCCGGACTTGCGGACATTGCTGTCGGAGTGGCGCAGTTTCGAAAGGGCAATCATCTGTTCCATCGTCATTCTCCTGGATGTGGCCCGGCGAAAACCTCCCCGGATCCACCCCATCCACTCCCCCTCCCCTTTCCTCTTCAGGGGTCTTTGTTCCCTATGGGGTACCGATGAGAGCGGTGATGATGGCTTCAGCTTTCTCGGTCGGCACAAACAGCCGCGTCCGGTATTGGATCACCTCAGTGAAGCACCCGAGTGACTTGAACCAGGCAAGCTGGCTGGCGGGTGCGCCGGCGATTTCAATCCGCCACGACCCGTTGACCCTCGAGCGCTTGAGTTCGCAGGGCAATGGGCGCACCAGCGCAATGTTTCCCCCGGCCTGGACCGCGCGGAGGGTCTCTGACGGGCTGAGTGGGGCCGGCGCCTCGACGCCGAGATCCTTGAGCAGTTTTCCGACATGCTCGGGAAACACCATGCGTCCGAGCCAGAATTTGCCTTCGGCATCGACGATCCGGTTGACCGCCAGATGATCGGAAGGAAGCGCTGACCAGATCGGCAAAAGAAGGCCGGTTGCGATCCGGATGATCTCCGTATCGACGGTTTGAGCCGCTTCCTCGGCCTCGGCCGACCAGGCCGTCGCAAAAACCGACTGGTCGCAGGGCTCCCACCCGGTTTCGAACAGGTCATGCTCGCGCAGAAACTCGCGCCGCGTCGGGCGGAGCAATTCGACACGCGGGACCGGCGTGCCCTCTTCGGTCATGCCGGGGCGGGCCTTGGTCCTGAGCGCAACCCTGCCCGACCGGCCGTTGCGCAGAAAGACAGCGGTGTTGTCGGCGGAAGCAAGCTTGATCACCCGCTCGAGCGTTACAGGATTGCGCCGCCGCGCGACCTCTATCGTCAGAAGGTGCGAGGTCGCACCGCTCACCGGATCAGTGCGCAGCAGCGTGTCCTCAAGAATGGTAGCGGTCTCGACCTCCATCGTTTCAACGCCGATATCGAGGGTGCCGGCATCGCGGGCGGCCGCCACTCGGGTCTCGACCAGCGCGAGGAACTCATCGAAGATGACGTTCTGGTGCCCGATCGGAAGCGCCAGGAGCCGGTTGAGCCAGCGCTGGATCGGCGGCAGGTCTTCCTTGATCACACCGTCTGCGTCGAGCAGCGCAAGGCCGGTGCGCTCCTCAAAATCAGCCAGAGTGGTGCTGGTGAGTTTGCCCGCGACCAGAAGATGGAACCAGGTGACGAGCGCAGCCTTGGCATATTCGGTTTCGAGGTTGTCGGCCGGGTCGAAGAGGTTCTGTCCTCCGGTCTGCCGCTGACCGCGGGTGAGCGCACCAAGGCTGTCGAGGCGGCGCGCGATGGTCGAGGTGAACCTCAGCTCGCCCTTGCAGTCGGTCGTGACAGGCCGAAACAGGGGCGCTGAGGCCTGATGCGTGCGATGGGTACGCCCGAGCCCCTGAATGGCGCGATCGGCCCTCCAGCCCGGCTCCAGGAGCAGGTGGACGCGCTGCTGCTGGTTGGGGACATCGAGGCTGGCGTGGTAGGATCGCCCTGTCCCGCCCGCATCGGAGAAGATGAGGATGCGCTTGGTGCCATCCATAAAGGCGGCTGCATCGGCCTGGGCAGAGCGCACGGTGCGCGTTTCGAGCTTCTGCTGGCCGCCAGCAGCCGGTACGATGCGCTTCGATCGGCCGGTCACCTCTGCGACATTGTCGTGTCCGAAGCGTTCGAGGAGAGCATCGAGCGCTGCCTTGATCGGCGGCAGGGCGCAAATGTGTTCGATGAGTTCCGCCCGGGCGGCCTCGGCCTGCGGGTTCATCACCGGATTGCCATGCTCGTCACTCATCGGGCGCGAATGCTGCTGGCCGGTGTCGTCGGTATAGACCTCCATCTGGCGGGTCGGAAATGCGCGGGTGAGATAGTCGAGGCAGTATTCGAGCGGGGACAGTTCGACATCGAGCTCGGCGCGTTCCTCGGCCGAGAGCTCGCCCAGCCTGCGGTTGAGGATCGATTCAGCGGTCGTCACCAGCTGCAGCACCACCGATTTGCCTTCGGCCAGGTGCTGCGCGGCCGCGCTGATGATTGTCGGCAGCTTCATCGACAGGAGAACCTGCCCAAAGAAGCGCTGCTTGCAGGATTCGAACCGGGACCGCGCTGCGGCCTTTGCTCCGGTATTGAGCGTCTTGCCCTCGAGGTCGTCGACAATGCCTGTCAGCTCGAGCGCTGCTTCGAGGTTGCGATGAATGATGGCCCACGCATCGGCATAGGTGTCGTAAACGGCAACCTGCTCAGGCGTCAGCTCGTGGCGCAGGATGTCGTATTCGACGCCGGCGAAGCTGAGCGCACGAGCCATGTAGAGGCCCGTCGCCTTCAGGTCGCGTGCGACCAGCTCCATGGCGGCAATGCCGCCGGCGCGGATTTCGCTGATGAAGGCCTCGCGTGAGGCGAAGGCAGTCTCGGGACCCCAGAGGCCGAGCCTCACGGCATAGGCAAGGTTGTTGACCTCGGATGCTCCTGTGGCCGAAGCGTAGAGCACCCTGGCCTTGGGAAGGCGGTTCTGGAGAAGAACACCGGCGATGCCCTGCTGAGAGCCCTTCTTGGTCCCCATAGCGCCCTCCCCGCCTGCGACCCCGCCCATCTCGTGAGCCTCATCGAAGGCGATGACACCGTCGAAGTCCTCGCCCGCCCAGCGGATGAGCTGCTCGAGGCGGCTGTGATCGCCACGTGCCGAGCGCAGCGTCGGATAGCTCACGAACAGCACACCTTCCTCGAGGGTGAGCGGCTCGTGGATCTTCCATCGCGAGAGCGACTGGACGTCGGCTGCGAGTCCGCCCAGCGCCGCCCAGTCACGGCGGGCATCATCGAGGAGCGGTTCGTTCTTCGAGATCCAGATTGCCCGGCGGCGGCCCTGAAGCCAGTTGTCGAGGATCGTGGCTGCGACCTGCCTCCCCTTCCCTGCTCCGGTGCCGTCGCCAAGGAAGAAGCCCTTGCGGTAGGATGCGCCCTCCTCGTCGATCAAGAGCCCGACGCCTTCGGGATCGGGCTTGAATGTGCCAGGAAGCCACTGCCCCCAGGCGTGGCCTGCGTAGACCACGGTTTCGAGCTGTGATGCTGACAGCAGGCGCTCGGACACAGTGCGTTCCGGCAGTTGTGGGATGTGTTGAGGGATCGGCGCGGGGATCGAGCCCATTGCCACGGATTCGACGAGGGCGGTGGGGTGCTCACCGGCAGTCTCGAAGACGACTCTGCTTGGCCGATAGGGCAGATAGACCCCGGCCTGCTCCAACAGCGGCGCGGGCGTTTCGAGCGTGCTGTACGCTACGGGGAGGACGTTGTTGCGGACCGGTGTGCGGAAGATGCGAGGGGCCGCTGGCTTTGCGTTTCGGGTCGCCCCGAACAGCGAGATGGCCTTGACAGGCGCTACAGGCTTGGGCTGCTCTTCGACAAGGCCGACGCGCCGCACGATCTCGAGGGTGTCTATCAGGCCAGCCACGTTCGCCCTTTGGATGGTCGTGTGGGTTCGGGTACCGGGTACCTTGTCGAGCACATAGAGCCTGACCGCGATACCGGTGCCGTGCTTGATGTAGGCCTGTTCGAGGCGGATCGAGCTGCGTACCGTTACGGGCTGAAGGGTGCTGTCGAATACCTTGCGCATCTTGGCCGAGCGGGAGAACCAGTCCGGCATGATCGCGACGATGCGGCCGCCGGGACGCAGATGGGTGATGGCGGCGCCAAGGTGGCGGACTGCAGCAAGATTATCCGCCCCGCGCCCGAGCGAGCGCGAGAACGGCGGGTTCATGAGGATCAGCGAGGGCCTGGTCTTGGCGCTAAGCGTGCTGGCGATCACGGCCCCGTCATGTCCAGTGATGGTGACGCCGGGGAAGATGTCCGCGAGGCGCGCGCGGCGGGCCTCATGGAGTTCGTTGAGCTGCAGCGCGGCTACCTCCGGAAGCTGCGCGATCAGCAGGCCGTTTCCTGCACTCGGCTCGAGGACGACATCGTCGGGCTGAGCATTGGCCAGCATGACGGCGACGGCAGCAAGGTCGACGGGCGTGGAGAATTGCTGCCAGTCGATCTGGTCTTCGCTGCGGACGGTTTGGGTGGGCAGCCTGTTTGCGAGGGCCATTGCCCTGTCGAGATCGTCGGGGCTGAATACGATGCCCCTGCGAGACGTGAGGCTCAGCGCAAGCGCATGCTCGAGCACCTCGAAGCTCTCGCGCTGCGTCCAGCGGCCGGTTGCATCTCCTCCGCCGTAGGCACCGGCCATGGCCTTGTTCATTATCTCGCGCGTGATCGGGGTGTCGTTGTCGATGAGAAGGGAAAGAGCGCGCGCCGCAAGCTGGGCCGGCGTCCGGCGCTGCGCCGCCGCTTCGAACAGATCCGTCATGGGAGTCTCCTGGGTTCGGCTCACCTCATCACGGGCAAGCCAAACTCTCCCCTCCCCCTCCCCTTTAATTGGGTCCGGGAACCGCTCCCCAGTCCGCGAAAGCGGCGGGCGGCGCCATCCGATGGATCGCCAGGCCATCGCGGGCGTGGGCCTCGGCAGCCTTCAGGCTCGCGCGCCTCCCTTCGTGATCGTTGTCTTCGGCGATGATCAGTTCCTCGATCCATCCGGGCAGTCGGATCAGATCGAGCCTCTCGGCCCCAAGCGAGGACCAGGCTGGAATGTCGTGCAGCTCGGCAAAGCGGGCGGCGCTCTCGAAACCCTCGGCAAGCGCTAGGATCTTGCCGGGCCGCTGCCCCTGCCAGCTGCCGGCTTGCGGGTTCCCGATCATCATCTTGGAGCGGTAGCCCTGCCCTCCCCGCTTCAGATAGATGCGTTGGACCGCCGTAATGTCGCGCCCCTGACGAACCCCGACCAGCAGTGCGGGCTCGAACACGGTATCCGGTTTCCTGCCCCGCGGGCATCGGGGATGATAGCGCAGGTCCTCATGGTGTTCGGCAATGCCGCGATGATGGCAGTAGGCTTCGCCCCAAGTGTTCCTGATTTCCTGGCCCTGCGACCAGAGATTGCGTGCGATCGCGGTGGAGTCGAATGCCCGTGCCGGGCCGTCCGGGAAAGGGTATCGCTTGCCGGGGACTATGGTCCCGAGCTCCCGCAACACGTCAGCAGGATCGCATCCGGCAAAGCAATGGACGAGGATGTCGTGGTTGCCCTGCCTCAGCGAAAGGCTCGGAGTTGCGTCTGCATGGGCAGGGCATCGGCACATGGCGTTGTAGCCTGACCAGGTGCCGCCAAGTGCGCCCACGATATCGACGAGGCGCTGTGAAGGGGGTTTGGCAGTAAGTGGCATGGCGTGTCCTTTCCAGTTCCCCCTTCCCGCCCTTCTCAACTCTTTCCTGGGGGCCCTGCTGTCACCTGCGGTCGAGATTGTACGCTTCGCACGCTCGTCGAGGCAGACGGAATTTTTTTCCCAATTGACGGCTTGTTTTAGGAGGCGATGATGCACCGCGGGAGGAAGTGCGGCTGTGCTTACGAAATACACGCTGTTGGGGGCTGCCTTATTTGCCGCCCATGGTCCGGTGCTGGCCCAGCAGGCCGAGCTGCTGCACTTCGGTGGCCTGCGGGACGACGTGGTCATTCATGTTGGCAGCCCTCGTCCGGAGATCGAGCCAGCGGTCATTGAAGATCCGGCCGATCTGTCTTCGGTGCTCGCTGCCGACTTCGGCTTGATCGGTGCTTCCCCGGCGAACTTTACCCCGCCACCGCCATCTCTGATCGATGTTCCGCTATGGATGCGGACCGGGGTCCGTTCGTCATCTCTGATGATCGTGAGTCCGTCTCGACCGGCTGTTTCGCCCAATTGTGGGCCGGTGGACTATCGTCCTCGCGGTGACCTCCCGGCTTCGACCGAACTGCGTCGGGCGCAGCTCTTTCCTCTCATCGCCGCGATAGCATGTGAGCATCAGATCCCGGTTGGGTTGTTCGATGCGCTGATCGCACAGGAAAGCCGCTACCAGCAGAATGCGATTTCCCCCAAGGGGGCGATCGGTCTTTCGCAGCTGATGCCTAGAACCGCCGATTATCTCGGCGTTACCAACCATTGGGACATCACCGAGAACTTGCGAGGCGGTGCACGGTATCTTCGGGAACAACTCGACGAATTTGGGCGATATGATCTTGCTCTGGCCGCTTACAATGCCGGTCCCGGCCGGGTTCGATCCAATCGACGGATCCCTCGCATTCGTGAGACTATCGATTACGTTCGGAACATCACTGCGGTCTGGGTGGCAACAGAGCAGCGAGGTTCCTTGCGCGGATCAACCATTGCTCCTCGTGCTCCGCTAGTTCCGCAGAGAACCGTTGTCCTAGCCAATTACACTTCCCCCAGCGTGGCGAACCCGAGGTGATGAGCAAACATCAGAGCGATAGCGAGTATGACGGGTGCGCCTGAGAGGTAGTTCATCTGCCACCGCCACCAGAGCTTCGGTCCAGCCACTGCTCGTCCTTTCCAGGTAGACATGTCGATGGTCATGGCGCCGCTTGTGTAATCGTAGGCGGTCTTCACGATCGCCAGGGCTGCGCAGAGGGCGACCATGATCCCCACACCTACATATAGTGCGATCCAAGCTTGGTACGTGGCTTGCGGCATCTCGTCGTCTCCTGCGGCACCAGTTATATGAAGGGGTGAGCTTACGAAGGTTCTCACGTTGTGACCCGAAAAGCTATCAAGTCGTCAGCCGATTTCTCAGCCTGAACGGCGACTCTCAACTGATATGAATTATGTGAGAACAACTTCCACATCATACGTGCTCCACCTGAGCACCTTCAAGCGACAAAACCCCAGCCTCGCCTGCGCTCCACCAGTATCGAGGTTCCACGTCGATTGGGCCGCCCCGATCGAGATGCCAGAGCAAAATGCAGCGGCGATCAGCGAGCCTCACAATGGCAGCGCGACGATCGTCGTCGCTCTGACTGCGGAAGGCCGAGAGATATAAACAGCTGGATTGGCTAAGGGCGCCCGGGGTTCCGCGCAAAGGACCGGCAGAAACCTTCGAACGAGCGGTACAAGGCCTGGCCTGACAAGGTCTGAAGCTTGTCGCCCATGTGACGGCGATAGGCATTCGCGATCTCATCGTCATCGTCACAGCCGATCGGCGCATCCTCGTCGCGACCTTCTCCCCGGCCGCCAAACTCGCCACGATACCCACGGTCTACGTCGTCCATGACGACCATCAGACTGAGGTGAGCGAGCCCGACGTGATCGAAAGCGCGGCAATAGCTGCGCTCGAGCGCTGCGCTCCGATCAAGCTGCCCTCCCCCCTCTACTCCTACCGGCAACAGGTCGAGCTCGAGCATTTCCCGAAATCGCCCATGCCGGAGTTGGCCCGTGCAGATGCTTGATCCGCCCCGCGCCGACTACGGCCGCTCGATTGTCGCCGACGGCGATCCGGATGCGATCAAGGAAGTGAAGCTCCAGACTCGCCTTCACTACGAGATCGCTGAAGGTTCGTGGCCGCAAACCATGCACCTTCGCTGGTTTGCCGACGGGCTCTTCGTTGTTATCGACGCAGAGAACCCGATTTTCTACGAGGTCCCCATCTGGAGGGTGCAACACCTCCTGGTCTTGCGCCCCGATGGCATTCCTTACATTCGGAAGCACCGCCCTTGAGTACCCTCAGCAACCAGATCGAAGCCGCTGTAGGCGCTTGGTCGAGCCTGAAATGCGCTACGCCTAACGAGCGCGACCAGCACAGCGCCGTGCTCATCCACGCAGTCAATCTTCTCGGCAGTCGCAAAGCGGTCGTAGGCACTCCCCTTCCCGGCAGCGCGGTCGAACCCTGCGCAATCCGCATCACCGCCGCCCTCGAGCGGCTCCGGCGGATGATCGGCGATCCTGCCACCAAGCCGTCCGCCATCCAGGCTGTCGTCGACGAGATGAGGATCGACCTCGCCGACTGGCTTCAGAGCTCCAAGGAGACCGACCCATGTACGTAGCCGCGCGAACCATGTGGCTCGTTCTGATCCTGCTCCTTCAGGGCTGCATGAATTTCGCAGAGGACGAGACTAATAGTGATCGTCCGACCGAGACCGGCTTCAACGTCGGCCAGCGCGTCTCAAATGAGATGGCGACACCCGCCTCTTCGCCAACCTCTGCTGATGAGGCGCTCTTTCTTTCGAGCTTATGGCCTGCCGTTGTTCCGCACGAAGGACTTGCAGAAGCCTTCGAAGGAATTGAAGAGCTTGTTGCCTGACAAGGTTTCCAACTTGTCCCCCATGAACTTGCGGTAAGCTTCCGCGATCACATCGCGGTCCCAGCCACCACCATAGTCCACAGCAATCGCCGAAATCCTGCTTGAGGCACCGTAATGCAGCGACCCTGTCGGGAACTTCTCTTCGCTCAACGCCGGAAGCGACACGACGTTCGACGCCGCTGACGATCCGATCTCGACGACCTGCTCGACCGTGCCTGCGCGGCGTGCTTCCCGGCCAACCTTGGGCCGATCAAGCTCATCAGCCGCATCTTCGACGGACGAAGCATCCTTGGCGCGAAAGCAAAGCTGCACCTTCACAACGGGGCGACCGCGGCCTGTGCCGACAATCTCCTTCCACGTAAACTCGAAGTGCGCCAGCTGATTGACCTCAGCCTGTGCTTTGAGCAGCACTTTGCGCCTGAACTGCGCAAAGTTCGGCAGCGTTCCATGGGGGACGCCCAGCTTTTCGCGAAGATCCTCGATCGTGCCTGTCCACGTGGGATCGCGCCGCGCGACAAGCAGGCAACCGATCTCGTAGATCGCCAAGGCATACTTCGATCGGAACGCCAACAACGCAGCCTTGTTGATCCGAGCGTAGTAATCCGAGCCTTGGAACATCTGCAGCGCCGGCTCCGAGAACTCCCACTCGACGATGCTCATTCCATCTTCGGACTTCTCCTCGATGTTCCATGCGATGACGGAGCTCGTAAGGGTCGCCTCTCGCCCCCGCTCGGATATCGTCCTCATCACGAACTTGAGCTGCATCAGCTCCTCGAGGGTCGCCGATATCCTCTCGTTGCCAGAGTGGGAGCCGCGAAGCTCCTTTTTTGTGATTTTGTGGATCCGCCCAACCTGGCCAGCGTCGCCGCCGGCTTTTCCGATCATTAGGGCGAGAACCTTCCTCGCGGCAAGCGAAGGCGCAGACCCCTTCGCATATCGGGCATCGGCCAATTCGCCGGGCTTGATGATGTGTCGACCACCCTCGCGCTCAGCGCGGTGGGCCGCTCGAGCAGTCCGACCGAGCTCGACGATCTGGTTCGAATCGGTTTGCTCTTCCGTCATGTGCCCGGGTTATCGTGACCTAGTCACATAGTGCAAGGCTCTCAGCCACCCCATTAGGCACAGAAACGAGGACAACGACAACTGTCGCTCACCCCGTTGGTCACATGAACAGCTCCTCAAGAGCCCTGATGGCGGGCACGGCCTCCCCGCCGGTCACATAGACAGCAGCACAAGACGGTCCGACTGTCGCTCGGCCACCCAACTGGGCACATAAACCTGAGCGAAACGCATCGGCCGGCATCAGACCACCCGATACGTCACATAGACATGGGCTCTGACACGCTGGCATCCCACCCCTCTGGTCACATAAACGTGGCACTAAAGGTATCGAAGCGACGCATCAGCTCCTTCGAGCTTACCGCCTCCACCCTCTCGGGCACGTAAACGGCATGTCAGGGCTCTCTTGCCGCCCAGTCCCTCCCTGTTGGCCACGAAGACGCCTTCGCCCCGCGATCCCACAGCTTATCGAGCACCCGATTGGGCACATAAAGGCGAGCGGAAAGACGCCAGGTGAGCGCCCGCCCGTCTCGGCACGCCGACGCAATCTCGAAAGAGCCAGGCCGACCACCCCAATGGGCACACAAATCCGCCGATCCCGCCGTTCGGTGATGCGCCCACCCGAAAGGTAACAGAAGCGGGATCCACGTCTCGAAAGAGGCGATCACCCTCCCCCGCTGGTCACATAGACAGCTGTTTCTGGCTTCCAACTGCTCGGCGCCCTCCCCTTTCGGCACATAAACGAGGGAAGCAGCGCCCTTTGGGCGGGCTGATCACCCCCCCCGGGCACATAGACCTCAGACTCGATAAGGCTGAGGGCACCCGATTGGTCACATAGACGGGATCGATACCTCAACGGCGATTGGCACTGCCACCCCGTTGGTCACATAAACAGTGTTCGAGGGCGCTTTCAGACAGCCCCACCCCCCTGGTCACATAAATCGCAATGATAGGCGCCAGCGACGATTTCTTGGCCACCCAATCGGGCACATAGACGATGGCAAAGATGCTCTCTGCACGGCCAAGTCCGCATCTCAGGGTGCCGCCGAGACCCATCTCAACCCCCGCGCCTTGCCCAAACTGAAGCGTCCCGGGTTTTCCGGAGGCGGTTTCATTTGAGTCATGCGACCATATCG
>VFQN01000733.1_pt1 | contig 59283 bp, 59 predicted proteins | sample 3512371 | NCBI WGS metagenome assembly VFQN01 (sample SAMN10412370, study PRJNA504923) | tailings metagenome | isolation source: Replicate 2 from Balatoc abandoned mine | place: Philippines: Itogon, Benguet | collected 2017-08-28 | reverse complement strand
GCGTGGTGGGCGAGCTGCAGCTCGACGTGCTCAAGACCCGCGTCGAGGCCGAATATCAGGTGAAGATCGATCTCGAACCGGCGCCCTTTGAGACGGCGCGCTGGATCTCGGCCGAGACGAAGGCCGATCTCGAAGCCTTCATGTCGGCCAATCGCGGCGGCATGTCCGAGGACCGCGATGGTGTGCCGGTCTTCCTGGCGCGCAACGCCTGGGAGCTGGGCTACATCGCCGAGCGCTCCCCCAAGATCAAGTTTTCCGACATTCGCGAGCGTTCATGATGACCCTGAAGCGCATCGACCCCGGCCCGCGCATGAGTGAGGCCGTCATCAAGGGCAATCGAATCCATTGCTCGGGCATGATCCCGGAAGACACGTCGCGCGACATCACCAGTCAAGTGGAGCAGACGCTGGCGGAGATCGATTCGTTGCTGGCTAAGGGTGGCAGCGACAAGACGAAGATCCTGAGCGTCGTGATCTGGCTGGCCGACATTTCCGACTTCGCCGCCATGAATGCCGTATGGGATGCCTGGGTCGTGCCCGGCCAGACGCCGGCTCGCGCGACGGTTCAGGCCAAGCTGACTGATCCGAAGATGAAAATAGAAATCATGGTCGTCGCGGCGATCTAGTCTGCTAAGGTCGCCGCCGATTTTACGGAGGAGAAGGAAATGAGCGTCAAGCGAATCAATGCTGGCCCGCGCATGAGCAGCGCGGTGGTCCACGGCGATACGGTCTATCTCGCCGGCCTGACCGCCGACGATGCCAAGGCCGACGTGAAGGGCCAGACGAAGCAGATCCTCGACAAGATCGACAAGTTCCTGGCCGAGGCCGGCTCCGACAAGTCGAAGATCCTGTCGGCCAACATCTGGCTGACGGACATCTCCACCTGGAGCCAGATGAACGAAGTGTGGGACGCCTGGGTGTCGCCCGGCAATGCGCCCGCCCGCGCCACCGTCGAGGCCAAGCTCGCGGCGCCCGGCCTCAAGGTCGAGATCATGGTGCAGGCTGCCAAGTAAGCCTGCGCTACCGTCAAGGAAGAAGGGCCGGCAATCGCCGGCCCTTTTTTTTGTTGGAACGTGCCTCTGATGACAGGGGCTTCCTGCTCTGCTGATATCGGCTCAAACGATAAATCAAAGCAGGAAACGTCCATGAAGTTTCGTACGCAGGCGGATGTCGTCGAAATCGAGAAGATGCCGGTGGCTGAGCGTGTGAAGCACGAGAGCATGCTGGACCTGTTGCAGCACGCGACAACGGCATACAAGCCCCAGGTCGCGATCCGCTATCTGGCCGGAACCGGACCCGATGATGCGGTGCGTGACGTCACGTATGGCGAGTTGATGTCCTCGGTGCTGCAGACGGCGAACCTCCTGCATGCCCACGGCATCGGTCCCGACGATACCGTGACGCTGCTGATGCCGTCGGTGCCCGAGACCTTCTTTGCGCTCTGGGGCGCGGAAGTGGGCGCCGTTGCCAATCCCGTGAACTACTTCCTCGACGCTTCGCAGATCGCGGGCATCATGAAGGAAGCGCGTTCCAAAGCGCTGATTGCGGTCGATGCCTCGATCTTTCCCGACATCTGGCCGAAGGTGGAGGCTATTCGCACCGCCCTGCCGGATCTGAAAGTCTTCCGGGTCGGTGGTCAGGCAAGTGCGCCTATGTCCGGCGTCGTCGAGTTTGAGGCGGCCTGTGCGCAGCAACCTGGCGATCGGCTGGTGGCGCCCAAGAAGCTCGAACGCGATACAATCGCCGCCCTGTTCCATACCGGCGGTACCACGGGCCTCCCGAAGCTCGCGCAGCACACGCACGGCGCACTGACGCTCGCGGCGTGGACCAATGCGCTGCCTTTCAACCTGGCACCGGGCTCGGTTTTGCTCAATCCGCTGCCGCAATTCCATGTCGGTGGTTCGATCTTCGGTGCGCTGTCGGGGGTCGCGAGCGGTTGGACCGTCGTGATTCCCACCCCACTCGGCGCCCGCAATCCCAACGTGGTGCGCGACTATTGGGGAATCGTCGAACGCCACAACGTGACGCTGGGCGGGGCGGTGCCGACGACTCTCGCCGCCATTATGAATGTTACCCGGGAGGGCCACGATCTGAGTGCGCTGAAGGGGTTCGTAAGTGGCGGCTCGACTGTACCAGTCGAGCTGATCCGGCGGATCGAGCAGGAGTTCGGCATCCCTGTCGTCGAAGGCTACGGTATGACCGAGGTACACTGCTATTCGACGATGAATCCGCCGCATGGCGAGCGTCGCGCCGGATCGGTGGGTCTGCGGTTGCCGTACCTTGAGGTGCGCGTGGCCGATGTCGGTCCGGACGGCGCGATCCGACGCGACTGCGGCCTGGGCGAGATCGGCCACGTGCTGATGCGGGGGCCGCAGGTGACGCCGGGTTACCTCAATCCGCGCCACAACGAGGGCGCCCTGCTGGCGGACGGCTGGCTCGACTCGGGCGATCTCGGCCGGCTCGATGCCGATGGCTATCTGTGGCTCACCGGACGCTCGAAGGACCTGATCATCCGTGGCGGCCACAACATTGATCCCGTGGTGATCGAGGAGGCGCTGACCCGTCATCCGGCCGTCGAGACGGCGGCCGCGGTCGGGTTGCCGGACGCCTATGCCGGCGAACTGCCCATGGCTTTCGTGCAATTGCGGCCCGGCAAGCAGGCGACGCCCGAAGAGCTGCGGGAGTTCTGTCGCAAGGAGATCGCCGAACGTGCTGCCGTTCCCGTGCAGGTCGTCCCGATACCGGCGATGCCCGTGACCGGCGTCGGCAAGATCTTCAAGCCGGCGCTGAGGCTCGACGCCGCGCAGAGGGCATTCGACGCAGCCCTGGCGCCGCTCAAGGCCGAGGGCGTGGAGGCCGAGGTGACGGTGCGCAACGATCCGACCTACGGCACGCTCGCCGAGGTCCGAGCCTCGGGAGCGTCAGGCGAGACGATCGCCCAACGCTGCGCCGAGCTCTTGGGCGGCTTTCAGATCCGGCATGTCGTGAAGGTCAGTTGATCGGCCCGATGATCTTGCCGGGGTTCATGATGTTGTCCGGGTCGAGTGCCTTCTTGATCGAGCGCATCAGCGACACGGCCTCGCCGTGCTCCTCGTACAGGAACTTGATCTTGCCCATGCCGACGCCGTGCTCGCCGGTGCAGGTGCCGCCGAGCGCCAAAGCGCGGGCGATCATGCGGTCGTTGAGGGCTTCGGCCTTGGGCAGATAAGTCGGATCGTCAGGGTTCACCATCATGGTGAGATGGAAGTTACCGTCGCCGACATGGCCCACGATGGGCGCGTAGATGCCGTTCGCGATGATGTCCTTCTGTGTTTCGAGGATGCACTCGGCGAGGCGCGAGATCGGCACGCATACATCGGTCGCCCACATGCCCCAGCCGGGTTTGGCGGCCTTCGCAGCCCAGGCAGCGTCGTGGCGAGCCTGCCACATCCTGCTGCGCTCCTCGGCTTGGCTGGTCCAGGCGAAGCCGCCGCCGCCATTTTCAGCGGCGAGCGCCTGCACCATCTCGGCCTGCTCCTTGGTGCCGGCCTCGGTGCCGTGGAACTCCAGCAGAAGCAGGTTCTTGGACGGCAGGCTGAGCTTGGAATAGCTGTTCACGGTATCGACCGTCTCGGTATCCATCAGCTCGATGCGCGCCACCGGGATGCCGGACTGGATGGTCTGGATGACGGTGTTGACCGCGCCTTCGAGGCTGTCGAAGGCGCACGTTGCCGCGACCATCGACTCGGGGATGCCGTAAAGACGCAGCGTGATCTCGGTGATGACGCCGAGGGTACCTTCCGAACCTATGAACAGCTTCACGAGGTCGTAGCCCGCGCTCGACTTGCGCGAGCGGCGACCCAGCCGCATCAGGCGGCCGTCCGCCGTCACGACCTGCAGCGACAGCACGTTCTCGCGCATCGTGCCGTAGCGCACGGCGTTGGTGCCGGAGGCGCGGGTGCTGGTCATGCCGCCGATCGAGGCATCGGCGCCGGGGTCGATCGGAAAGAAGAGACCGGTATCGCGGATATATTCGTTGAGTTGCTTGCGCGTGACGCCGGGCTGCACGACCACGTCGAGGTCGGCCTCGTTCACGGCCAGCACCTTGTTCATGCGGCTGACGTCGAGCGAGATGCCGCCGTTGGGCGCACTGATATGGCCCTCAAGCGAGGTGCCGGTGCCGAAGGGAATGATCGGCGTCTTGAGGCGGGCGCAGAGCTGCACGATCTGCTGCACTTCCTCGGCCGACTCGGCGAAGACCACGGCGTCGGGCAGGTGCGCTTCGTGATACGAAATATCCTTGCCATGCTGCTCGCGCACGGCATGCGCGGTGCTGACCCGGTCGCCGAAAAGCCGCTTCAGCTCGGCGATGGTAGCGTCGACGTTGGGGGCTTTTGCCTGGGCCTGAACGGCCATGTCGGTTCTCCTAGCGGGAACCATTTGGATACGCTCAAATGGCGGGAAAGCCAACCTGCAGCCAGCCCGAGGAAACCCCGCCATGCGCGACGTCTATGTGATCGGCGCCTACACCACCGTCTTCAAGAAACACCCCGGCCTGAGCTTCGGCGACCTCGCCCGCGAGGCCTATCTGGGCACCTTGTCGGATGCCGGCATGAAGACCGGCGCGGATATCGAATCCGGCTGGATGGGCAATTGCGGCATGGGCTTCTGGGGGCAGAACTCGATCCGCGGCCAAGCGCTGTTCCAGCCTCTGGTGGAGGAGGGACTGTTCCCCGAGCGGGTACCGATGTTCAACGTCGAGAATGCCTGCGCCACCGCCTCGACCGCCTTCATGGGCGCCTGGAAGGACGTGCTGGCCGGGACGCACGAACTTTCGTTCTGCATCGGCGTCGAGAAGCTCTTCAGCCCTGACGCGCCGGAGCGCACCGCCGGTCTCTTCAACCAGGGCTATATCACCAGCCAGCATGACCGGTTGGTCGAGGAGATGAACCGGGTCGGCAAGATGGTTGGCTCGGAATTCAAGCCAGGCGACGATCGCACCATCTTCATGGACACCTATGCCATGCAGGCCAAGTGGCACATGTGGAAGTACGGCACGACGCAGGCGCAGATCGCCGCCGGCGCCGCCAAGAACCACAATTACGGCGCGCTGAACGAGAAGGCGCAGTATCGCTTCCAGATGACGCCGCAATCGGTGATGGAAGATCGGCCTGTGTCGTTTCCGCTGACCCGTGCAATGTGCGCGCCGATTGGCGATGGCGCTGCAGCGGCATTGCTCTGCTCCAAGGAGTATCTTGAGAAGCTACCGAAGGCTGTGCAGGACCGCGCCGTGCGCATTGCCGGCGTGGGTTTCTCCGGCGGCATGTATCGCGAACTCGATCAGCCGGGCCTGACGCGCGCCGCAGCCGACAAGGCCTACAAGATGGCGGGCCTCGGCCCCGCGGACATCGACGTTGCCGAGGTCCACGACGCCACCAGCTTCTGCGAGATCTACCAGTGCGAGATGCTGCGCTTCTGCCCCGAGGGCGAGGGCGGCAAGTTCGTCGAGTCGGGCGCTACAGGGCCGGGCGGCAAGTTGCCGGTGAACACCTCGGGCGGGCTCGTTTCCAAAGGCCATCCGGTCGGCGCCACCGGTCTCTCGATGCTGGCAGAGCTTGCGACCCAGCTGCGCGGCGAGGCCGGCGCACGTCAGGTCAAGGGCGCGGAGATCGCCCTGGCCGAGAACGGCGGCGGCGTCATCGGCATGGAGGAGGCCGTTGCATCGGTGGTGATCCTGCAACGCTCTTGAAACCGGGACGAAACATCCGACATGGTGTCTCCGTCCCGGTGAGGTCCAAGAACTCTCCCGGTTTGTGCATTTGGGGAGAGATAGGCAATGACTGTTCGCTTCGATAATCGCGTCGCCATCGTCACGGGTGCCGGCAACGGGCTCGGCCGCGCGCATGCGCTGCTGCTGGCCAGCCGCGGCGCCAAGGTGGTGGTGAACGATCCGGGCGGGGCGGTCGATGGCAAGGGCGGCGACCATGCCGCCGCCGACAAGGTCGTGGCCGAGATCAAGGCGGCCGGCGGCCAGGCCGTGCCGAACTACGATTCGGTGGCCGATCCCAAGAGCGCCGCCAATATCGTGAAGACCGCCGTCGATTCCTTCGGCACCGTCGATATCGTCGTGAACAATGCCGGCGTGCTGCGCGACAAGACCTTCCACAACATGACGGTCGAGGATTTCGAGTTCGTCGTGAAGGTGCACTTCCTCGGCACCGCCTACGTGACGCACGCCGCGTGGCCGATCATGCGCGCCAAAGCCTATGGCCGGGTCGTGGTGACCTCGTCCAATTCGGGCATCTACGGCACCTTCGGCCAGGCGAACTACGGCGGCGCCAAGCTCGCCGTGGTGGGCTTCATGAATGCGCTCCGTCTCGAGGGGCAGAAGTACAACATCTTCATCAACGCGCTGGCGCCCGTGGCTGCCACCCGCATGACCGAAAGCCTGATGACGCCGGAGGCCCTGGCCAAGCTTCGCCCCGAGTTCGTCTCGCCGATGGTCGCCTACCTCTGCTCCGAGCAGTGCCAGCGCACCGGCGACATCTGGAGCGCCGGCGCCGGCACCTTCGCGCGCATCGAGTATCGCGAAGCCGAGGGGCTGCGCATTTCCGGTCGTGCGCCGACGATCGAGGACGTCGTCGACAACATCGAGAAGATCGCCGACGTTTCGGCCAGCCGGGTGTTCCGCACCTCCGGCGAAGAGGTTGCGGCCGTCGTGGGCGCCTCCTGAGCGCCCCGCTTCCCATGGTGCCATCGGCCGGCGACCGCCTGGCGCCGGTCGCCGACTGGCTCGCCCGCGAGGGCCGTCTCGTCGTCTCCCCGTCGGTCTTCATCGAAAAGTTGATGGAGAGGGTCCTGCAGACGGGCGTGCCGGTGTGGCGTTTCTATATCGGCCTGCAGCTCATTCATCCGCAGCTTCAGGCGATGGGCTACGTGTGGCGGCGCGGCCAGCATGTGCAAGCGATTGCACGCGCCTATGGCATCCAGTTCACATCGGCCTATATCGGCAGCCCGCTGCAGGAGGCCCGCGAACAAGGCCGCGCCGTGCGGTACCGCCTCGACAAGATCACGGAGAAGAATCACGAGCTGCTGCAGGAAGTGAAGGCCGACGGCGGGACCGACTACTTTGCCGTGCCGATGCGGATCACCCGCAAAGGCCCGCTGCCTGTCGTCAGCTTCGCCACCGATCGCAAGGAAGGCTTCAGCGAAGCCGATATCGAAGACCTTACCCGCCTGGTCGACATGATGGGGGCGGTGACGGAGATGCACATCGAGCATGGCGTCGCCGATACGGTCGCCAACACCTATCTCGGCCGTCAGATCAGCGAGCGGGTGTTGAACGGCGCGATCCGCCGAGGCGAGGGCGAGGAACTTCGCGCCGTCCTCTGGTTCTCCGATCTGCGCGACTTCACCGGCCTCAACGAGCGGCTGCCTCCGGCCGAAGTGCTGGAACTCCTGAACAACTATTTCCAGCTCGTCGGCGACGCGCTTTCCTCGCATGGTGGCGAGATCCTGAAATTCATCGGCGACGGCGTCATGGGATACTTCCCGGCCGAGGACGCGTTGTTCCTGCCGATGGTGACGGCCGCAGCCCTCGGCGCGGCGCGCCAGCTCCTCGACGATACCGAGGCGGCGAACGAGGCGCGCGCCGCCGCTGGCCGCGAACTGCTGCGCTTCGGCATAGGTCTGCATGTGGGCGATGTGACGTTTGGCAACATCGGCACGGAGGACAGGCTCGACTTCACCGTGATCGGGGCTGCCGTCAATCGCGCATCGCGTCTGGAGGGATTGACCAAGGCGCTCGGCGTGAAGGTCTGTGCCTCTGCCGAGTTCAACGAAAACTGCCCGCAGCCGATGAAGTCGCTCGGCGTTCACCGCCTGCGCGGCGTTCCCAAGCCGGTCGAGATTTTCACGCTGCCGGACAACGGTGCGGCCGGCTAGACCTGAGTCTTCCAGCCTTCGATCCAGGCCAACGCTTCTTCGTCGGCCAGGGGCTGAGTCGAGGCGTCGACTTCGAGGCGCTCGCCGACCTTCTTGGCGCCGCAGAGTTCCAGCACCTGATCGACTTTCTTGCCGCCGCCGCAAAACGTGTCCTGATAGGTCATGTCGCCGAGCGCGATGACTCCGTAGCGATGGCCTGAGAGATCGGATTTCTCCCGCTCCAGGGTTTCGACCAGCGGCAGGATGTTGGTCGGGATGTCGCCCGAGCCATGAGTGGCGCAGACCACCAGCAGCACGTCGTGCGCCTGAAGGTCGGCGAAGGTCGCGGCCTTGTCCGTAACGTCGACCGCATGTCCGGCATCGGAGAGGACCGGCTTCAGCGCATCGGCCACCATCTGGGCGTTACCCGACTCGGTGCCGACCAGGATCAGGATCGTTGCCATTGCTTTCGCACATAAGGGAGGGAGTGCCGCCATGCGACGCGACCGGATGGCGCGGCTCCGGGACCCATGCCAGTCTCCCACCCTATGGAAGAAACGCCCGTACTGGCCGCTCTGGAGGGCGGTGTCCTGACCCTGACGCTCAACCGGCCGACACGGTTGAACGCCATGAGCCACCCGCTGATCGAGGCCATGAATGCCCAGTTGAAGCGCGCCCGCGAGGATGATGCGGTCCGCGCCATCCTGCTGACCGGCACCGGCCGCGGCTTCTGCGCCGGCGCCGACCTGGCAGGGCCGGGCCCGGGCGATCCGACGCGATCGGGCGAGCGCGACGTCGGCGCCGTGATGGACCGTATCTTCAACCCCATGATCCGCGCCATGCGCGAACTGCCTAAGCCCATCGTGGCTGCGGTCAACGGCGTGGCAGCAGGTGGCGGCGCCAACCTGGCGCTGGCCTGCGATATCGTCCTGGCCGCGCGCTCGGCGCGGTTCGACCAGGCCTTCGTCCGCATCTCGCTGATCCCCGACCTGGGCGGTACCTGGTTCCTGCCGCACACGGTAGGCGACGCCCGTGCCCGCGCGCTCGCCATGCTGGGCAGTTCTGTTCCGGCCGAAGAGGCCGAGCGCATGGGCATGGTCTGGCAGGTCGTCGACGATGCCGCGCTGATGGACGAAGCCACCAAGATCGCGCGCAAGCTCGCGACCGGCCCGACGCTTTCCTATGCCGCCATCAAGAAGGCGATCGATCTGGCGGCCACCAACACGCTCGACCAGCAACTCGATTTCGAGCGCGACAACCAGCGCGAACTCGGCCGCAGTGCCGATTTCAAGGAAGGCGTCGCGGCCTTCCTCGCCAAGCGACCCGCCCAGTTCACCGGACGTTGAGAAGAAGACGATGACCTACGAGAAGATCCAGATCGCCAAGGCCGATGGCCTCGCCACCCTGACGCTCAATTCGCCGGACCGGCTGAATGCCGTCTCGCGCAAGATGATCGCCGAACTCAAGACCTGCTGGGAGGACCTGGCGGCCGACGGGTCGGTGCGCGCGGTGCTGCTGACGGGCGCGGGCCGCGGCTTCTGTGCCGGCGCCGATCTTGCCGATCCCGATCGCGAGAAGGGCGAGGTCTCGGATTCGGGCGCGGCGCTCGAGAAGTTCTTCAATCCTGTGATCCGGCTCATGCGCAGCATCCCCAAGCCCATCGTTGCGGCTGTGAACGGCCCGGCAGCGGGTGTTGGCATGAGCTTCGCGCTGGCCGCCGACATTGCAGTCGCCGCCAAGTCGGCCACCTTCCTGCAGGCCTTCGCGCGCATCGGCCTGCTACCGGACGGCGGCAGCACCTGGTTCCTGCCGCGACTGGTCGGCGAGCAGCGCGCCCGGGCCCTGGCCATGCTGGCGCCGCAGATCACCGCGCAGCAGGCCAAGGAGTGGGGCCTGATCTGGGACGTCGTCGAGGACGGCGAGCTGATGAAGTCGGCGAACGAGCTGGCACGGCGGCTGGCCGACGGACCGACGATGTCGCTGGCCCGCATCAAGGAAGCGATGGGTCGCGCCAGCGGCAACACGCTCTCCCAGCAGCTCGACGTCGAACGCGACTTCCAGCGCGAACTCGGCCGCAGCGAGGATTTCAAGGAGGGCGTCGCAGCCTTCCTTGCCAAGCGCAAGCCCGCCTTCAAGGGCAAATAGGGGGAAGCAGAATGACGACGCCGCATAAGGAGATCGCCTCGGGCCTCAAGTTCCCGGAAGGGCCGGTGGCCATGCCCGACGGCTCGGTGATCCTGGTCGAAATCGCGCGCGAGACGCTGACCCGCGTCATGCCCGACGGTAAGCAACACATCATCGCCAAGCTGGGCGGCGGCCCCAACGGCGCGGCGATGGGGCCGGGCGGCAAGATCTACGTGACCAACAATGGCGGCTTTAACTGGATCGAGCGCCCGGACGGCCGCCTGTTTCCCGGCACGCAACCCGCTTCCTACAAGGGCGGCTCGATCCAGGTGGTCGATCCTGAGACCGGCAAGTTCGAGACGCTCTACGACTCGTGCGATGGCCGGAAGCTGAACGGTCCGAACGACCTGGTGTTCGACGATGCCGGCGGCTTCTGGTTCACCGACCTCGGCAAGACGCGCGAGCGCGACAATGACCGCGGCGCCGTCTACTACGCCAAGGCCGACGGGTCGAAAATCGAGGAGAAGGTTTTTCCGCTGGAGCGCCCCAACGGCTGCGGTCTCTCGCCCGATGGCAAGACGCTCTATGTCGTGGAGACGCCGACCGCGCGCGTCTGGGCGTTCGAGCTTTCCGCACCGGGTGTCATCAAGGACGCCAACGGCCCCTATCGCGGCGAGAAGGGCCGCGTGATCACAGGCCTCGGTGGCTACCAGATGTTCGATTCGCTGGCGGTCGACTCGCAGGGCCATATCTGCGTGGCGACCCTGATTACTGGCGCCGTTTCCGACATCTCGCCCGACGGCACGTCGGTGACGCAGTACAAGCTGCCGGACCCGATGGTCACCAACGTCTGCTTCGGCGGCAAGGACCTGCGGACCGCCTATGCGACCTTGTCGATGACCGGCAAGCTCGTGAGCTTCGAGTGGCCGCGGCCCGGCCTGAAGCTCGAATATCTGAACAAGTAGCCGGGCAGGGGGCCGTCCCCCTAACCCTTTGCCTGGGCGCGCACCTCGCGGCTGGCGACGACTTTGCCGTTGGCATAGGCCTCGTGATTTTCGTCGACGTCGCCGAGCTTGTAGCGGTAGTTCACCATCATGGCGTAGGCCTGCTTCAGGCCGTTGCTGCTGGTGTCGCCCAGCCAGTTCAGCCGTTCGACGATTGCGCCGTTGCCGAGATGGAAGTTGGCCACGCGATCGAGGGCGCGGCCCCTCTCGTCGGTCGAAGTGAGATAACGTGCGGCCAGCCGCGTCAGAATCGGGCGCAACGATTTGTCGATCGCCGGCACATCCCACCAGTTCGGCCGGTCGAGCAGTTGGCGGACCGCCGCCGCGCCGCGCACCTTGTCGATCACCGGCACCAGCGAGGCGATCTCGGCCGCGGTCAGCGCGCCGTCGCCTTCGTTCTTCAGGCGGCCGTCGATGTGGTGGCGCAGGCCGGGAATTGGCGAGAGGGTGGCGAAATCCTTGATGTTGGGAAGGTCGCGCGCAAGCTGACTGGCGACCCGCTTGATCAGGAAATTGCCGAAGCTGATGCCGGCCAGTCCCTGCTGACAGTTGGAGATCGAATAGAAGATCGCGGTGTTCGCGCGCGCAGGGTCGGCCGTTTCGTCGCGGGCGTCGAGCAGGCGCTGCACGTTGCCGGCCATGCCGTCGACCAATGCCACTTCGACGAAGATCAGCGGCTCGTCGGGCATGCGCGGATGGAAGAAGGCAAAGCAGCGCCGGTCCGAATCGAGACGGTTCTTGAGATCGCGCCAGGAGCGGATGGCATGGACGGCCTCGTAGTCCACCAGCTTTTCCAGAAGCGCTGCTGAGGCATTCCAGTCGATGCGGACCAGGTCGAGGAAGGCCACGTCGAACCAGGCGCTCAAGAGGGGACGCAGGTCTTCGCTCAAGGCACGGGCGGCCGTGTCGGTCTTGCCCAGCGCCAGCAGCTCGGCGCGCAGGTCGACGACGAACTTCACGCCCTGCGGGACGCCGACGAACTCGCGCAGCAGGCGGACCGCCGGCGGCTCCAGCACACGCATCAGCGCCCGGGCAGGTTCCTTTCCCGAGCGCCAGTGCTCGACCTTGGCGACCGCCGCCTCGCGCGGCAGCCCATAGTCGTGGGCCAGCGTCAGGAGGAACTTTTTGCGGCCTGCAGGCGAGAGCGAAAGATAGGCCTTCCCCAGTTCGGCAGCACGGCCGCGTCGCGCGGTCTCGCCGCCCTTGGCCTCGAGGCAGGCGTCGATGCGGCTCTTGAGCCTTGGAATGTCGTCGTCGGGCAGATCGGCGCGCAACGGCGCCCCGACGGCTTCGCGGGCGCCACGGGCGGTATCGATGAAGGCGATGCGCAGGCGTTCGAGCGTGCGGTCGACGGTGTTGGAGAACGGAAGTGCCATTCACCAATTATGTCATGGCAAACGTGTCACTCCAGTGGCGTCACAAGAGCGCGCCTTCAGACGTAGCCTGATTGATCAAGCGGCCGTGCGCGACAGCCGATGGAGTTCCTGCCAGACCAGGGTGCGATAGGGGCCGTCCCGGTGCAGCAGTTCCGTCGGCGCGCCATCCTGCACGATATGACCACCTTCCAGCACGAGGATGCGGTCGAAGCTGCGCAGGGTGGAGAGACGATGGGCGATGGCGATCACGGTACGGTTCTCCATCAGCCGATCCAGCGCCTGGCGGATCGCCTCTTCGGACTCGCCGTCGAGCGACGATGTCGCCTCGTCGAGAAGGAGGATCGGCGTGTCCTTGAGAAGGGCGCGGGCGATGGCGATGCGCTGGCGCTGGCCGGCCGACAGCCTGGCGCCACGCTCGCCGACGATCGTGTCGAAGCCCTGCGGCAAAGCCTCGATGAACGAGCGGCACCGCGCAGCATCCGCGGCGTGCCTGACTTCCTCGTCGCTGGCGTCCGGCTTGCCGTAGCGGATGTTGTCCATGACCGAGCGGTGAAGCAGCGAGATGTCCTGAGGCACCAGCGAGATCGCCTGCCGCAGACTCTCCTGAGTGGCCTGCGCGATGTCCTGGCCATCGATGAGGATGCGGCCGCGATCGAGATCGTGGGAGCGCTGCAACAGGGAGAGCAGCGTCGACTTGCCGCCGCCGGAAGGACCGACCAGGCCGGTGCGCTGTCCCGGCCGGAACTCGACGCCGAACTTCTCGAACACACGATGGCCGTCGGCATAGGTGAAGGAGACGTTCTCGAATGTCACGGCACGGCGCCGGCCGGCGAGGGGGCGTGCATCCGCGGTATCCCGAAGGTCGTGCGGCTGCAGCAGCGTGGTCAGTGCTTCGGAGAGGCGCGCGGTATGCTGTGTGACGTCAACCAGAGCCACTGCGAGGTCACGCGTGGCATAGAGGATCGTCATTCCGAGCGTGCACACCAGGATGACCTGGCCGCTGCTGATCGCGCCGCGCTGCCACAGCACGATCGCCCAGGCGAGCAGGCCGACGGTCAGCGCGACCGTCAAGGCGGCATGAAGGAAGCGGATCTTCTCAAGATAGAGCAGGCTGGTGCGGCGGGCGGCCATCTCCTCGCCGACGGTGTCGCGGAAGCGACGGCGTTCCCGGCCGATGGCGCCGAAGCTGCGGACCAGCATGATGTTGGAGACGACGTCCGTCAGCTCGCCTTCGACTCCCGCCGCCTTGTCGGCAAAGCCCATATGCAACGTCGCGCCGGCTGCCGCGAGCTTGAAAAGTCCGTAGAGCAGGACGGCGGCCACCACAACCAGTGATCCCGTCATCAGCGGATCGACAGTTATCAGGAAGGCGACGGCGCCCAGCGTGGCGACGCAGGGCGGCAATACATTCCATATGAACATGTTCTGGATGGTGAAGGCGGCGTTGCCTGTCGCCGTTACCCGGCCTGTTACTGTGCCGGCCTGGCGGCTTGTGAAGAAGCTGGGCGCGTGATCGGTGATATGGCGGAACAGCTCGCCGCGCAGTTCGCCGCTTGCTGCCACGAACGCGTAGCTGGCAATCCAGCCCGCGAGCCGCCACAGGAAGTTGTCGGTGGCCATCAGACCTACCAGCAGTGCGAAGGCTATCCAGACCATCTCGGTATGACCGCCGGACAGCGCATCGATAAGGGATTTCACGCCGTACTGGGTGCTAACCGAGCAGGCAGCCGCGCCGACGACCGCTGTCAGAATGGCGGCATGCGCGATCGGCCGGCGGGCGACATATCGAAAGAGAAAGGCGAACGGTCGGCCGGCGAGTGGGCTGAGATCTTCCATAACCTTGGGAACGAATCTGCGGCTGAAAGGTTCATTAGCTTGCGGCTCCAGCCGCGAGCTGTGACCAAACGGTGGCTGCCGCGCGATCACCACATTAGCAGGCTGATTCTTGCGCTTCCGTGCCGAACGGCGTCGTCCTGAAGCAGAGCGACGAGAGAGTGTGTGTGTCGGGGCCACCAAATACGGGAGTACACGTGCATGCGCATTGCCCAAGTCGCACCGCTGACGGAGGCTATACCCCCCAAACTCTATGGTGGCACCGAACGCGTCGTATCCTGGTTGACTGAAGAATTGGTGACGCTCGGCCACGATGTGACGCTATTTGCCAGCGGCGACTCCAGGACCACGGCACATCTGGAACCGATCTGGCCCCGGGCTCTCCGGCTCGACGGCAAGGTGCGCGATCCGATGGCATTGCACATGGCGATGTTGGAACAAGTCTATCAGCGCGCCGACCAGTTCGACATCCTGCACTTTCACCTCGATTACTTTCCGTTCTCGCTCTTCTCGCGCAACGCGACGCCCTTCATTACAACTTTGCATGGCAGACTTGATCTGCCCGAACATCAGGTGGTGTTCGATGTTTTCAATCGTGCACCTGTGATCTCCATTTCCGATGCGCAGCGCGGGCCGGTGCCCAACGCGCACTGGATCGAAACAATTTATCACGGCCTGCCGGCTGATCTTCTGCAGCCCGGTCCGGTGAAGCCAGGATACCTTGCGGTGCTCGGCCGTATAGCGCCGGAGAAAGCGGTCGACCGCGCTATCCACATCGCCCGCCGCGCCGGGATGCCGTTGAAGATCGCGGCCAAGGTCGATCCGGTCGATCGTCAGTATTTCGAGCACGAGATCCGGCCACTGCTCGACCTGCCCGGCATCGAGTATATCGGCGAGATCAACGACGTGCAGAAATCCGAGTTCCTGAGCGGAGCCATCGGCCTCCTGATGCCGATCGACTGGCCCGAACCGTTTGGGCTGGTCATGATCGAGGCCATGGCCTGCGGCACGCCGGTGCTCGCCTATCCTGGCGGCTCGGTTCCCGAGATCGTCGAGGACGGCCTGACCGGCTTCATCGTCAGCAACGAAGCGGAAGCCGTTGACGCCGTACGCCGCCTGCCTGAGCTGTCGCGTCCCCGGATCCGCGCTCGCTTCGAGGAACGCTTCACGGCCCGGCGCATGGCGATGGATTATCTCTCGGTCTATCGCCGCATGGCCGAGAGCCACGCCCCGCGTCTCAGGGTGGTCACGGCCTGAGGCATCAGGGACCGACCGGGGCGGTTTCCAGCGTCCGCCAGAGATACCAACTCGCAACTGTCCGATAGGGCCGCCACTTTTCACCGGCCCTTTCGAGGACTTGCGGCGAGGGCAGGGCGCGCCTTCGAAAGGCCTTCGCATAGGCCTTGCGCAGGCTGTAGTCGCCGAGCGGCAGGACGTCCGGTCGACCGAGCCTGAACATCAGGAACATCTCGGCGCTCCAACGGCCTATGCCGCGCACCTGAACCAATCGCTCGATCAGCGCCGCATCGTCGAGCGCCTGCGCCTGCTCGAGTGTCGGCAACTCGCCGCTGGCAACCCGACGCGCGAGGTCCTGTACAGCCAGTACCTTGGCGCGCGAGAGACCACAGTTGCGCAGTCTCTCGTCGGGCGTCTTCAGGATATGGCGCGGCGTGAAGCCATCGGTTGCGCGCGGATAGAGGGCCTCGACCCGGCTGTAGATCGTTGCGGCCGCCTTGTTGGAGAGCTGCTGGTAGACGATCGCTTCGGCGAGTGCGCCAAACAGGCTGCGCGAGGCCTTGAGTTCCATCCGGAAAGGGCCGACAGCGTCGATGATCTCGGCGAGCGCCGGATCGGCCGCGCGCAGGTGGCCGATGGCCCGACGTGGTCGGAAGGCAAAGCCGGTCATCGCCCTGTATCGAACAGCGGGCCGGCGCCGAGCGCCGAGGCGCCTTCGATTTCCAGGATGCGTCGCTTGGTGGCGACGCCGCCACCTGCGGAGAAGCCACCCATCTTGCCGTCGGCGCCGAGCACGCGGTGGCAGGGGACGATGATGGCAATGGGATTGCGACCCAGCGCCTGGCCGACCTCGCGCGATTCGTGCGGCACGCCGAGGCGCCTGGCGATCTCGCCATAGGTCATGGTGTGGCCGGGAGGGATGGTGTGTGCCACTTCGTAGACCTTGCGATGGAACTCGGGCGCGGCTTCGAGGTCGAGTGGAATGTCTTCGAGATCGATCGCGCCTCCTGCCAGCAATGCCTGCACGCGATCGAGGGCACGCTGTACGCCGGAAGGCGGGTCGGTCTCCGTCACACCGGGCCAGCGCCGCTTGACCCGGCTGCGCGTTGCCTGCGCGGTCGCCTCGGGCAACTGCAGGCCGGCGATGCCGCGACCGCTCCAGACGAGGCCGCAAGTGCCGATCGGCGTATCGAACAGGGTGAAGCTCAAAGCTGTCATGCGGGCAGCTTTCTACCTAACCTGTAATCCCGTCAAGTCGTGGAAATCCACCGACCGCACCGTCATCAAACTGGCACCGACGGTGGGTATTTTGTCGGGATTGGGTCGAGCCGGAGTTCCAGGGGTTGGTCTATCTGCGGGCCGAGAGCCATGTCCGTCTGAAAGAGGCGGTGCGCCGACACAGGGCGTTATCCCGCGAGGGGCTTCTGGAGCGTCTGTTCGAGAAGCTTTTTCGTGGCCTTGTGTACACGCAGATCTGGGAAGATCCCGAGATCGACCTCGAAGCCCTGGCCCTGACACCGGATTGCCATGTCGTGGCGATCGCCTCGGGCGGCTGCAACGTTCTTTCCTACCTGACCGCCGATCCTGCGCGCATCACGGCGCTCGATCTCAGCGCGGCACATGTCGCCCTGAACCGGCTGAAGCTGGCCGCGGCGATCCGGCTGCCTTCATGGGAGGCGTTCTACCGCTTCTTCGGGGCGGCCGATGCCGAAGCGAACATTCGCGCCTATGACCGGCTGATTGCGCCGCATCTCGACTCGCAAAGCCGCACCTATTGGGAAGGCCGAGGCCTCCAGCAGCTGGGCCGTCGCCGCATTTCGATCTTTGCCCGCAATGCCTATCGGCACGGCGTGCTGGGCCGCTTCATCGGCGTCGCACATGTCGCTGCACGCGCCTATGGCGTCGATCTGCGCCAGCTCCTGAGTGCTCGGTCACTCGACGAGCAGCGCCGCTTCTTCGAGACCATGCTGGCGCCGCTTTTCGACAAGCCCGCGGTGCGCTGGGCCACGGCCAACCGGCTGTCGCTCTATGGTCTCGGCATTCCGCCCGCGCAGTACGAGGCATTGGCCGGCGGCCGCGACATGGGGGCCGTGCTGCGGGATCGGGTCGAGCGGCTTGTCTGCGGCTTCAGCCTGAATGACAACTACTTTGCCTGGCAGGCGTTCGGCCGCTCCTATGCGCGCGATGCCAGCGGTCCGCTGCCTCCCTATCTGCGGCAGGATCAGTTCGACGCCGTGCGACGCCGCGCCGACAGGGTCGAGGTGATGAACAGGTCGGTCACGGAGTATCTCGCTTCCTGTCCGGCCGGATCGCGTGATCGCTACGTGCTGCTCGATGCCCAGGACTGGATGACCGACATCCAGCTCAACGCACTTTGGATCGAGATCACGCGCACAGCGCGGCAGGGCGCGCGCGTCGTCTTCCGCACGGCTGCCGAACCTTCGCTGCTTCCGGGCAGGGTCGATCCGGCGCTGCTCTCGCGCTGGCGCTATGACGAGGAGGCATCGCTCGCCTTCACGCAACGCGATCGGTCCGCCATTTACGGCGGCGTCCACCTCTATGTCTTCGAGGGCTGACATGAGCGATATCACGGCGTCGCCGGGCCGACCGGCGGAATTGATGGATCTCATCTACCGCCGCCAGCGCCACGTCTACGATCTCAGCCGCAAGTACTACCTGCTGGGTCGCGATCGCCTGATCGACCAGCTGGCACCGCGTCCCGGCGAGCGTGTTCTGGAAATTGGCTGCGGTACCGCGCGCAACCTGGTTGCAGTCGCGCGCCGCTACCCCGAGGCATCCCTGTTCGGCATCGACATCTCCGCCGAGATGCTGCGGACGGCCCGGCAGACCGTCGAGCGGGAAGGGCTCGTTTCGCGTATCCGCCTCGCCCGTGCCGACGCCACGCGGTTCGATCCGGCCATTCTCTTTGGTGTGCCGTCTTTCTCGCGGATCTTCATCTCCTACAGCCTGTCGATGATCCCGGCCTGGGAGAGTGTGCTGGCCCAGGCGCTGGCGTGGGTGCGGCCCGGCGGCGAGCTGCATATCGTCGATTTCGGCCGCCAGGAGGAGCTGCCCGTCTGGTTCAGAGCTGGGCTGCGACGCTGGCTGGCCCTGTTTCACGTCTCGCCGCGAGATCGGCTGGAAACGGCACTGACGGAGTTCGCCGACCGGCAGACGGCGAGCCTTTGCCGCTTCGAACGGCCCTTCCGTGGGTACGCCCAGTATGCCGTCTGCCGCAGGGCGGGCTGAGCCGGCAACTACCTGGGTCGCATGGCCCCTCCGTCCGGCGGACATGGCCGGGCAGGGAGGGGCACTAGCAAGCCCCCGCGAGCGGTGCTACCCCAACCCATTGATTGAGTTGGGAGTACCCAAGATGACTGAAGCCTTCATTTGTGATGCGATCCGCACCCCCGTCGGCCGTTACAACGGCGGCCTGGGCGCCATGCGTGTGGACGATCTCGCTGCCCATCCGATCAAGGCGCTGATGCAGCGCAATGCCAATGTCGATTGGGGGGCGGTCGACGATGTCATCTACGGCTGCGTGAATCAGGCCGGCGAGGACAATCGCAATGTCGCGCGCATGGCGGGTCTGCTCGCCGGTCTGCCGGTCGAAGTGGCCGGCGCCACGGTGAACCGGCTCTGTGGCTCTGGCCTGGAAGCGGCCGGACACGCTGCACGTGCTGTAAAGCTCGGCGAAGCCGACATGATGATTGCCGGCGGGGTCGAGGGCATGACGCGCTCGCCCTATGTCATGGGTAAACCCGAAAGCGCCTTCGATCGTTCCATGAAGCTTGAGGATACGGTGCTGGGCTGGCGCTTCGTCAACCCGCGCATGAAGGCGGCATACGGCGTCGACCCGATGGGCCAGACCGCCGAGAACGTCGCGACCGAGCACCAGATCAGCCGAACCGATCAGGATGCCTTTGCCTATCGCAGCCAGCGTCGCTGCAAGGCGGCGCAGGATCGTGGCTTCTTCGAGAAGGAAATCGTTTCGGTCACCGTCAAGAAGGGCAAGACCGAGATCGTCGTTGGCAAGGACGAGCATCCGCGCGGCGACACGACGATGGAAACGCTCTCGAAGCTTGCGGCGGCGTTCCGCGACGGCGGCTCGGTGACGGCTGGCAACTCCTCGGGCCTGAACGATGGCGCCTGCGCCATGATCATTGCCTCGGAGGCTGCGGCCAAGGCCAACGGACTCACGCCTCGCGCCCGTATCCTGGGTACGGTATCGGCCGGCGTGCCGCCGCGCGTCATGGGCATCGGTCCGGTGCCGGCGACGCAGAAGCTGCTGGCCAAGCTCGGCATGACCATCGGCGACTTCGACACGATCGAACTCAACGAAGCCTTTGCCGCCCAGGCGCTGGCCGTCCTGCGCCAGCTTGGCCTCAGCGACGATGCCGAGAACGTCAACCCCAACGGCGGCGCCATCGCGCTGGGCCATCCGCTCGGCGCGTCGGGCGGCCGGTTGATGATCACGGCTCTCAACCAGCTCGAGGCGACGGGCGGCAAGCGCGCGCTCGCCACCATGTGCATCGGCGTCGGCCAAGGCATCGCGCTGGCGCTGGAACGGGTCTGATGCGTCACCTGCTGCTTGCCGCCGCCGCGCTCCTGCTATCGAGCCTGTCGGCGCAAGCGCAGGTCGAACCGCAATTCACCAAGGAGCTGACCTCCAACGCTCCGGGCAGCAGCGATCTGCTGCTGCCGCGCTATGCCGGCTCCTTCATCCTGGCGCAGACCAAGAAGGACTTCGACGAGCTGGTCCTGCCGCTCGGCAAGGCGATCGGCTCGTCGTACCAGACCGACGCCGACAAGAAGCTGCGCTACGAGAAGGTCGAGTCCGTCGAGGGCCGGCTGACGCGCACCGTCTACGTGATCCCCGAAGGCCGCTCGACGCTCGAAGTGGTGCGCAACTACACCAATGAGCTGGAGGGCAAGGGCGCCAAGACCCTGTTCCAGTGCAGCAAGGCCGAGTGCGGCGAGGACTTCCACAAGCTGCATGGCGTGCCGCGTGCGCTGAAGCCCGAGGGCACGGCCTACAATCGCGCCCGTCGCGACCTGACCGGCAACGTGCTGGAGTATGTCGATCCTTCGGCCGACCAGCGGCTGTGGGTCGGCAAGTGGGAGCGGGGCGGTGGTTCGGATGTCTACGTCTCGATCTACGCTGCTACCCAGACCGGCGGTTCGATGGGCAACGTCTCGTCGGCCTTGAAGGGCCGGGTGCTGGTGATGCTCGACGTGCTCGAAACCCAGGCGATGCAGCAGAACCTGGCCTTCGTCTCGGCCGAACAGATCGGCGGCGCGCTGGGCAAGGAGGGCCGCGTCGCGCTCTACGGCATCCTGTTCGATTTCGACAAGGCCGACATCAAGCCGGAGTCCGACAAGCAGCTCGTCGAGATGGCAAACCTGCTCAAGTCCACGCCCGGACTGAAGGTGTTCATCGTCGGCCATACCGATAACAAGGGCGCCTTCGCCTACAATACCGACCTGTCGCAGCGGCGCGCCGAGGCTGTCGCCAAGGCGCTTACGGCAAAGCATGGTATCTCGGCTGATCGTATGGTCGCAAAAGGTGTTGGCCCTTTGAGTCCGCTTGCTCCCAACGACAATGAAGACGGACAGGCCAAGAACCGCCGCGTCGAACTCGTCAGGCAGTAAGGTTTAGATTGATACCGCCCTGGCGCATCTCGGTGAGCTTGCGCTTGCGGCTGCCGTCGAGGTCGATAGCGGCCGTGGCTTCGAGCACCACGGCGACATCGAAGCCGGCTTGCCGGGCATCGATGGCCGACCAGGCGACGCAATAGTCGAGTGCCAGGCCGCAGAAGATCAGCCGCGAGAATCCGCGTGCCTTCAGGTAGCCATCGAGGCCGGTCCGCGTCATGCGATCGTTCTCGCGGAAGGCCGAATAGGAATCGATGCCGGTATGATAGCCCTTGCGCACGATCATCTGCGCCTTGGTCGTTTCAAGATCGGGATGGAACGCAGCGCCCGGCGTGCCCTGAATGCAGTGGTCCGGCCAAAGGGTTTGCGGCCCGTAGGGGAACTTCACCGTCGAGAAGGGCTCGGCGTCGGCCCAGGAACTGGCGAACGAGGCATGGCCCGCGGGATGCCAGTCCTGCGTCAGGACGACGTGGTCGTAGCGGCCGATCAGGCGGTTGACCAGTGGCACGATGGCATTGGCGCCGGGCACGGCCAGCGCGCCGCCTTCGCAGAAGTCGTTCTGCACATCGACCACGATCAACGCCTCGTTGGGCATCCGTTACGCTCCGCTACGATGGGGGGATGTCGCCGAGGCTCTGATCGCTTTCGAACGAGGCGATCCAGGAGCCCAGCACGTTGCTTTCGATGGCGCCGCGCAAGCCGCGCATGACGTCCTGATAGTAATGCAGGTTGTGCCAGGTCAGCAGCATCGCACCAAGGATCTCCTCGGAGCGAATGAGGTGATGCAGGTAGGCCCGGCTGTGATGTTTGCAGGCCGGGCAGGCGCAGTGCTCGTCGATCGGCCGCGGATCGTCGCGGTGGCGCGCGTTGCGCATGTTGAGTTCGCCGCGGCGCGTGAAAGCCTGCGCCGTGCGGCCGGCGCGCGTCGGCATCACGCAATCGAACATGTCGATGCCGCGCTTCACCGCGCCGACGATATCGGCAGGCCGCCCCACGCCCATCAGGTAGCGCGGCCGGTCGGCCGGCAGCATCGGCACGGTCTGGTCGAGGACGCGGAACATCGTCTCCTGGCCCTCGCCGACAGCGAGTCCGCCGACCGCATAACCGTCGAAGCCGATCGAGGTCAGAGCCTTGGTGCTTTCCTCGCGCAGCTCGGGAAAGACGCTGCCCTGGACGATGCCGAACAGACCGTAGCCCGGCCGCTCGGTGAAGGCCCGCTTGCCGCGTTCCGCCCACTTCATCGAAAGCCGCATGGAGAAGGCCGCCTCCGGCTCCTCGACCGGCCAGCTCGTGCACTCGTCGAACGACATGGTGATGTCGGCATCGAGCAGGCGCTGGATCTCGATCGAGCGCTCGGGCGTGAGCCGATGCTGCGTGCCGTCGATGGGCGAGCGGAAGGTGACGCCGTCGGGATCGAGCTTGCGCAGCTCCTTGAGCGACATCACCTGGAAACCGCCCGAGTCGGTCAGGATCGGACCCGGCCAGTTCATGAACTTGTGCAGGCCGCCCAACGAGGCGACACGCTCCGCGCCGGGCCGCAGCATGAGGTGAAAGGTGTTGCCCAGCACGATCTCCGCGCCAGTGCTGGCGACGGATTGCGGCATCATCGCCTTCACGGTGCCGGCGGTGCCCACCGGCATGAAGGCCGGCGTCTCTATCGTGCCGTGCGCCGTCGTGATCTGCCCGCGGCGTGCATTGCCATCGGCGCCGAGCAGCTTGTAGGAAAGACTCATCGGCGCAACAAACAACAATCGCCGTAAGAATAGAAGCGATATCGCTCGCCTATCGCGTGCGCATAAGCCTGCTTCATACGGTCGAGACCGGCGAAGGCGGCGACCAGCATGAACAGCGTCGAGCGCGGCAGATGGAAGTTGGTGAGCAGCAAGTCGACGGCGCGAAAGCGAAAGCCCGGCGTGATGAAGATGTCGGTTTCGCCGCTCCATGGTTTCACGGCGCCGTCGTGGGTGCGCGCCACGGATTCCAGCAACCTGAGGGAGGTCGTGCCGATCGAGACGATCCTGCCGCCGGCCGCGCGCGCCGCACTGACGGCGTGGGCCGTCGCTTCGGAAACCTCGCCCCATTCGGCGTGCATGGTGTGGGCGTCGGTATCGTCGACCCGCACCGGCTGGAAGGTGCCGGCGCCGACATGGAGCGTGACGCCCGCCGTACCGATGCCGGCCTCTGCCAGCGCTGCCAGCAATGGCGGCGTGAAATGCAGGCCGGCGGTGGGGGCGGCGACGGAGCCGTCGTAGCGGGCGAAGAGCGTCTGGTAATCGGCACGATCCTGTGCGTCGGCCGTGCCGCCGCGAATGTAGGGGGGCAGGGGTACCGTGCCGGTTTGTTCCAGGGCTGTGAGAAATTCGTGACCGCTCCTGTCGAACGCCAGCACGATGGATCCGTCCTCGTGCTTGGTGTCGACCCGGGCCGTGAGACCGTTGGCGAAGGTGATCGCATCGCCGGGACGCAGCCGCTTGGTCGGACGTGCGAAGGAAAGCCAACGACCGGCGCCGACGTCGCGGATCAACAGAGCTTCGAGCGAGACGTCCTGTCGGCCGCCGCTGCCGGCGCGAACGCCCTTAAGCCGCGCCGGAATGACCTTGGTGTCGTTGAAGACCAACAGGTCGCCGCGGCGCAGCAGGCCCGGCAGGTCGCGCACCGTCCTGTCGTGCAGGCCGTCCGGCGCGACATCGAGCAGACGCGCGGAATCGCGCGGCGAGACGGGCCGCTGGGCAATGAGGTCGTCTGGAAGCTCGAAGTCGAAGAGATCGACGCGCATTAACCGTCAGACAGCACCAACATCCATCACCTCGGGTGAAGGATCGTCGGCAGGCGGGTCGTTGGCAGGGTTAACCAGCGCGACGAAGCGGTGCACACCATCCACGACCGTCCGCTTCACGCGCGCCCGCGTCTCCAGGCAATGAAGGTGCGCCAGGGTCTCGCCGAAAGCGAACACGATCTGATTGTTGTCGAGATGGCGCGGGAAGAGCACCGGCACCATGTCCCAGCCCGTCGCGCCTTCGGCTCCCTTGCGGGCGATGGCGGTCGTCATGTCGTTCAGGCGGGCATCGTGATGGGCCACGAGCTGGTCGAGGCGCGTGTGCAGGCCGATGAATGGAAAGCCGTGGCTCGGCAGGACCAGCGCGTCGGCCGGCAGGCGGCGAAAGCGCGAGAAGCCATCCAGGAACCAGGTCAGAGCGTCGGCCAGCGGTTCGTTCGGCCAGACGCCGACATTGGTGCTGATCTTGGGCAGCACCTGGTCGCCGGCAATCATGACGTTGAGTTCCGGGCACCACAGCGACGCATGCTCGGGCGCGTGGCCGCGGCCCACGATGACGTCCCAGCGATGGCCGCCGATGGTGAGGGGGTGGGCGTGGATCAGCCGTTGGAAGGCCGTCGGCAGTGGCGCCACGCCCTTGGCATAGCCGCCCTTGTGGCGATGGAAATTAGCAATGCGGTCCGCCGGCACGCCGTTGCGCGCGAGATGGGCGGCGCGGATCTCGTCGCTCTCCACGAAGTCGTTGCGGGCCGCCTGGGCGCTCATGTACTCGCCCAGGGTCATCCAGAGCGGCGCGTTCCATTTTTTGCAGAGCCAGCCGGCCAGCCCGACATGATCGGGATGGAGGTGCGTGGCGATCACGCGCGTGACGGGTTTGCCGTTCAGCTTCTGGGCGAAGATCTTCTCCCAGAGATCACGCGTGTCCTGCGTATTGATGCCGGTGTCGACGATCGTCCAGCCGTCCTTTTCCTCCACCAGCCACAGGTTGATGTGGTTGAGCTGGAAGGGCAGCGGCATGCGCAGCCAGTAGATGCCGGGGGCGACGTTCTTGATGTCCCCGGGCTCGGGGACGTCGCCGCAGGGGAAGCGCAATTGGGCCAGCAGGCGCTGGGAGAGGTCAGGCGAATCAGGCATGAAAAAGACCCTAGCGGCGACGGGGTTGGGCTGTCACGACCGCTGGCCGACTGCCCGCCATGCAATATCACGCCGGCAAAAGCCTTCCGGCCAGTCGATCAGGTCGACAGCCCGGTAGGCGCGGGCACGGGCTTCCTCCACGGTAGAGGCCATGGCGCTGACGTTCAGCACGCGGCCACCATTGGCCAGGATGCGGTTGCCGTCGGCTTTGGTTCCGGCATGGAAAATCTGCACGCCCTCGATCTTTGCCGCCTGGTCCAGGCCCCGGATTTCGCTGCCCTTCGGGTAGGAGTCGGGATAGCCCTTGGTCGCCAGGATGACGGTAAGGGCGGCCTCCGGGGACCAGCGCAGATCGAGGTGGTTCAGGCCGCCATCCACGCAGGCCAGTAGGGCCGGCACGAGATCGGACTTCAGCCGCATCATCAGGACCTGGCATTCGGGGTCGCCGAAGCGGCAATTGTACTCGACCAGCCGCGGTCCCTTCTGATCGATCATCAGGCCGACATAGAACACGCCCTTGAACGGCGAGCCGGCCTTGGCCATCGCGCGCACAGTCGGCATCACGATCTCGTCCATGGTGCGCTTCTGCATGCCGGCGTCGAAGATCGGCGCCGGCGAATAGGCGCCCATGCCGCCGGTGTTCGGCCCCGTGTCGCCGTCGAAGGCGCGCTTGTGATCCTGCGCACCGACCAGCGGCAGCACATGCTCGCCGTCGCAGAGCGCGAAGAAGCTCGCTTCCTCGCCCTGCATGAACTCCTCGATCACGACCGAGGCGCCGGCCGCCCCGAAGCGATTCCCGGCGAGAATATCGCGGACCGCCTCGACGGCCTGCTCGACGGTTTCGGCGACAATCACGCCCTTGCCGGCGGCCAGCCCGTCCGCCTTGACGACGATGGGTGCGCCCTGCGCGCGGATATAGGCCTCGGCCGCAGCGACGTCGGTGAAATGCTCGTAGGCCGCGGTGGGGATGTTGTTTTCGCGGCACAGCGCCTTGGTGAAGCTCTTGGAGCCTTCGAGCCGGGCGGCGGCCTTCGAGGGGCCCCACGCCTTGATGCCGGCGGCGGTGAAGGCGTCGACGATGCCGGCGACCAGCGGCGCGTCGGGCCCGACCACCACGAAGTCGATCTTTTCGCGCTGCGCGAGCGCTACCTGTCCCGCGATGTCCTCGGCACCGATGTCGATGCATTCGGCGACCTGCGCGATGCCGGCATTGCCCGGGGCGCAAAAGAGCTTGGTGCAGAGCGGAGACGCCGAAATCGCCCAGCAGAGCGCATGTTCGCGGCCGCCGCCGCCCACCACGAGGATTCGCATAGCGAGGCTTTGACCACAGTTTGCGTCGCGGGCACAAGCGGCTAGGCTGGCGCCGCCCATGGATAATTTCGACGCTCCATCAGTCCCCAGCAACGTTCCGGAATTCTCGGTTTCCGAGCTCTCCTTTGCGCTGAAGCGCGAAATCGAGACGGCATTTCCGCGCGTGCGCGTGCGGGGCGAAATCAGCCAGCCGTCCTTTCCGCGCTCCGGTCATTGCTATTTTCGCCTGAAGGACGAGAACGCCGTCATCGACGGCGTTGCTTGGAAGGGCACGATCCCGCGGCTCGGAATCCGCATCGAAGAGGGGCTGGAGGTCATCGCCACCGGCAAGCTCACGACCTATGCCGGCTCCTCGCGCTATCAGATCATCGTCGACCGGCTGGAACTGGCAGGCGAAGGCGCTCTGCTGAAGCTCCTGGAGGATCGCCGGAAGAAACTGCAGGCCGAGGGCCTGTTCGACCAGGACCGCAAGCGGCCGCTGCCTTTCCTGCCGGAAGTGGTCGGCGTCGTGACCTCGCCCTCCGGTGCGGTCATCCGCGATATCCTGCACCGGCTGGCGGATCGCTTTCCGTGCCATGTCCTGGTCTGGCCGGTCGCCGTGCAGGGCGAGAAGGCGGCTGGCGAAGTCGCGGCGGCCATCGCCGGCTTCAACAGGCTTCCCGAGGACGGGCCTGTGCCACGGCCCGACGTGCTGATCGTGGCGCGTGGCGGCGGTAGTCTCGAAGACCTCTGGGCCTTCAACGAGGAGATCGTCGTGCGCGCCGCCGCGGCGTCGACGATCCCGCTCGTCTCCGCGGTCGGTCACGAGACCGATACGACCCTGATCGACTTCGCCTCGGATCGCCGCGCGCCGACGCCGACGGCCGCCGCCGAAATGGCGGTGCCGGTGCGCGCCGATCTGATGGCCGAGACGCTGGACTATGCGAAGCGGCTGGTCGGCGGCATCAACCGCCTGTTGCGCGAGTCGGCGATGGAACTGGCGGGCCTGGCGCGCGGCCTCGGCGATCCGCGGCGCCTGATCGAGGAGCGTCAGCAGCGGCTCGATGTCAGCGGTGAACGGCTGGGACTGGCGATGCGGCAGCTCGTGGATCGACGCGCCCAGTCGTTGGCAGCGGCGAGGCTCCTCCGGCCCAATGCCGTGATCGCAGCCAAGGAGCAGATGCTCGCCGCCGAATCGCGGGCGCTGCGCAGCGCCATGGAGCGCTTCAAGGGCGACACCTTGCAGAAGATCGAGCGCACCGCCGATCGGCTGACGCAAAATGCCGACCGCTTGAAGCGCCATTCCGACGATCTGCTGCGGCGTGGCGGCGAGCGCGTCGATCAGCTGGGCAAGCTGCTGGAGAGCTACTCCTTCCACTCCGTGCTCAATCGCGGCTTTGCGCTGGTGCGCGATCAGGACGGCCAGCCGGTATTGGCGGCGGCCGCCACGAGTGCAGGCCAGACCATCGGCATCGAGTTCGCCGATGGCCGTATCGGTGCGAAGGTCACCGATAGCGCAGGCCGGCCTGCGAGGGGCGCTGCTCCGCCGCCACCGCGCCGCCAAGGCGGCAGCGGCAATCAAGGTTCGTTGCTGTAGGGGGAAACGAAGATGACCAGCGCGCCGCTGTCGGCCGAGACCATCAAGAACTTCATGTACGCCAGCACGGCGACCGTCTCCATGCAGATGCTGAAGCGCGGCTTTCGCAACACGGCGGTGAGCGGCGTGCGGCCGCTCAATCCCAAGGCGACGCGCATGGTTGGACCAGCCTACACGCTGCGCTACGTGCCGGGTCGCGAGGATCTCGACAAGCCACCGTCGCCCAACGATCCGCCGCATGCGCAGAACAAGGCGATCGAGGAGACGCCAGCCGGCCATGTGCTGGTGATCGGCACCGAGGGCAACCTGCGCTCCGGTACCCTGGGCGATATCCTGGCATTGCGCCTCAAGGTACGTGGCGTGGCAGGAGTGCTGAGCGACGGTGCGATGCGCGACACGCCGGTCATCGGCAACTTCGACTTCCCTGTCTACTGCGTCTCTGCCGCAGCGCCGCCCAGCATGAATCACCTGCATCCCGTCGAGGTGCAGACGCCGGTCGGCATCTGCGGTGTCGCGGTCTATCCGGGCGACGTGATCGTGGCGGACGGCGACGGCGCCATCGTTGTGCCGCGCCATCTCGCCGACGAAGTGGCGCGCGATTCCTTCGAGCAGGAGCGTCTGGAGAAATTCGTGGCGATCCGCGTCGGGCAGGGCAAGCCGATCAAAGGCACCTATCCGCCGAACGACGAAACCAAGAAGCTCTACCAGGACTGGATCAAGGCCGGCGAACCCGCTGGCGGCTGAAGGAGAGGACGATGCCCAAAAGCCTTGCCGCTCTGTTGCTGTTGGCCCTCGCGGCTTGCCAATCCTCGTCGGTGGCGATGGCGCCGCCGGGCCAGGATGCCGCCGGCAAGCAGTTCAATCCGCCGCCGCCCGGTACGGCCGCGGTCTATTTCTACAATCCGGCAGCCGCCAGCCCGGTTCTGAACGTGGCGGTCGACGGGCTCAATATCGGCCGGCTCGGCACGCAGACCTGGATGCGGGCGGAGATCAATGCCGGCCATCACGTCTTCCGTTGCCGCGGCGGCGACTCGGGCAATTCCATATGGCTCAATCTGGCACCCGGCCAGATACGTTTCATCGATGTGCAGATGTTGCCCGACCAGTATGTCTGCACGATCCGCGAAACCAGCCCTGAAGCGGGACGTGCCGGCGTGTTAAACGGCGGTCGGGCGCTGCAGAGCTAGGAGTTGCCGGGCCCGGCCGGCGGATCGCCATAGGGCGTGGTGATCAGCTCGAGCAGATGGCCGCTGGGGTCTTCGAAATAGACCCCGCGGCCGCCATAGAGCGTGTTGATCTCACCGGGACTGCTCTTGTTGGGATAGCCGTAGAAGGGGATGCCGGCCTTCTTGATCTTGGCGAAGGCGCTGTCGAATTCGGCGTCGCTGACCAGGAAGGCATAGTGCTGCGTGCGCACGTCCGACGACGTGACGAAATCCAGGGTGACGCCATTACGGGTCTTCACTGGCCGGAAATGACCCCACTGCTTCTCGGGTTCGACCCCCAGCAGGTCGGCGAGGAAAGCGGCCGAGACATCCTTGTCCTTGGCCGGAACGATCAGGTGATTGAGCTCAGCCATATCTGAAAGGTAGTCGTGATGGAGTCGGGTTCAAGTCCAGCCGAGGAGTGACCGGCTTGGGCCGTTCGCGTATTCGATATAAAGGAGCCTTCTGCTGCGGTCGTTAGAGCGTGGGTGCATGAAGCTCGTGGTCAAGAAATCCTCGTTGCATGGCAAGGGTCTGTTTGCCGGTGAAGACATTCCCTGGGGTACGAAAATCATCGAGTATCAGGGGGAGCGCATCTCGGACTTGCTGGCCGAGCAGCGTATCGCCGAGGGTGCAGACTGCATCTTCGAGCTCGGTGAAGACCAAAACCTCGACGGCGCTGTGAACGGCAACGAGGCGCGCTACGCGAACCATGCGCGTGCCAACCCCAACTGCTTCATCTTGCGTGAAAACGGCCAGATCTGGATCGTCGCGGGGATCGAAGGAATCAAGAAGGGTGACGAGCTGACCTTCGACTACGGGTCGGATTTCTATCCCTGAGCCATTGGTCAGGAGGCAGCGGCATCCGGGACGGCGCGGCGTTTCAGGGGATGCCAGCGGCTCCGCGGGATCGGCCGCAACGTTTGCAGGAACTGCTGCGCGCAACGCTCCCAGGTGAAGCTTTCGGCGTGACGGCGGCAGTCCGCGGGATCGCGCGCCACGGCAGCGAGACAGGCGGTACGCAGATCCTCGTCAAGAGCGCCGACCTTGGGATCGGTCACGACATCGAGCGGCCCCGGAACCGGATAGCCGGCGACCGGCACGCCCGAGGCCAGCGCCTCGACCATGACCAGACCGAAAGTATCGGTGCGGCTCGGAAAGACGAAGCAGTCGGCCTGGGAATATCGTAGGGACAGCTCGTCGGTGTCGACGGCGCCGAAGAAGCGCACATCCTTGTAGCGGCGCTTCAGTTCCTTGAGCTGGGGACCGCCGCCCACTACCCATTTGGTGCCGGGCAGGTCGAGGTCGAGGAAGGCCTTGATGTTCTTCTCGATGGCGACGCGGCCGGCGTAGAGCCAGACCGGCCGTTCGCCGCCTTGCCCATCGTTCAACGTGGCGCGCGGCTGCGGCTGGAATGCCGCGATGTCGACGCCGCGTGACCATGGCACGAGATTCTCGAAGCCGCGCCCAGCCAGTTCCTCGCGAATGGCGGGGGAGACGACCAGCACAGCCGACGAGGTCGCATGGAAGCGACGCACGAAGGCATAGCTCCACGACAACGGAATGCGGACGCGGGCGCGGACGTATTCGGGAAAGCGGGTGTGATAGGCGGTCGTGAAGGGGAGGCCGCGGCTCATGCAGAAGCTGCGGGCCGCCCAGCCGAGCGGACCCTCCGTCACCAAATGGATGGCGTCGGGCGCAAAGAGCTTGAGCATGTGCGAGAGGCGTGCGCCGGGAAACAGCGACAGCCGGATCTCGGGATAGGTCGGGCAGGGCAGGGTCCGAAATCGGTCCGGGCCGAAGACCTCGACCTCGTGGCCTTCCGCACGCAGCAGCCTGGCGACGGTCTCCAGGGTGCGCACGACTCCGTTGATCTGCGGTCGCCAGGCATCGGAGACGATGGCAATGCGCAAGCCTTTCACTCCGCGGCGAGATGTTGGGCGGCCGACAGCGGCAGTCGGCTCGACCGGCGGGCCATCTCGTCGGCCCAGTGCACGATGCGCAGGCGGCCGTCGAAGTCCTCGACCAGGGCGGTGCAGCTTTCGACCCAGTCGCCATCGTTGCAGTAAAGGATGCCGCCGATGGTGCGGATTTCGGCATGGTGGATATGGCCGCAAACGACGCCGTCGACGCCGCGGCGGCGCGCCTCGTTGGCGACGGCGTTCTCGTAGTCGGCGATGAACTGCACCGCGTTCTTGACCTTGTGTTTCAGGAAGGCCGAGAGCGACCAGTAGGGCAGGCCGAGCTTGCGGCGGGCCCAGTTGAACAGCGTGTTGATGCGCAGGGCCGTAGCGTAGGCCCAGTCTCCCAGGATGGCGAGCCAGCGCGCGTAGCGCACGATGCCGTCGAACTGATCGCCATGGATCACCAGTAGCTTGCGGCCGTCCGGCGCCTCGTGGATCGCCTCCTCCTGGACGCGCACGTCGCCGAAGGTGAGCTGGCAGTATTGTCGCGCCGCCTCGTCATGATTGCCGGGGATGTACACCACGTTGGTGCCCTTGCGGGCCTTGCGCATGATCTTCTGCACGACGTCGTTGTGGCTCTGCGGCCAGTACCACCAGCGCTTCAGGCGCCAGCCGTCGACGATATCGCCGACCAGATAGAGGTATTCGCTTTCGTTGCGCTTCAGGAAATCGAGCAGGATCTCCGCCTGACAGCCTCGCGTGCCGAGATGAATGTCGGACAGGAAGATCGCCCTGTGTCGGGCCGGTTGATGGCGCTCGATGATTGTCATGAGAGCGGAGCCATGTGGACAACGATCCGACAGACACAAAATCTGTTGTGCGCGATTGCACGGTACGCAGCGGATTGTGTATGCCAGCCGTTGCGTACCGATTAATCGGTTGTGACGGTTCCATGACATTCGCCCAGGCGGGCTCCGTGCTGTTGATCCTCAATCCCATCGCCGGCCGTCGTCGTCGCGGTCTGGTCGATGCCGTGGTGGGGCGCGTGCGCGCTGAGGGTTGGACGGTGGACGTTGTCGAGACTGCCGCCGAAGGCGATGCCTGCTGCCTCGCCGAGATCTGTGACGCGAGTCGCTACAGAGTGATTGCCGTGGCGGGTGGCGACGGTACCATCAATGAGGTCGTGAACGGTCTTTCCCGTAGATCGGCGACGGCGCCGCCGCTGGCGATCGTGCCGCTGGGCACCGCCAATGTGCTGGCGCACGAGCTGGGTCTCGGCTTCAGCTCCCAGTCCGTGGCACGCACGATGACGGCGGGGCGCGAGCTGCTGATGTGGCCGGGCGAGGCCAGTGAATGTGGAGCTGGATGCCGTCCGCCGCGCTGCTTCTCGTTAATGGCGGGGGCTGGCTTCGATGCCAAGGTCGTGGCAGGCGTCACGGCACCCTTGAAGCGCCGATGGGGCCGCGGCGCCTATGTCTGGCGTTCCCTGGTCGAGGCATGGCGCTACCGGCCGGTGCGCTACGCGGTGGAGGTGGACGGCGAGACGCAGGAGGCCGCCTCGGTGATCGTCACGCGCGCCCGGCACTACGCCGGGCCGTATGTCGTGGCACCCGAGGCGGCGCTCGAGAAGCCGCTGCTGCATGTCTGCCTGTTCGAGCGCTGGGGCTGGATGCACGCTTTGCGCTTCGGCGCGGCCCTGTTGAGGGGCGCGTTGCCCCGCACGCCGGGCTATCGCGTCCTGGCCGGCCACAGAGTTCGCATTTCGGTGACCGACGCCGCCGGCGAGCGCCGACGGCAGCCGGTGCAGATCGACGGCGACGACGCGCTCACGCTGCCAGTATCGATCGGCCTCGCCCCGAGAGGCGTACGGGTCCTGCGTTCCTAGCGCGTCTGCTGCAGGCGGCGTACCGACTCTGCAGTCGGATGGCCGTCGGCGGGCAGTCCGCTCTGCTGCTGAAACAGACGCAGCGCCGAGCGGGTCTTGGGGCCCAGCAGACCGTCGGTCTCATCCTTGTAGAGGCCGAGCCTCGCCAGCCGGTTCTGGATGTCGATCACCGTATCGCGCGACAGCGGGGCGTCGTCGGCTGGTGCGGCCTGCTGGACCGGCAATCCGCCGGCGATCTGGCGGGCCAGGATGCCGACCGAGAGCGCATAGAGCGTCGAGCGGTTCCAGTTCATCACCGCCTTGAAGTTCGGATAGATGATGAAGGCCGGGCCGCGGAAGCCGGCCGGCAGGAGGATCGATGCGGCATCGTCGACCGCCGGCAGCGGCGCCCCGCCGGCCTTCTTCACGCCCATCGCCGCCCAAGCGCGCACCGGCTTTTCGACGGTTGTGTCGGCCTGGTCGAGCGGGAAGCCGCGCGGCAGCACGATCTCCTCGCTGGACGGCAGGCCCGGCCGAAAGCCGATGCCGCGCAGGAAGTTCGCGGCCGAGGCGAAGGCGTCGGGCAGGCTGTTCCAGATATCGATACGGCCATTGCCGTCGCGATCGACCGCCCATTTGGTGAAAGTCGAGGGCATGAACTGCATGTTGCCCATCGCGCCCGCCCATGAACCACGCATCTGGTCGCTGGTCATGTGATTCATGTGCAGGATGCGCAGCGCCTGAACCGTCTCGTTGCTGAAGAACTCCTGGCGCTTGGTCATGCAGGCGAGCGTCGACACGGACCGCACGACGCGGAAATCGCCCATGAAGGAGCCGTAGTTCGTCTCGATGCCCCAGAACGCCATGATGTATTGCGGCGGGATACCGTATTCGGCCTGCAGGGCGTCGAGCAGAGCGCGATGCTGCGCCATGCGCTGCTGGCCCTTCACGATACGGTCGGGCGTCACCGTGCCGCCGACATACTTGGCATAGGTCAGCGAAAACTCGGGCTGGCGCTGGTCGAGGTCGATGACCTTCTGATCGGGCGTCAGGCCCTGAAAGGCGCGATCGGCAATGTTGGCCGGCACGCCCTGGCGCATTGCGTCGGCCTTGATGGTCTGCAGGCAGGCGCGGAAGTCGCCGTTCTGGGCGGCCGCCGAATTTGCGAGTGCGCCTGCAAGAAATGCCGACGTTGCGGCGATGATCGCGATATTGGGAAGAGGAGTCATAGAGTGGAGAATATCACGAGCCTGCGACGGTCATGCCCTCAATTCGTACTGTGGGCGCGTTGGTCGAGCTCTTGAACTGCAGGTCATTCGCAGGCGTCATGTTGAGAAACATGTCCTTCAGATTGCCGGCGACGGTGATGCCGCTGACCGGCCAGGCGAGCTTGCCCTTTTCGATCCAGAAACCCGAGGCGCCGCGGCTGTAGTCGCCGGTGACGCCGTTGACCCCGAAGCCGATCATGTCGGTGATGTAGAGGCCGCTCTTGATGTCGCCGATCAACTCGTCGACCGGGATCTTGCCCTTCTCGAGATAGAAATTCGAGGTGGTGGGCGAGGGCGGGCCCGAGACACCGCGCGATGCATGGCCTGTGGGGGCGAGGTTAAGCTGGCGCGCGGCCGCGAGGTCGAGCAGCCATGTCGTGAGCACGCCGTCGTCGATCACGGCCGTCCGAGCCGTCGGCAGTCCCTCGGCGTCGAACGGCCGGCTGCCCAGTCCGCGCTTGCGCAACGGATTGTCGAGGATGCGGATGCCGGGCGCGAAGATGCGTTCGCCCATCTTGTCTTTCAGAAACGACGTGCCGCGCGCGACGGCCCGGCCGTTGATGGCGCCGGCGAGATGGCCGATCAGGCCGCCCGAGACACGGCGGTCATAGATCACCGGCACGCGGGCGCTCTGCGCCTTGCGCGGGTTGAGGCGGCGGACGGCGTATTTCCCGGCGGTACGGCCGACCTTTGCGGCCGCCATCAGATCCTCGAGATGCACGGCACTCGACCATTCGTAGTCGCGTTCCATGCCGGTGCCCTCGCCGGCGAGAACGGCGCAGGACAAGGAGTAACCGCTGCGGCTGTAGCCGCCGCTGAAACCATTGGAGGTCGCGAGTACAACGCCGGTTCGGCCCCAGCCCGCCTCGGCGCCCTCGGAATTGGTCACGCCCTTGGTGGCGCGCGCGGCGTCCTCGGCCTCCGCCGCCATCGCGAGCAATTTCTTGGCAGTGGGCCGTCCCTTGTCGTTGAGATCGAGGTCGGGCCAGCTCTTCGCCAGCAGCTCCGCTGGTGCGATGCCGCAAGTCGGATCTTCTGGCACGACGCGGGCCATGTCGACGGCACGGCTGGCCAGCTCGCGTAGCGCACCGGGGGCAAAGTCGGTCGAGGAGACGAAGGCCTGGCGCTGGCCCACGAACACGCGCAGGCCGAGGTCGCGACCTTCGCTGCTCTCGAGCTTTTCGCGCTTGCCCAATCGCTGGGCGACGGAGATCGACTCGCCGTGGACGAACAGGGCGTCGGCCGAGTCTGCACCGGCCTGCTTCGCCCACTTCAGCAGGTCGACCAGGAGATTGGCATCGTGGGCGCCCGAGTCAGGCTTCTTCTTGGAAGCCTTCTTCGGCGTTGTTGACGCAGTCTTTTTCGCTTTGGCCATGTGGCCGTTCTACGCGCTAACGGGCCGTGTCGTCGAGATAGTAGGAGAAGAAGAGCAGACCGGTTGCCGCGATGCCGACCGTCCAGAAGAGCGCGCGTACCAATTCTGCCATGATCGCCTGATCGGGCCACAGGCGGGCGGCGGCATCGCCGGCATACTGGTGACCGACGATACCGATCATCGTGCCGAGCAACAGCGACAGGGCGCCGTTCCAGAAGTGACGCACGACCCGCATTACCGGACCCTCGCGACGCCTGAGCGGCGAACTAGGGTCCGGCGGAACGGCCAGGTTGGATTGGGCGGCTGGTGCTTGGCGGGCAGATGACATGTTCGACATTATAGCAGGTGCTGCCTGCCCGGGTCTCAGTTGCCGGCGTAGGCGATGCCCGCCCGGGTCTCGGCGATGGCGCTGTCCACGAACTGGATGGCGCGGTCGCGATGGCCGCCCTTGTTCGCTGGTGCACGCAGCAGCTCGGCGCGAGCCGCCTGCAGCGACCCGATGGCGGCCTGCATGTTGGGCTGATTGGCGCCGGCGGCACAGGCGCCGATGACGATGCCGGCGACAAGGCTGGCGGCTGCAATCTTCATTGTTGGGCTGATCATGTTGAAGCTCCAGAAGAAACGGGCGGGTTCTTCCCGCCCGTCATGCTAGCCGCCGCTCTTCTTTCGGTGAACGGCTATTTCGCAGCCGCCGCCCTGTTTGCAGCCGAAGTGACGGCTTTCAAGGATGCGGCCACGATATTGGAGTCCATGCCGACGCCCCAAAGGACCTTGCCGTCGGCGGTTTCCGCTTCGATGAAACTCACCGCCTGGGCGTCGGACCCGGCGCCGGTCGCGTGCTGGTGATAGTCCCGCACCCTGATCTTGATGCCGCAGTTCTTGCCGATCGCGTCGACATAGCCGGCGATCGGGCCGTTGCCGCGGCCGGAGATAGTCGTCTCCTTGCCGTTGAAGGTCACCTTGGCATCGAGAAGACGCACATCGGGATGGCCGGGCTCGGGTACCGTCGTGTGGCTGTCGAAGGAGACCGGCGTGTCGCGCTCGAGATATTCCTTGCGGAAGGTGTCCCAGATCAGCGCCGGCTGGATCTCCTTGCCGGTCTCGTCGGCGATCTGCTGGATCACCTTGGAGAACTCGACCTGCAGGAGGCGCGGCATGTCGATGCCGTAGTCGCTCTTCAGGATGTAGGCGATGCCGCCTTTGCCCGACTGGCTGTTGATGCGGATGATCGCTTCGTAGCTGCGGCCGAGATCGGCCGGATCGATCGGCAGGTAGGGGACTTCCCAGACCTTGCTGTTCGACGCTTCAAGCGCCTTGAAACCCTTGTTGATGGCGTCCTGGTGCGAACCCGAGAAGGCGGTGAAGACCAGGTCGCCGCCATAGGGATGGCGCGGATGCACGGGCAACTGGTTGCAGTATTCGACCGTCTGGCGGATTTCGTTGATGTTCGAGTAGTCGATCTCGGGATCGACGCCCTGAGTGTACATGTTCAAACCCAGCGTCACGAGATCGACATTGCCGGTGCGTTCGCCGTTGCCGAACAGGCAGCCCTCGATGCGGTCGGCGCCGGCCATGTACCCCAACTCGGCGGCGGCCACGCCGGTGCCGCGGTCGTTATGCGGGTGCAGGCTCAGGATGAAGCTGTCGCGATACTTGAAGTTGCGATGGCACCATTCGATCTGGTCGGCATAGATGTTGGCCGAGGCCATCTCGACCGTTGCCGGCAGGTTGATGATCATCTTCTTCTGCGGCGTCGGCTGATAGACGTCGGCCACGGCGGCGCAGATGTCGCGGGCGAACTCGAGCTCGGTGCCAGTGAAGCTCTCCGGCGAATACTCGTAGACCCACTCGGTGGCAGGATCGGCGTCGGCCAATTGCTTCACCAGCTTGGCACCCGACACGGCGATGTCGATGATGCCGCTATAGTCCATGCCGAACACGACGCGGCGCTGCAGCGTCGAGGTCGAGTTGTAGAGATGGACGATGACGCGCTTGGCGCCGCGGCAGGCCTCGAAGGTGCGCTCGATCAATTCCGGGCGGCTCTGCGTCAGCACCTGGATGGTGACGTCGTCGGGGATCATCTTCTTCTCGATGAGTTCGCGCACGAAGTCGAAGTCGGTCTCGGAGGCGGCGGGGAAGCCGACCTCGATCTCCTTGAAGCCCATGTCGCAGAGCAACTTGAACATGCGGGTCTTGCGGTCGGAATCCATCGGCTCGATGAGGGCCTGGTTGCCGTCGCGCAGATCGACCGCACACCAGATCGGCGGCTTGGTGATGACGGCGTTGGGCCATCGTCGGTCCTTGATCTCGACCGGTTTGAACGGGACGTACTTTTCTGCCGCGTTCGGCATCATGGGCTTCTGGGATGACATTGATGGACTCCTCGCGCCGCGCACGGCCGTATGGCTCAAACGAACACTGCGATGGATAAAAAGGGTGGCGGCGACTGATGGTGGCAGAAGACGGACGACAAGCGACCCGCAAGGGCCCCGGACGAACCGGGGCGGCGGGTCAGCCAATAAGTCGAAGCGTCGTCAGTCGCAGCATGTTGGGCCGGACAATCCCCGATTTGCCCGCCGCCGTCAACCCGCAGCGGTCAACCTGCGGAGGCAGGCTTCCGCAGCAGGAAGCTGAAATAAACCATTTCGCCGCTGGCCAGGAGGGACGGGATGCGCGTTCCGTCGACGCCGGTGAAGACATCGGCGATGGCCGAAAAAGGGCCGGAGACAATGCGCCGGCCGCCTGCCCGGCGACGCGGCGTATCGCGATGCAGAGCTTCGATGACATTGGCCGTGATGTCGCGTTCGGCGACCAGCTCCAGGCCGCAACGCGCCAGCGCGGCCCGCCAGTCGGCAACTTCGTGAGCAAGCCGCAGATCGGTGTAGTGCAGATGGCCGCCAGGACGGAGCACGCGCCTCACTTCGGCGAAGAAGCGGTCGATCGATGGATAGCAGAAGGAAGATTCAACGTTTATGACGGAATCGAAACTGGCATCGGCAAAAGGAAGCTGTTCGGCGTCTCCTTGCTGGAAGTGTAGATTAGCCAGTCGATGATGCTTGTTGCAGAACTTCACCGCCTGGCTGCTGAGATCGATCCCGACCATTCGCGCGGGCGAGAGATAGCGCGCCACGAACGAGGCGCCGCCGCCGCGGCCGCTGCCCACTTCCAGCACTTCGCAGCCCGCGACGGGTGCCAGCGTGGCGACGTGATGGTAGAGCGCGATGGGATAGCGTTCCGCATCGTCGGTCGGCTCGAGGACGAGTGTCTTCGTACTGCAATCGAGGTCGGCGTAGCCGTAGTTCATCAGGGTCCACCAGCCGACATTGCCGAAGCGGGTGGCAAGCAGGCCGAAGAACACGCGCCAGAGGGTGCGACGCAAGGCCGGCGTCCGATTGAGGACCCACAGAAAGGCATCGGCAATCATACGTTGAGCATCCCCCTCGCTTGCACGGCTAAACGAGCCTTGCCGCGACAGGCCTTGCTGGGGCAAGGCCCGCTTTGGCAAAACCTCGATTGCTGCCTCGAATCCCGCGCGGCTCGGCAGTAGGATGCATACTGGAGCGACGGGGGGCCGTATGCACTGCCCAATGTGTAACACCGAAGCCAAGCAAGGGGCTCGTTTCTGCACTGCCTGTGGAGCGCAGCTTCCGGCGACTTGCAGAGCGTGTGGCGTGGCGAACCTGCCGGGTGACCGTTTCTGTGCCGGTTGTGGTACCGGCCTTGCGGCGGCGTCGGTGGAGGCGCTGCAGACCCTGGCGTCGGGCCTTCCGCCGGCACCCATCGCCGCGCATCGTCGGGTCGGCGACGGCGAACGCAAGCGGGTGACGGTGCTGTTCGCAGACCTCAAGGGGTCGACCGCGGCGATCGAAGGGCTCGACCCTGAAGCGGCGCTAAACCGCATCGAACCCGCCGTCCAGATCATGATCCGCCTGGTCCATCGCTACGAGGGCGTCGTCTGTCGCCGGCTGGGCGATGGTATCCTCGCAATATTCGGCGCACCGGCGGCACACGAGGACCATGCGGTGCGTGCCTGTTTCTCTGCCCTCGGCATGCAGCGCGAGATGCGGGAAGCCGGCACGGGCGAGATGCTGCGCGTCGGGCTCAATTCCGGCGATGTGCTCTACCGCACCATTTCCTCGGAACTCGGGAGCGAGGTCGATGTCGTGGGCCCTGTGGTTCATGTCGCCGCCCGCATGGAGCAGCTTGCCACGCCAGGTTCGGTCTACATGACGGGCGAGACCCAGTCGCTGACCCAGGGCCTGGTCGAGACCCAGGCCATCGGTCCGCGCGAGGTCAAGGGGGCATCGGCGCCAATCGAGATCTACGAGGCGACGGGTGCCCTGCTGCATCGTTCGCGCTGGCAGGCCTCGGCATCGCGCGAGCGTGCCCCTTTCGTCGGCCGCGATGGCGAACGCGCCACGCTCGAGGCGGCGCTCGCGGCGCTCGACCGGCGACGCGGCGGCGTCATCGGCATCTGCGGCGAGGCAGGCCTCGGCAAGTCGCGGCTGGTGCATAGCGTGGTGCGCGACAGCGACAAGGAATCGCCGCACAAGACCGTCTTTGCGGCTGCGACGGCGCTCGGCCGTAACATTCCCTATCATGCGCTGGCTTCGGCGTTGCGCGACATGATCGGCATTGCCGACAGCGACGATACGCAACGCATTTCGAGCATCCTCTCGACGGTGCTGGGCGAGCTCGATCCGCGCCTCGTCGCCGACCTGCCGGTTTTCGTCTCGCTGATCTCGCTGGCCGGCGCGACACCCGAATGGCTAGCTATGGATCCCCGCGGCAAGCGCGCGGCCGCACGCGATTCCTTCATTCGTCTGGCACGCGCGGCCGCGGCGCGTCGGCCGGTTGCCTTCGTATTCGAGGACATGCACTGGGTCGATCGCGACAGCGAGGAAGTGCTGCGCGCCGTAGCCGAGCTGACTCGCGAGGCGCCGTTGCTCGCGGTTCTGACCTATCGCGCCGAATACAACGATTCGTGGTTGCCGGCGGTCGGTGGCACACGGCTGCGCATGGCGCCGCTCGGCGATGACGACGTACGCCGGTCGCTCGGCGAATGGTTCGTCGAGGGGCCGGAGACCGAGCAGCTCATCGAGCGGCTGACGCGGCGTGTCGGTGGCAACCCGCTGTTCGTCGAGGAGTGCGTACGGGCTCTGGCGCATCAAGGCGCGCTCGCCAGCATCGTGGTGGACGGCGAGAGCACCCAGCTGCGCCGTCGCCGCTATGCCTGCTGGGAGACGCCCGATCTGATCACCGTGCCGCCGTCGGTGCACGATGTGATCGCGTCGCGCATCGACCGGCGTTCGCCCGATTGCGTGGCACTGCTGCAGACCCTCGCGATGATCGGGGCACGCGTGCCGCTGTGGCTGGCCGAACGCGTGTCGGGCTTGACCCCGATGCGGACGGAAGCGGCGTTGCACGAGGCAGTGTCGGCCGAAATCCTGGTGCAGGCGAGCCTCTATCCCGATGTCGAATACACATTCACGCATGCGCTGCTGCGCGAGGTTGCGCACGATTCGCTGACGCGCACGCGCCGCGTCGAGGCGCACCGACGTATCCTCTCGGCTATCGAAACGCATCATGCCGACCGACTGCCGGAGCACGCGGAGTGGATGGCGCACCATGCAGCCGAGGGCGAGCTGTGGGACGTCGCGGCAACCCATCAGGGCCACGCCGCCGAACGCGCCCTGGCGCGTGGATCCTATGCCGAAGCGATTGCGGGGTTGCGCGCGGCGCTGGGGTCGTTCGAGCGTTCTTCACGATCGCGCGAGGCGACCGAGCGGGCCATCGACCAGCTCCGCCTCCAGCGGGCGCTGCTCTATGCGACGGGCGGTGATCCGGCGGAGATCAAGGCTGCCCTGACCCTGGCCGAAGAACTCGCACGCTCTATCGACGACCGCGTGCGGCTGGCCTGGGTCTGGGCCGATCAATCGAGCCAGTCCTGGGTCGAGGGGGAGAACGGCCAGGCAATCGCCGCGGCGCGGCGCAGCCTGGAGATCGCCGAAGAGGTGGCAGACCTGCGGTTGTGGGCGCTGGCGTTGTTCCGGCTGGGGCTCGGCCTCTACGCGGTTGGCGACTATGTCGGCGCCGCCCAATCTCTGGGTCGAAGCTGTGACCTATTGAGCGGCGATCTCAAGGCCGAGCGCATTGGGACAGCGGGTGCCACGTCGGTGCTGGGCGGCGGCTATCTCGTGACCACACTTTGCGAACTGGGGCGCTACGACGAGGCCGATAATCGTCTCACCCAGGCCGTCGCTGCCGCTGCCGTCGCGCGCGACATCTATTCGATCGCGGCCGCGCAGATCGCGCGATGCATGCTCGCGATCGCACGTGGCGATGTGGCGACGGCGATGCCTGCACTGGAAGCCTTGCTGGGAGCGGCTCGGACGGCCGGCATCGTGGCCGTAACGATCTATCTCGAGACCCTGCTCGGCCGAGCGAAGTTCATCGCCGGAGATCATGCGGGGGCTATCGAGCTGTTGAGCGAGAAAGCGGAGACTGCTTCGGTACCGCGCGCCAGCCTGCATGGATTGACTAGAATCTGGCTCGCCGAGGCCAAGATCGCTGCCGGGATGGCCGCCGAGGCGGATGCGATCCTTGAAGAGGCCGAACGCGAAATGACCGAACGTGGTGAGGCCGGCAGTCTGGCGCACTGCTGGGCGACGAAGGGCAAGGCAGCCTTGATGGCCGGAGACCTTTCGGCTGCCGAAGCCGCCTTTGCCCGCGGTTTCGATCAGGCAAGCGTCCTATGGATGCGGCCCGTCGCGGATATCTGCAAAGCAGGTCTGATCGAGGTCGCGGCAGCCCGTCAGGCTGCCGCGCCGTCGGCCACCGCTGCAGGTTAGCGCAGCGGTACGTTGATGCCGAAGCTCACGCCAGGCGGAGCTGGATAGGCCGGCGCGTAGTAGGCGGGCGGTGGCGGCGCATACACGACCGGCGGTGGCGCATAATAGGCTGGTGGCGCGTAGTACCTGACCTTGGGCGGTTTGGGGGGCTTGTAGTAGTAGGGGCCGCCATAGCCGCCGCCGTAATAGTAGTGATGATGGCGATGACGGTGCTTCGGCCAGTCATCGTCGTCATCGTCGGCATTTGCCACAGCGGGCATGCCGGCCAGCATCGCGCCGATCAACGCCGCGCCCAACCAGGTTTTCCGCAGTTCGAACATGGAGTGGGTCATGGTCGGCTCCTATCAGCGCAGGGGCACGTTGATCCCGAAGCTCACGTTTCCGCCGGGGCCGTAGGCCGGATAGGCGGGATAGGCGGGATACACTGGGGCGTAGGCCGCAGGCGCTGGATAGACGACGACCGGGGGCGGGGGCGCATAAACGACCCGCGGCCGGGGTGCATAATAATAGGGGGCTGGAGCCACATAGACGGGCGCGGGAGCGTAGTGGTAGTGCCCACGGCCCTTCTTCCAGTTGCCCGCCATGGCGCCGCTCGTGGTACCTAGCATGACCGCGCCGGCAATTGCGGCGACGGCAATTGTCCGCAACTTCGATCGGTCCCAGGCCCTCGTCACGTTCTCGCACATTGAAGCTCTCCTTATGCCTGCGTCAGTCAACGCTCGCAGGAACAACAATGTTGCGCATCAAATGTGGCCGTAGCCTGTGACCAACTTGTGGTAAGCGGTGGGTAACGTTGGAGGATAAGTAAAATGGCAGGTCCGTTGGCCGGTGTTCGAATTCTCGATTGCACGACAGTTGTGCTGGGGCCCTGGGCGGCCCAGCAGCTCGGCGATCTGGGCGCCGACGTCATCAAGATCGAGCCGCCGGAGGGCGATACGACTCGTCAGCTCGGGCCGGCCCGCAATCCGGGGATGGCGGCTTTCTATCTCGGCTGCAACCGTTCCAAGCGCTCGATCGTGCTCGACCTCAAGCAGGACGCCGGCCGCCAGGCCCTGTTCAAGCTGGCCGAGACGGCAGACGTGCTGATGCACAACTACCGGCCGGAGCCGGCCAGGCGGCTGGGCGTCGAATACGAAGCTTTCGAGAAGATCAATCCGCGCCTCGTCTATCTGGCGACCTACGGTTATCGCGCCGCAGGCCCCATGGGAGCGAAGGCCGCCTACGACGACATCATCCAGGCCGGTTCGGGTCTTGCCGCCCTGCAGACCGTCGTGGCGGGCCAGCCGCGCTTCCTGCCGACCATCGTCGCTGACAAGACCAGCTCCAACGGTGTCGTATCGGCATTGCTTGCCGCCCTCTTTGCGCGCGAGCGCACCGGCAAGGGCCAGGCCGTCGAAGTGCCGATGTACGAAACGCTGGTTTCCTTCGTCATGGTCGAGCATCTCTATGGCGAGAGCTTCATTCCGGCGCTCGACACGGCGGGCTACAAGCGTGTCCTTAACAAGGAGCGCCGGCCCTATCCGTCGAAGGATGGCTACTTCGCGCTGCTGCCTTATACCGATGGCCACTGGAAGGAGTTCTGCAGGCTGATCGGTCGGCCGGAACTGGCCCAGGATCCGCGCTTCACCTCGCTTGCGAACCGCCTGAAGAATGTCGAGCACTACTACTCGACGCTGGCGGAAATCTGCGCCACGCGAACCAATGCCGAATGGGTCGAGTTGCTGAAGAACTCGAACGTGCCGCACGGTCCGGTCAACACGCTGGAAGACCTGTTCGTCGATCCGCAGCTGCAGGCGACCGAATTCTGGAAGGAAGTCGACCATCCGACCGAAGGCCGCCTGCGCATGCCAGATATCCCCCCGCGCTTCAGCAAGACCAAGCCGGAGGTGACCCGGCTGCAGCCGCGGCTCGGCGAGCACAGCGTCGAGGTGCTGCGTGAGGCCGGGTTTACGCAGGGCGAGATCGACGCCATGCTGAAATCGGGCGCGACCAAGGCGGCCTAGCCCGTCGCAAGAAGGATCGTCGCCCGAACGGGAGGCGATCATGATCATCCGTGCGAAACGGCGTGACGTCCTGCGCTATGGGGCGGCCTCCATGTTGGCCGCTCTGTCGGCACCCGCCATTGCGGATACCTGGCCGAGCAAGCCGATCCGCATCATCTGCACCTATCCGGCGGGCGGGCTCACCGATGTCTTCGCCCGCGCCTATGGCGATTACGTAGCGCAGAAGACGGGTCAGCCTGTCCTTGTCGAGAACAGGACGGGCGCTGCCGGCGCGATCGGCGCCGAGATGGTCAAGCAGGCCGCACCCGACGGCTACACGCTGATGTTCACCAACTCGACGACGATGGTCCAGAACAAGGCGCTGTTCAAAAAGCTGCCCTACGATCCGGACAAGGACTTTGCGCTGGTCGCCTGGTTCAACACCGGCCATCTGCCGACGATCGTCAACAAGGACGTGCCGGCGACCAACATCAAGGAGTTCGCGGCGTGGGCGCAGGGCCGCAAGGTGTCGCTCGCGACCTATGGCATCGGCTCCTTCGCCCACGTCGTGACCGAAACCTTGAATCGCCACTACGGCCTCAAGATGGAAGCCGTGCACTATCGGGGCGAATCCCTGATGTGGCAGGATGTGGCGTCCGGTGCCGTACAGGGCGCCACCGGCAGTTATGCCTCCGCTTCCAGCGTCCTTCAGACGGGATCGGGACGGCCGATCGCCGTTCCTACCATGGAGCGCATGAAGCGGCTGCCCGATGTGCCGACCTTCTACGAACAGGGTCTTACCGAGAAGGCGTTTCAGATCCGCGGTTGGGTGGGTTGTGCCGCGCCTGCGGGCACGCCCGAGCAAATCGTGCAGAAGCTCTCCGATCTAATGGTCGAGGCCGGCAAGACCGAGCGTGTCCAGAAGGTTAACGACACATTCGCCATCGACGAGGGCGCACGTGACAGGACCTATTTCAAGAAGGTCCTGGACGAGGAAGGTCCAGTTTCGATCGAAATCATCAAGAGCCTGAACATAGATCCTCAGTAGCCCTCCACGCTGACGGCACCTGCGCCGATGCAGGGTTTACGCAGGGTGAAATCGACGCCATGCTGAGACCAGGCGCGATCAACGCGGCATAGACCGGCATTTCAAGAATCGGCCGCGCCATAGGGAGGAAGTGATGATTGTCCGTGCGTCACGGCGCGATGTCCTGCGTTTTGGTTCCGCCGCTGCTGCGGCAACGATTGCGGCACCGGCCATTGGCCAGGCTGCGTGGCCGAACAAACCCATTCGCATCATCTGTGGTTATCCGGCCGGTGGCCTGACCGATACATTTGCGCGGGCCTATGGCGAGTACATCGCACAGAAGACTGGTCAACCCGTGTTCGTCGAGAACAAGACCGGCGCGAGCGGGGCGATCGCCGCGGAGCAGGTGAAGAGTGCTGCGCCCGATGGCTACACGCTCATGTGGACGATCTCGACCACGATGATCATGAACAAGGTGTTGTTCAAGAAACTGCCTTACGATCCGGACAAGGATTTCGTCCTGATCTCATGGATGGACGCGGGTCATCTGCCGCTGATTGTGAATTCCAAGCTGCCGGTGAAGAACCTGGCCGAATTCGCCGACTATGCGCGTGCCAACAAGGTGAGCCTCGGAACCTATGGTGCGGGCTCCTACAGCCACGTCGCCGTCGAGGCCCTCAATCGCCACTACAAGCTTGCGATGGAAGCCGTGCACTATCGCGGCGAAGCCCCGATGTGGCAGGACGTGGGCGCGGGCGCCGTACAAGGTGGCAGTGGCAGCGTTGCCGCCGCCTCAGGCGTGTTGCAGTCGGGCAGCGGCCGGCCAATCGCCGTCCCGACCAAGGTGCGTATGAAAATGCTTCCGGACGTACCGACCTTCTTCGAGCAGGGCGTTACCGACAAGGCGTTTCAGGTTCAGGGCTGGATCGGTCTCGTAGGTCCCTCCGGAATGCCCAAGGAGATCGTCCGTAAGCTCTCCGACATGATGGTCGAGGGCGGAAAGAGCGAGCGTATCCAGAAGATTTTGACCACCTTCGGTATCGATAGAGCCGCGCAAGATCATGTTTTCTTCGAGAAGATCGTGGCCGAGGAGGGCCCGATATGGATCGACCTGGTGAAGGGCCTGAACCTCGAGCCGCAGTGAGCTGGCCTGCCTTTCGCGTTCCGCTTTGGTTCGGAGCCGAACAATAATGCGGCGGAATTAGGGGCTCCAGTTGTTTGCATTTGCAGCTTTGCCCGGAGCGCCTGGCCGTGTAGGACAACTGCAAGTAGCAGGGGCATCGCAGCGCCCGAACGAAAGGAAGCTCATCCTGCATGGCCCTCGACGTTTATGTCGGGTCGTTGACGCGTTACCACGCCGGTGAGTGGGAGACAGTCGGAGAGAAAGCGGCGCGCGAGCGTCTCCGCCAAGGCTTGGTGGCACGTCCGCGCGGCCCTGCGGCTCTAGTCGAAAGTTCGGCCGGCATTCACGCTGCGGTAGTGGCATGGCGGGCGGATCTCGTGCGGTCGCTGGGAGACCGAATCGACACGCCCCTCGATTGGGAAGAGACGCCGGACGCTCCTTACTTTACCGGACGGCCGGGCTGGGACGGCTTCGGCTCCCTCGTTCTGTGGGCAGCCTATGCCGAACATCCCAGTCGTCGCTGCCCGGGGGTGCTACCCGAAGAATGGGACAGCGACCCTGTCCTGATGCGGTCGAATGCCGATGGATTCAGGTCGCGCTATGCTCACCTCCTGCGTCCTGTCGAGATCTGGCTGCCCAACCCCTTCGAATTCCCTTTTGAAAATCTGAATGTCGATGGACGCCCCACTATCGTGGGCTCGGCAACGGTGTTGCGTCGCCAGCTCTCGGAGCTCAACGGGGCCACCTGGCAGGCGAGCGGGGCCGTCGTCGCCGGCTGGGGGCGGACACCGCCCTCGGCGGGTACCCTGCTGGAGCAGCGCGCGCGCTATGCCTTTGCGGTGCTGTCCGAACTCGCCCAGCAGGCGACCGGGCACAAGCTGCCGATGAGACTCGACTTCTGAAACGACAACACCCCCTCCGGACCTCGAAGGGGGTGTTGCGAGCGATCAGTATCAGGCTGTGTCTGATCAGGATGCTTGCGGAGCAGGCGGGGGCGGCTCCGTTGCCGGACGGTTACGGCGATCGGCCATGAACTGGTCGAACTCGGAACGGTCCTTGGCGGCGCGCAGCTTGTCGAGGAAGTCGCGGAACTCGCGCTGTTCCTCGTCGAGGCGGCGCAGCGTCTCCTCGCGATACTCGTCGAAGGCGACATTGCCGCTCGTCTCGGGCCGGCCCCAGCGATGGCGGCGCTTCCAGCTGCGCCATTCCTCGCGGGCCTGGCGGCGATGCTCGCGCCACTCTTCGCGAGCCTGTTGGCGATCGGGCATGTCCCAATGGCCGTAACGTCTCGAGCAAAACATGCGTCCACTCCATTTCAGGTAAACGAGAAGCGCGATGCCGATTGGCCAGAACAGGATGAAGCTCAGCACCATCAGGGCGATCCACGCTGGCTTCCCGAGGTCGTCGATTCTGTCGATCAGGCCCATTAGGGACCCCCCTTAGCTTAGTGTTAACGATGTAAATGTTAACGACATTTACATTGGGCATTCATCCCTACCGAGTCAAGGGGCGGCAACTGCACTTTATGCTTTTTGGGGAAAACCCAGCCCCTGCAGGTAGATCAGCATGGCCGACTCGAGCAGCTCGTCGGCCGTCATCGGCAGGGAGCGCCGGCCGGCGTCGCCGCGGCCGAAAAGCGACGCGATGCCGTGGGACAGCGACCAGATGTGCAGGCTCATCATCAACGCCGGCGGCCGCTTGCCTGCCGGCAACAGGCCGACCAGCGTTTCGGCAGCGGTGCGCAGGACGCCGAAGGCACGGTCTCCCGCTGCACGCAGCTCGACGTTGAGGTCGGGTGGCAGGCCGGACTCGAACATGGCGGCGTAATAGGCCGGTTCGGCACGCGCAAAGGCGAGATAGGCGCGGCCGATATTGTGAAAGGCCGTGACGGGGTCGGGTTTGCCGCCGGCCCAGCCGGTGGAGAGCATGGCCTCGAAGCGTTGAAAGCCCTCGCGGGCGACATCGGCCAGTAGGGCGTCACGGTCGCGGAAATGCCGGTAAGGCGCCGCCGCGCTCACGCCGGCGGACCGCGCAGCATCGGCAAAGGTGAAGCCCGCCGGGCCTTTCTCCTTGATGAGTTCGCGCGCGGCCTTGATCAGCGCCTCGCGCAGATTGCCGTGGTGGTAGCCGCGCTCTTCGCGGTCGGGCCTTTTCCAGCTCATGTTAAGGTACTTTACATTAAAGCCGGGAGCGGCAACAGGCGGCACGATATGCGCAGATGCTGAGTGAATTCGTGCCGTCTCGTTTCTACTCTATGCGTGCAAAATACCGAAGGCAGACGCCATGCATCACGGAGACGTGTCGGCGGAAGTTGCGGCCGGATTGCTGGCGCTCAAGAAGCGCATCGACGCCGCAAAGATCCCATCCTCCAAGCTCGACGAGACGATCAACGTCGCGGTCTGGAACATCCGCGAGTTCGGCAAGAAGCGGCGCAAGCCGGCGGCCCTTCACTACATCGCCGAAATCCTGGGCCAGTTCGACCTGATCGCGCTGGTCGAGCTGCGCGACAATCTCGAGGATTTCGGTCGTGTCTGCCAGTTCCTGGGGCCGAGCTGGGATCTCGTCTATTCCGACTGGATGCCCGACGACGGCGGCAATCGCGAACGCACCGGCTTCCTGTTCGATCGCCGCGCCGTCACCTTCAACGGGCTCGCGGCGGAAGTCGATGCGCCGCGCGGCAAGGCGGGGACGGAGTATCTCGCGACGCAGTCGTTCTGGCGTGCGCCCTACATGTGCTCGTTCCGCTCCGGCAACTTCGATTTCATCGCCATCGCCACGCACGCGCGCTGGGGCAAGAGCATCGCCGGCCGCGAAGCCGAACTCGGCATGCTGGCGGACTGGATCGACGAGCGGCAGAAGGACAAGTCGGTCGAAGACCACGACCTGATCGTGATGGGCGACTTCAACACGCCCAAGCTCGACGACAGGCTGTTCAAAGCGCTGACTCGGCGCGGTCTTCAGGTGCCGGAATCGTTGATGAAGCTCAAGTCGGGAGACGTGACCGTCGGCGGCTCAAATATCACCAAGACGGCGCGCTACGACCAGATCCTGCACCTGCCGACGGCGAGGAAGCGCTTCACCAACTTCGGCGGCACGCTCGACTTCCATGTCTCCGATGCCGGCATCAAGGAGCTGTTCCCCGGCGCCGGCATGACGCGCACGCAGTTTACCTACCAGCTCTCCGATCACTTCCCGGTCTGGGTGCAGATCAAGACCGACATCGACGGCGAGCGGCTGACCCAGATCGTGCAGAACGCCCGGAAGGGTTAGTAGCCCGCTGCGCGGTCGACGACTTCCTTTAGCGGTTCCCCATCGAGGAAGCGCTTGAGGTTGTCCACGAACAGGCGCGCCACGAACTTGTCGCGCTGCGGGTGCGGGCCGCCGATATGCGGCAGCACGATGATGCCTTCGGCCTTCCAGAAGGGATGCTCGGCTGGCAGCGGCTCCTGGCGGAAGACGTCGAGCACCGCGCCGGCGATCTTCTTTTGCTTCGCCGCGGCGATCAGGTCGTCGTCCTTGATGATGTGGCCGCGTCCGAAGTTCAGCAGCCAGGCGCTGGGCTTCATCTTTGCCAGCCGCTTGGCGTCGATGAAATTGTCGGTCTCGGCCGTCGCCGGCAGGAGCAGCAGCACGAAGTCCGACTGCGCCAGCACCTCGTCGGTGCGTTCCGGCGGCAGCACCTCGGCGACATAGGTCATGGATTGATCGGCGGGGGCTTGCGGGCGCCGCTTGGTGCCGATAACGCGCATGCCGAGCGCCGCGGCAATGCGGGCGACTTCACCGCCGATCGCGCCCAGACCCAGGATGCCCAGCGTCTTGCCGGAAAGCGGCTGGGCCACGGTGTGCACCCACTTGGCCTGCTTCTGGTTCTCGACCGCCACGCTCATCGGCTTTGCGACGTAGAACAGCGCGGCGATGATGTTCTCAGGCATCGACTCGGTATGGGTGCCGCGCGCGCAAGTGAGCGCGAGCTGCGGCGGCAGGTCAGGTAGTGCCAGCCAGCCTTCGACGCCGGCGCTCATCGCCTGTGCCCAGCGCAGCTTCGGCATGGCGGGCAGCAGGCCCGCCGGAACGGCGCCGGCCATCAGCGCTTCGGTCCGTGCAAGCTGGTCTGCCGACGGCTTCTCCTTGCGCGGCAAGGTGTCGACGGCGACTCGCTCCGCCAAGCCTGCCGCGTCGATGGCGTCGAGATAGGTCTTGGCTTGATCCGTCCAGAGCAGGATATGGGCGCGATTGGTGGTCACGATGAAGACTCCTCGTGGCTGAAAGCTAGCGCCAGATCTTCTTACCGCTGCCCGGCAAACCGAGCTCGCCCCACATGGCGTCGACCTTGTCGATCACGGACTGGTCCATGCGGATCTGGCGGCCCCATTCGCGGTTGGTCTCGCCGGGAAACTTGTCGGTGGCATCGAGGCCGATCTTGGAGCCGAGGCCGGAGACCGGCGAGGCGAAGTCGAGATAGTCGATCGGCGTGTTCTCGATCACGGTGATGTCGCGCGCCGGATCCATGCGCGTCGACAGCGCCCACATCACATCCTTCCAGTTGCGGGCGTCGATATCGGCGTCCACCACGATCACCCACTTGGTGTACATGAACTGCCGCAGGTAGGACCACACGCCCATCATCACGCGCTTGGCATGGCCGGCATAAGCCTTCTTCATCGACACGACGGCGATGCGATAGCTGCAGCCCTCGGGGGGCAGCCAGAAGTCGACGATCTCGGGGAACTGCTGCTGGAACAGCGGAATGAACACTTCGTTCAGCGCCTCGCCCAGCACCGACGGTTCGTCGGGCGGCCGGCCGGTGAAGGTCGACAGGTAAATCGGCTGGCGCCGCATGGTGATGGCGCTGATCGTGAACACCGGAAACTGCTCGACGCTGTTGTAGTAGCCGGTGTGATCGCCGTAGGGGCCTTCGTCGCCATAGTCGTCGAGGCTGACATGGCCTTCGAGCACGATCTCGGCTTCGGCCGGCACCTTGAGCGGCACGGTCTTGCAATCGACCAGCTCCACCTTCTTGCCGCGCAGCAGGCCTGCGAACTGATATTCCGAGAGTGTGTCGGGGACCGGTGTGACGGCAGCCAGGATGGTGCCGGGATCGGCGCCGATCACCACAGCGGCCGGCAGCGGCTCGCGCTTGCCCGCACCCTTCCAGCGCTGGTGATGCTGCGCGCCGCCGCGATGCTTCAGCCAGCGCATGAGCGTGGTGTTCTTTCCCGTGACCTGCAGGCGATAGATGCCGAGGTTGAAACTGTCCTGCTTGTCGCCCTTGGGGTTGGGGCCTTGCGTGACGATCAGTGGCCAGGTGATCAGCGGCGCCGGCTCGCCCGGCCAGCAGGTCTGGATCGGCAGGCGGCCAAGGTCGATGTCGTCGCCGGTGAGCACGACTTCCTGGCAGGCCGCGGTGCCGACCGTCCTGGGCTTCATCGCCATGACCGTGCGCAGCATCGGCAGCATGTCGAGCGCCTCGCGCCAGCCCCCGGGCGGCTCGGGCTGGCGCAGGAAGGCCAATGTCTCGCCGACGGCGCGCAACTGGGCGGGCTCGCGGTCCATGCCCCAGGCGACGCGCTCCACGGTGCCGAAGAGGTTGACCAGCACCGGCACGTCGGAGCGGCTGCCATCTTCGCGCACCACATTCTCAAACAGCACCGCAGGCCCTTGTTCGGCCAGCAGGCGGGTCTGGATCTCCGTCATTTCGAGATGTGTCGAGACGGGCGCTTTCACACGCACCAGGCGGCCGGCCTTTTCGAGCCGGTCCATGAAATCGCGAAGCGAGGCGTAGGGCATACTGGGGTTGTCGTTTAGAGTGCCTAACCTCGGAGATCAAACACGTCCGAGACCAAGCGCCATGAAATCAAACACCACGCGATCAAACGCCATTCCCCCGGAATTCGAGGACCTGCTGAGCCGCGCCGGCCGGCAGGTGCTGGCAGGTTCGCATCCGCTGTGCGGGGCGCTCGCCGATCCGCGCACGCGCTTTCTTGCCCGCGACGACCTGCTGGATCGGGCAAAGGTCGGCCGTCTGCGTCGCGCGCTCGAAGCCGAGCTTGCCGGCACGCTCGAACCCTTGGAGCGGCCGATCCCGCCGGAGACGATCTCGGAGATGCGGCGCGACTATGGCGAGCTGCTGCCCAAGACCAGCCGTGCGCGTACGATTTACTTCGAGAGCCGGCGCGAGCCGGGCGTCAAGGCAGCGGAGCGCATCGGCCTTGTCCGCATGATGCGGTCCAAGAGCTTCCGTGCCTTCGCCGAAGCGCTGGCCGGCCGCAAGCTGGCGTCGGGCTGGGGGCTGCAGGTGCTGCGTTACGGACCGGGCGACTATGCCGGGCCGCACAACGATCACCACCCCGAGAACAAGGATGCGAAGGCCGGCTATATCGACCTGCATCTCAGCCTGTGTACGCCGGGCGTCGCGCACCAATGGCTGGTCTACAGCCGCGCCGGCCATTTCAGCGAGATCGTGTCGGTGGCGAAATCGTCCACGGTGACGGCCTATCGCCTGCCGTTCTGGCACTACACAACGCCGCTGGTCGGCAAGCCGAGCGCGGCGCGCTGGGTGCTGCTGGGCACGTTCCTCTATCGCTAAGCGCCGGTCTTGTGCCAGGCCGCGGCGCGATCCACCAGGCGCCGCGCGCGCTCAACGACGGGCAGATCGACCATACTGCCTTCGAAGGCCACGGCGCCTGCGTTTGCCGCTTCGAAGGCGGCGATCAGGCGGCGGGCGCGGTCCAGCTCGGCGGCCGAGGCGCCGTACTCCTCGTTGATGATCGGCACATGCAGCGGGTGGATGCAGGCTGCCGTGGTGAAACCCAGTGCACGGCCGCGTTGCAGGCCGGCGCGATAGGAGTCGAGGTCGTCGATCTTCGCGAGCTGACCCATCGAGCCCATCGGCAGGATTCCGGCGGCGCGCGCGGCGGCCAGACCCTGCATAGCAAAGACGTACATGCTGTCGGCCGACGGCAGGGCGCCCAGTTCCGTCGCCATGTCTTCGCCACCCACCGACATGCCGGCCATGCGTGGCTCGGCGGCAATGGCAAAGAGATGCGGCAGGGCCGCGGGCGACTCGATCAATGCGAGAAAGCGCGTGTGGCCGATCTCCATACCCTGCGCCGCCTCGTGCTCCGCCACCACCTCGGAGAGGAGGCGGACATGCTCGGGGCCCATGACCTTCGGCAACATCAGCGCCGCCACGCCAGGCATCACGGCGGCGGCGATGTCCGGTATGGCCAGGGTAAGCGGGCGGTTGATGCGGACCACGACGTCGGCGCCGCTCTGGGCGACGCGAGGAACGGCCGCGGCAAGGGCTGATCGTGCGGCATCCTTGTGCGCGGGCAGGATGGAGTCCTCGAGATCCAGGATGATCGCGTCGGCGCTGCGGGTATGTGCCTTCGCCACGAAACGCTCGGCCGTCACCGGCACAAAGAGAAGTGAACGCCAGTTCGGTTGCGGACGGTTTGTCATGTTGCTCGATCCCACTTGCTTCAATCCAGCCTACTTCACTCCTCTTACTTCAAGCCAATCGGCACGACGCTGATCGAATTCTGCGGGCTGCCTTCGATCACGCGGTCCGTGTAGGTGAGATAGATCAGCGCACGGCGCTTGGGATCGTAGAAACGTACGACCTGCGTGGTCTTGAAGATCAGCGAGGCGCGTTCGCTGAACACCTCGTGTGGCCTCTTGAATTTCTCGGCCTGCAGGCCGTCGACAGGGCCTACCTGATGACAGGAGATCGACGCGTAGGGCGGATCCTCGGCCAGACCGAAGGCGCCCTTGATGCCGCCGGTGCGCGCGCGAGAGATGTAACAGGTGATGCCGGCGATATCGGGATCGTCGAAAGCCTCGACCACGATCTTATCGTTGGGGCCCAGCCACTTGAAGCGATAGCCCACGGCGCCGATTTCTTCTGCGGCCGCCGGAAATGCCAGCAGCAGGGCGAGCAAGGCGAGGATCGCACGAAACATCTCAGACTCCTTTGGCGGGAGGACGCGTGGCCAGGAACAGGCCGGGCAAGACGAGGGCCGTTCCCACTAGATGGTACCATTGCGGCGCTTCGCCAAGCGTGACCCAGGCGAGGATGCCGACATAGAGCGGGCCAAGGTACATCGACACGCTGGTCACCGATGGGCCCAGCTCGCGAATGCAGAAGGAGAAGGCGCCGTAGGCGCCGACCCCGGGAATGATCGCGAGCACGATCCAGCACGCCCAGGTACGCCAGTCCGAAAAGTCCGGCCCGCTCCACAGCATGGCCTCGCCGACGGTGAAGGGCAGCAGGACCAGCGAGCCCGCGACGGCGATGGCGCACAGTCTCGTCAGCGGATCGAGTGCGCTCGGCCGGTGTTTCAGGAGCACGGAGTAGAGGCCCCAGCAGGTCGAGGCGGCGGCGATCCAGAGATCGCCTTCGGTGAATTGCACCGAGAGAAGATTGTCGATCCGGCCCTTGGCGAAGACGGCGGCGACGCCTGCCAGGCAGAGTGCGATGCCGGCCAGGCGTCCTGCCGTCAGCCGTTCGCGGTAGAGCAGCCGGCCCAGTGCGACGACCAGGATCGGCGAGGCGGCGTAGATGAGGCCGATGTTGAGCGCGGGCGTCGTGCGGCCGCCGATATAGACCCAGGCACCGCAGATCCACATGCCGAGCGCGCCCAGGAGCAACAGGTCGGGCCATTCGCGGCCGAGCGCATGGCGGTGCCGGACCAGACGCGGCCAGACGAAGGGCAGGAGGAGAAGGGCGACGCCCAGCCATCGCCCGAGGGCCAGGGCGTTGGGAGGCACGAAGGTCGCATAACGCGCCATCAGCATGTTGACGGCGAACATTGCCGGCGACAGCAGCAGCAGACCCCAGGCGAGACGACGGCGACTGACGAACGGCACGGCAACCCTGATCAGGCGGCGCGCAACCCTTCCTTGGGAACTTCACCGCCGGCTTCCTTCACAGCCTCACGATACTCCTTCTCCGAGGAGAAGGGGGCGGTCTTGGGGAAATCCTTCTTGCGGCCGGGGCGGACCTCGCCGGTCGAGGGCGTCACGATCAGCAGTTCGCCCTGACGGCCGAGGATCGGAATCTCGCGCTTCCAGCGGGAATAGACACGCCGCGCCGAGGCCGAGAAATCGACGTAGGTCGTGAACTCGCTATGATCCTTGATGAACAGCGCCTCGTAGGTGGCGATGAACTCCTCGACGAACTTGCGGTCGACAATCTCGAGGTTGGACATCATCCAGCAACGATCCTCGAACACCCAGTAGGTGCCGATACCGATGAATTCCTTCTGGCGCGTCAGGTAGGGATAGAAGGGGAAGCCGCGGCAGGCGATCGTGCGGTTGTCCCGTTCGCAGAACCGCGCGCCCTTGCAATGGATGGCCATGCAATCGTCGGTGAGTTCGGCCACGATCTGCCGGGTCGCATAGTCGTAGGGCTTGAACTTGGACCAGAGGTCGGTGCGGGTTTTCAGCAGGTCGAACTCGACCTTGTGGACCACCGGCACGGCATTCTCAGTAGAGCAACAAACCGGCTCTCCGCCGTTCAGCGGGGCGCACTTTCGTCCGCAGTCGAACCGCGAGACGGGCGCCGTGAACCCTTCGTAGAGGGTCGCAAAATCGGCCGGCTTTATCTTTGACTTTGGGGGCTTGGAGGGCATTGAAGCCATGTAACCCAAGTTCTCTGTGAAAGAACAGTTAAGGAATTATAGCGGCTGCCTAGGGATGAGGCAGTACCCGCCAGACGACGGTTTCGCGCATGCCGCGGTTTTCGAGCTGCAACGAGGTCGGAATTTCATACCTTGCGCACTCCACGAGGCCCTGGGCGCTGAAATAGTTCCGGCCTGGATCGCCCAACAGCACCAGCCGACCCCTGGCCGCATGGCTGCGCAACCAGGCCAGCGCCCGAACCGACATCTCGCGCTCGTAACAGACGTCGCCCGCGATCACCACGTCGGCCTCGGGGTCTCCGTCGGCCCCGGCCAGCCAGTCCGAGCTGCTGGTATCGACGGCCAGTCCGTTGGCCTCGGCATTGAGGCGAGCGGCGATCAGGGACAGCTCGTCGATGTCGTTGGCGATCACGCTCGCGGCGCCCGCTTTCGCGGCAGCCATCGAAGAGACGCCCGACCCTGCGGCGAAGTCGACGACGCGCTTGCCGGCGACGAGCTGCGGATTGTCGAGCAGGTAGCGGGCCACGGCCTGACCGCCCGGCCAGCAGAAGGCCCAGTAGGGCGGGTCGATATTCTGCTCATCCAGCCAGGCTTCCGTGGCCTGCCAGATCGGCACATATTCGCTGGCGAGCCACAGCTTGAACTCCGGCACCATGGCGGGAGCTTCGAGCGCGGTGTTGGTGCGGATGAACCCTTGAGGGTCGGCGGGCAGGCGCGGCATCAGCCTTAATAGAGATGATCGACGACCAGCGCGAGGAGCAGTAGCCAGCCGACCTGGGCATTGGACTTGAAGCGCATCAGGCAGTCCGCCGGATCGCCCGGCCTGACGAAGGCGATCTGCCAGAAGAAGTGCGCCGCGACGCCGGCGAGCAATATGAAATAGCCCGGACCCAGGGCGCCGAGCACGCCCGTCAGGGTCCAGAGGCCGATCGCCAGGACCGCAAACAGGGTGAGCCAGCGTCGCGGGGCATTGGCAAAACGACGCGCCGTCGAGCGCACGCCGACGATCGCGTCGTCGCGCTGATCCTGCATGGCGTAGATCGTGTCGTAGACCATGGTCCAGGCGACACCGCCGAAGTAGAGCGCGACGGTCGCCCAGGAGAGGGTTTCGGTGACGGCGGCGTAACCCACCAGCGCGCCCCAATTGAAGGCAAATCCCAGCACGACCTGCGGCCAGGAGGTGATCTGCTTCATTGCCGGATAGATTGCGACCAGGAGCAGGGAGCAGAGCGCGACGCCGCCGGCGAACTTGTTCAGCTTGAAGAGCACGGCTGCGCCGACGAGGCCTTGCAGGCCCATCCAGATCAAAGCGTGGTGCAGCTTCAATTCACCCGAGGGCAGGGGTCGCCCTCGTGTACGCTCGACACCGGCATCGACCTTGCGGTCGAGGATATCGTTCCAGGTGCAGCCCATGCCGCGCATGGCAAGGGCCCCCAGCGCGAACAGCGCCATCAGGCCGGCGAGACGTCCCCAGTTCGGGGCTGCTGCCAGCGCCAGCGACCACCAGCAGGGAAACAGCAGCAACCAGATCCCGATCGGCCGGTCCCAGCGCGACAGCCTTCCATAGGGGCGCGCCCACGGCGGCAGATAGCGCAGGGTCCAATGCTGACGATTGATGTCGGTGAAGCCGGTTGTCCGGTCGGCGGTCATGGCGGCATCATGCAGTCATGCAACTTGGAACACCATGAGCCGATGAGCGCAGCACGTCTCTTTGTCGAGGCCGATCTGTCGAGCGGAATCGAAGTGCCGCTCGAAGAAGCGCAGGTCCACTATCTCCGCCATGTCCTGCGGCGGCCCGATGGCGCGCCGCTGCTGCTGTTCAACGGCCGCGACGGCGAATGGCGCGGCACGCTCGCGGCCCGCGGCAAGAAGGCGGCCGTCGCGGAGATCGGAGACCTGACTCGTGCGCAGGAGTCCGAGCCCGATGTCTGGCTCTGCTTCGCGCCGGTCAAGCGGGCGCGTATCGACTTCATCGCCGAGAAGGCCACCGAGCTCGGCGTCTCCGTTCTGCAGCCGGTCGTGACCCGCCATACGGCCGTGGAGCGCGTCAACGTCGCGCGGTTGCGCGCCAACGCCATCGAAGCGGCGGAGCAGACCGAGCGCCTGAGCGTGCCGGAGGTGCGCGAGCCGATCGACCTCGGACGTCTGCTCGATGCCTGGCCGGCTGGTCGCCGCCTGCTGATGTGCGACGAGACCGGCGGCGGTCCGCCGATCGGCGATGTGCTAGGCCAGCTCGACGATGCGGCGCGCGCCGCGCCCTGGGCGATCCTCATCGGGCCCGAGGGCGGTTTTGCCGAATCCGAGCTTGGGGCGATGCGTCGCATAAGGGATGTTGTGTCGGTCGGGCTCGGCCCGCGCATCCTGCGAGCCGATACGGCGGCGCTGGCGGCACTTGCCTGCTGGCAGGCCCTGGTCGGTGACTGGCGGCGTCCGACGCCGCGTCTGGCTACCGATTATCGCACATCAAAGGTTACCGTCTGAGCGCTTGCGCAGGCCCCCGGCGGTGTGGGAGACGGGGACTTGAACAAGATAAACCAGACGCAGGCTCGCGTGAGAATTGTTCATGCGACTGCGCCGCTCCCAGCGCTTAGAAGGCGGCGGGGCGCTCAGGGAGAAGAGAAAGAATGTCCGCACCTCCGTCGGGCGGCGGCACGCTGATCGAGGATCGGCGGCAGCTCATCGAATATTTTGCTGCTGGCAACAAACCTCGCGCCAACTGGCGCATGGGTACCGAGCATGAGAAATTTGGCTATCATACGAAGACGCTGAAGCCGCTCGCCTATGATGGGCCGGACGGCATTCGCGCCATGCTCGAAGGGCTTCGTCGCTTCGGCTGGGAGCCGGTTGTCGAAGGCAACAACCCGATTGCCCTGCTGCGCGGCAAGGCCAGTATCACTCTCGAACCGGGCGGCCAGTTCGAGCTCTCCGGTGCACCGCTCGAGACCCTGCACGAGACGGCCGCCGAGAACGCCCAGCACATCGACGAGGTGAAGCAGGTCGCTGGCGAGATCGGCGCCTCCTTCATAGGTCTCGGCTTCGCGCCCGAATGGAGGCGCGAGGACATGCACTGGATGCCCAAGGGCCGCTACAAGATCATGCGCGAGTACATGCCCAAGA